>Ga0194112_10000450_pt1 | contig 60301 bp, 73 predicted proteins | sample TA2MahC400mmetaG_FD_146191 | JGI IMG/M metagenome (GOLD analysis project Ga0194112, IMG submission 146191) | Freshwater microbial communities from Lake Tanganyika, Tanzania - TA2015016 Mahale Deep Cast 400m | ecosystem: Environmental > Aquatic > Freshwater > Lake | place: Tanzania: Lake... | reverse complement strand
TTTGACTTTGGGCAAAAGGAGGAGCCTTCAAGGTGGATTACCCTTCTGGCCTTGCGAATAGTAAAGCGAACCACCTGATTTCGCTATGAACTTTTTGACAAAGGTTAAATTAAATCAGATCAATAACGATAATCAGGTGTATCTTGATGAAGATCTCTGACAATGTAAAGGCTACTCTAAACATGGCGCTTAAAAGCCGGAGACTCGTTGCCGGGACCGCCTCAAAGGCAGGCGTGCCGAACGCCGTTCCCATGACCAACGTTCGCATCTTGGACGAGGAAACCCTGATTCTCGTTGACAACTACTTCCTGAAAACCAGAAAGAACCTTGAGGAGAACCCGCAGGTTACCGTTTCCTTCTGGGACATGGAGGAGAAGGAGGGCAAACTCGTCACCAAGGAAGCGTATCAGATAAAGGGGAAGGCAAGGATCGAGCCTTCTGGACCGCTGTACGAGAAAATAAAGGCTGATGTCAAGGCGGCGAACCCCAACCTTCCCGCAAAGGCGATAGTCTTGGTGAAAGTCGAAGAGATCTACGACGTGAAGTCCGGCCCCAACGCAGGTAAAAGAATTCAGTAGTCTTTTCTGTGCAGCGGCAACGGCCTTTTTTCTGGAGCCTTCACTATAATCTTTATATAATGTCGGGCTGAGAAGGAGGGCTATGAAAACCCTAGAGAACCTTATAAAGGCCTTCATAGGCGAGAGCCAGGCAAGAAACAGGTACACATTCTACGCGAGCGTTGCAAGGAAGGAGGGTTACGAGGCCATAGCAGCCATCTTCGAGGAGACCGCGGTGAACGAGAAGGAGCACGCAGAGACGGAGTTCAAGTTCATCCAGAGGCTCAAGGGCAAGGAAGAGGAGCTGAGGGTGGAGGCCGCGGCCCCGCTGACGCTCGGCAAAACTGCAGAGAACCTGAAGGCGGCAATAGCAGGCGAGCACTACGAGACCACCGAGATGTATCCTGAATTTGCCAAGGTGGCAGAGGAGGAGGGCCTCGACGAGATAGCCGCAAGGTTAAGGGCGATCGGGTCGGTGGAGGCTCACCACGAGGCGCGCTACAAAAAACTGCTGGAACTGGCGGAGAAGGGCGAATTCTTCAAGAGGGACAAAGAGGTCACCTGGGTCTGCAGAAAGTGCGGCTACGTCCATACAGGCAAGGAAGCACCACTGAAATGCCCCTCCTGCGGCCACGAACAGAGCTTCTTCCAGAGACTCTGCGACGAGTACTGAGCCAAAACGGATCCCTGTCCGGGATCCCCGAACCATTTTTTATACAGATCGGTGTATTATAAACTGATGCGTATGGCCAAACCGTCTGAGGAGTTCATAAGGAGGAGCGGTCACCGGTTCAACCTAATTGTGAAGTCGCTCCCTCGCGACGAGTCTTCCGCCATTCCCATGGATATTCTCCTAGAGAAACTCAAGAGGTTGGGATACAAGGAGGACCTAGATCAGCTAGCCGTGGATGTCGGCGCCCTGGTAAAGCGGGGCGAGCTCTCTTTCTCTATCGTTGGCGGCAGGGCGGTCTATTGGGCACTAGAAAAGGGCATATTCGAGACAAGGAAGAGATCTGCTCTAATTAAGCTCCACAACATGGATCTTACGGAAGAGGATCTTGAGGTTCTCGAGGGGCTGGCGCACAAGAGCAAATAAAAAAGCTTACTTCAGGAAAACTTTATTAAAAACCTCTATGAACCTTTTGGGTTAGGTAATCAAAATGGTCACTGTTAAGGTCGATCTCGAGAAGTGTGACGGCGACGCCGTCTGCGTGTCCATCTGTCCAACCAGCGTCTTCGAGCTGAAGAATGACAAGGCGGTGGTCGTAAGGGAGCAGGACTGCATACTCTGCATGGCATGTGTGGCTCAGTGCGCGAAACAGGCCATCGAGGTTAAAGAGTAATAACGTTTCTTTTTGTTATCATTTCTTAATTTTTACAACCTTTTCATAGTACTCGCAGCCCTCTCTCAGCGGGCATATCCTGCACCTTGGTCCCACCGGTTTGCAGACGGTCTTTCCGAACCTCACGAATAGGTCGTTTATCTCTATCCAGTCCTCCTTGGGGAAGAACCCCCTCAGTCCCGCCTCGGTCTCCTCGGTCTCCTCCGTATGGACTATGCCCAGCCTGTTGGCTATCCTGTGGACGTGTGTGTCCACCGGAATCGCCTCCTTCCTGAAGCCGTAGACCAGCACACAGTTGGCGGTCTTTCTCCCGACCGATGGCAGCTTCAGCAGCTCCTCGAGGGTGTCGGGGACCCTCCCGCCGTACCGCTCCTTTATGATCCTCGCGACCTCTATAATCCTAGGGCTCTTGACGCGGTAGAAGCCGACCCCCCTTATCAGCGCCATCACCTCCTCCTGCCGAGCCTTCGCCAGCTCCTCGGCGCTCCGGAACCTCCTGAAGAGCCTCTCCGTGGCCTCCGCCGTCCTCTCGTCCCTCGTCCTGTGGGAGAGGATCGTGCCTATGAGCACCTTGAACGGGTTCTCCGGGCCGTCGTCCCTGCTGATCTCAGCAAGCGCCGTCCAGGAGTCCTCCCCCAGCGCGCTCCTTACACCCTTTAATACGGTCTGGGCATCCATACCCTTCACCAGCAAGTTTAATATTACTATAAATCCCAGCTATTATTTGTGGATGCCTAATGCCAGAAGACCTCACCAAGAAGTGGCAGCCGGAAGAGAAGCGATCCGTTCCCGAAAAGATAAGGGAGCAGGTGGTCCCACCGGAGCCCCTGAGGCAGCGGCTCGAGCTTGCGAAGAGGAAGCTATCGCAAGAGATCCAGTCGCTCGACAGGATCTCCGACAGGCTTGAGACGAAGGACAAGAACCTCTATCAGGCGCTGGTAAAGGCCTACGAGGATCACGATACCGCAAGGGCAACCTCCCTGGCGAACGAGCTTGCCGAGCTGAGGAAGGTGGAGGGCAAGACTCAGTTCGGAAAGTACGCCCTCGAGAAGGCCTACACGAAGATCGAGGTGGCGAAGGACTTCGGCGACATCGCCGCGGCTATGGCTCCCATCAACCAGATACTGAAGAATGTCAAGGGGACGCTTGCCGACTTCCTGCCCGCCTCCAGCACCGCTGTAGGCGAGCTCTCCAACATAATGTCCGAGACCATGGTCTCCTTCTCAAAAATATTCGGAGACACCTCCCTGATGGCGTCCAACACCGAGGAGGCCGATAAGATCCTCAAGGAGGCTGCAACCGTCGCCGAGAGCAGGCTGAAGGACAAGCTTCCGCGGCTGGAAGATCTGGAACATGGACTAAAACAATAACCGACCAAGGTCTCACGTGGTGACTATTACCTCTTTATCCGTAGTCATTATCGTGTGCTCAGCCTGGGCTATGGTCTTCCCCGTCGCCTCCACCAGCACGGGGTACTCGTAGAGCGTCCTCTCCGCCTCCAGAAACTTTGCCAATCCGTACCCGTCTATCTTGGAGGCCCACCTCCTCGCGAAGGGCAGGGTCTTGTACCTCTTATAGAGCTCGTCAAAGAACCTGCGGCTCTCAGCGTCCTTGGGGCCCTTCAGCTTCACTATGTGCAGTATGTTCCCCAGAGGCCCGTTCCTTACCTCCCCAGCCGCTACGGACAGCGTCACGAAGGGCTCGATGGCATATACGGACCACTGCTGGAACCTGCCACCTCCACCCACTTCTATGGCGCTCACGTTGGGGATGCTCACCCCTGCGTGGATGGTGTACCGGGATATCTGGTGCCCGGTGAGGTTGCTTATGGGCTTGAACCCCCTTGATCTTATCGTCTTCTCCACGACAGATCCCACGTCCGAGATCCTACCTCCAACAGTTACAACTTGCAAGGCCCTCTCCAGGCCCTCCTCGGCGACCCTTATCATGTCCTCGTACTCAGAGTCCACAGAAATCGTTATGGCAGAGTCGGCGACGTACCCGTCGATGTGCGCCCCTAGATCGATCTTGACCAGCGCCTCAGCCGGCACCACGGTGGTGTCGTCCGGCGGCGACGTGTAGTGCGCGCCGACGCTGTTTATGCCTACGTTGCACGGGAACGCTGGCTCTCCGCCTAGCCTCCTTATCTCGCTCTCCACCCTCTCGCAGATCTCGGACACCATGGCGCCCTCGAATACGAAGGCAGGGACCATTTCCCTCACCGCCCTGACTATCTTGCCCGCCCTCAGCAGCTTATCCACCTCTTCCTCCGTAAGCATGGCTGTTACCCTCCGCTCTGCCCAAACACCTCTATAATTGTTCGGTTAAGCTTAAAAATAGATGTCCCCAAAATGAGTTAAGTGGTTTCCATGTGCGTTTTAGGTAAAGATCGGCTCATTGAGATGAATAAGAAATACAGAATACTTACTCCGTTCCAGGAATCCCAGCTTGACGGGGACGGCTACATTCTGACGGTGGGCGAGGACACGACTCTCCAGTACCTCGAGCACCAGAACGTGATCTCCAAGGAGATCGTGTTCACGCCGCCCGACTGCGTGGCCTACCTGACGGCAAAGAGCAGGTACGGCAGGATGGGCCTCTCCTTCCTGAACGCCGCGAAGGTGCACAGCGGCTTCTGCGGCCGCCTGGCGCTGGAGATAGTGAACCTGAGCAACGACAGGCACCCCATCACCATAAAGGCGGGCGACCACTTCATGCACATCGAGTTCATCAAGAGGGAGGGCGCGCCGTCCACCTACGACGGGGAGTACCAATTTCAGTACATGACCAAGGACGAGATAGACGCCTACCTGCCAATACTCAAGAGGACCATCCCCAACTTCGAGGCCCTCTCAAAGATCTGGCTGAGGAAGAAGCTGAACCACGGCTAAACGAATATGACACACATAAAACTCCTTAAATGTTCAAAGTGCGAGGAGGAGCATTCCCCCTCCGAGGGGCTCCTTCTCTGCCCCAAGAGGGACTACGGAAGGCTCGACATCATCTACGACTATGAAAAAATAAAGGAGGTCCTCAGCAGAAGCATACTTGAGGAGCGGCGCGGCGGCATCTGGAAGTACCGCGAGCTCCTGCCCGCCGAGGAGTCCCACGCCCCCAAGCTCGAGGGCGGGAGTGCCCCTCTCATAAAGGCACAGAGGCTCGGCGAGTCCCTGAACTCCACAAAGCTCTTCGTCAAGGACGAGACCAGGGGCCCCACCGGGTCATTCAAGGACAGGAGCATGGTCGTGGGCGTTGCCAAGGCTGTGGAGCTGGGGTACACCTGTACCGTTACCGCATCATCGGGCAACGCAGCCGCTGCCCTCGCTGCACACTCCGCCGCAGCCGGTCTGGAATGCACAGCCTTCGTCTTGGAGTTCGCATCCCCCAGCAAGATATCTCAGCTCATAAACTACGGCGCGAGGGTTGTCAAGGTAAAGGGTCTAGGCAGGGAGGACCCGACGGTGAAGATGATGCTCGCAACCATGGACAAGTTCAACTGGTACCCCTGCCCCTCCTTCGGTCCCTTCAACCCGTACCAGGTGGAGGGGCCCAAGACCATGGCCTACGAGATGGTCGAGCAACTGGGCTGGAGGGTGCCCGACTGGGTCCTCGTCCCCTCGGGCTCAGGCTGCCTGATGGCCGGGCTCTGGAAGGGCTTCAGGGACTTCAAGGAGCTGGGGCTTACCGCCTCCATGCCCCGGCTTGTGGTGGTCCAGAGCACCGGTAACGCCCCCATAGTCAGGGCATACGTCGCTGGAAGGGCTGGGCACGACATATCGCCGTGGGAGAGGCCCAATACCGTGGCTACAGGGCTCTCGGATCCCTACCCCTGGGACGGGGATGCGGCCTTACAGGCGGTAAGGGAGACGGACGGCACGTGCGTGGCGGTGCCCGACAAGCTGATATTAAAGGCACAGAGGCTCCTCGCCTCAAGGGAGGGCATCTTCGGGGAGCCAAGCGGGGTGGCTGGCTTCGCAGCAGTGATGAGCCTCCTAGACAGCGGCGCAATCGAAAAGACCGACCGCGTCGTTGTTCCAGTGACCGGAAGCGGGCTCAAGGACACTAGCGTGATAGAGAAAGAGGCCAGGAGGGTTCCCACCATAGAGCCCATCCCTGAGCAGTTCGAAAGAATACTAAGGCGCGACTAGCCTGGTACTCAGGTACCTCGCCCCGTAGTCCACGAGGAAAGTCAGGACCTTTGTACCCTCGCCGAGCTCGTACTTCCTCGCCATATTTATCGCCGCCAGGACGTTGGCGCCAGAGGAGATCCCGACGAAGAGCCCCTCCTCCCTGGCGAGCCTCTTTGCCCAGCTGATGGCGTCCTTGCTGCTCACGAGCGCGGAGCCATCTATGAGGTGCCTGTACCTTTTCACTATGTTGGGGATGAAGCCGTCGCCTATTCCCTCTATCTCGTGCGAACCCGATGTGCCTTCTGCGAAGAACGGGCACTCCTTGGGCTCCATGGCAATTGCAATGGTCTTGGGGTTCGCCTCCTTCAGCCTCTTCGCCGTTCCTACCAGCGTCCCGCCGGTTCCTATCCCCGCAACGATGAGGTCTACCTTGCCTATCTGCTCCAATACCTCCTTACCGGTGGTCTCGTAGTGCGCCTGCACGTTCGCCTCGTCGTCCCACTGATCGAATAGGTGGTACCTCTCCGGCTGCTCCTTGGCCAGCCTCACCGCCAGGTTCATGGACTTATCCGCGTCGCTCTCGGAGCCAGGGGTGAACATTATCTCCGCACCGTAGGATCTCATGATCTTCTTCCTCTCCTCGCTCATCCCCTCCGGCATCACAATTGCAACCTTGTAGCCCATGTACGCCCCCACCGACGCGAAGGCGATGCCGGTGTTCCCCGTGGTGGGTATGAGCAGGGTCTGGCTCCTCCTCAGGCCCTTACTCTCCGCCGCCCTGATCATGCACACGGCTATCCTGTCCTTGACGCTCCCGCTGGGGTTCGTGAACTCGCACTTGCCCCAGATCTCGGCCTTCACGTCGGACGGGATGACCTTGGTCAGCCTCAAGACAGGGGTATTCCCTATCATCTCCAAGAAGTTTCTTGCAGCTTTCATCATACACACCTCGAATGACTAGTGTTTTTGTTGTGTGGGGGGCAAATTAACTTAACCTGATCCTCTTGCCCACTGCCAGCGCAAGGACCGCCTTTACCGCATCGCCCGGGAGAAAGGGCAGAACCCCAAGCCAGAGCGCCATGACGAAGTCCCAATTCAGCCAGTACGCCAGCCAGACCCACCCGAGCCCAAATACAATAACGGCGCAAAGAAGCAGCGAGAGTACACCTGCATAGCGCCGCCCCTTCATTCTGTCGAGCAGAAAACCTGAGCAGAACGTGCCGACCAGAAAGCCGAACAGGAATCCGCCAGTAGGCCCCACAAGCACAGCGTAGCCGGACATGCCCCTGGCGAAGACCGGCAGGCCCACGAGACCCATCACCAGGTAAATTATCTGGCTCAGAGCCGCCGACCTGCGGAGGGTGAGGACGCTCAGGTACACGAAGAATGTCTGCAGCGTGAGCGGGACCGGGAAGAACGGGATGGATATCAGCCCGCCCGCCGCAGTCATCGCTGCAAAGACGGCTGACAAAGCCAGATTCCTTGCCCTACTGAATCCTCTGACAGCCTCTGCCATGTTAGCCACGTTGACGTACTCATCATAGTTAACCATATTTAAATTTTAGGTTAACAATTATTATTAGGTGCGTGATTGATCTTGCAGAAGATTTTGTCTGAGCGCAGTGTCAAATACTCTTATAGTAGTATTTCTGATTAGAAAGTGTGGTTCAAGTGCCTATTGGTCCTTCCCCCTTCATAAAATGGGCGGGCGGAAAGTCGCAACTCCTGAACGTGCTGATCAAATGCGCCCCTCAGACCTTTGGCACATATTATGAGCCCTTCTTGGGCGGGGGTGCGTTGTTCTTTAAGCTCTATTCCATGGGGAGAATCCGGAGGGCAATCCTCTCCGACGCCAATAAGGATCTCATGAACTGCTACGTGGCGATAAGGGACAACACGGAGGCCCTGCTGACCGAGCTGGAGTTGCTACAGGAACACGCCAGCGAGAAGGAGTTCTACTACGAGGTCGCTAGGCCAAAGTTCAACAAGATCCGGCTGAGAACCGGTTTGGATGGGGACGTGGCGAAGGCGGCCCTCCTGCTGTACCTCAACAAGACCTGTTACAACGGGCTCTATCGGGTAAATTCAGATGGCGAGTTCAACGTCCCTTGGGGGAGGTACGAGAACCCTCGAATATACGACGAGGGGAACATACGGAAAGTCAGCAAGGCATTGAGCGACAGCAGGATAACGCTGAGGTGTTGTGGCTACGACCTTGCCGTCGCGGCCGCCAAAGAAAACGACTTTGTCTACCTCGATCCCCCCTATCAACCCGTAAGCGCGACATCGTGGTTCACCCAGTACACCCCAAGCTCGTTCACAGAGGAAGACCAACGCAAGTTGGCTGAAACGTTTAAAACCCTCGACAAAAGGGGCTGCAAACTCCTCTTAAGCAACTCATACAATCCACTCATCGATGATTTGTACAAGGAATACATCGACCGTGGTAACATCCTTAAGACTTTGGCGGCGAGGCAGATCTCCTGCAAGGGCGATGGCAGGGGGCGCATTTACGAGTATGTAATCTACAACTATCCATTATATTGACTCTTGCGTCTCCGATTATACTCAGGACTATATTGAAAGAGCGGCTAGTAGAACTGATTCTGCTATTAGGATAATGCCCAGCACAACTAAGGGGATGCCGGCATCGGTCCGTTTTTCGTCCGACTCATCCTTTCCTGTTGTGTCCCTTGCCTTAAAATATCCGAAAGGGGTGTAGAATATGATCCTCCCTAGGAACGTCCCGAGCAACCCTCCAAAAACCATTATCATCGCGCTCTCGAAGAAGAGGATCAGGGAGAACGTATCCACGAGCCCTTTACCCACTGGAAATAGGTAGGCGAGGGCGAATGTGATAACATTAACTGCGACGAAACCAATAGTTAGCGTTTTCAAGAGACCGCGCATGATTTATATTATACACGGACTCTTGCTAATATTTTTCTAGCTGTAAAAGCGCTTATTGAGAACCCGGTGCCGCAGAAGAAGTTTGAAACTTGTAACTGATGATAACCCTTATAAATGATGATTGTTCCAAAATTATAACGCATACTGGGAAACATAGTCGCACTTGCATACATCCGCACCTGCGCGTGTCGTCATGCCTGCCACAGACGACGGTGGTAGTACAGGCAACCCACTATCGGGGTAAACCATCAACTTCCCCGCTGCTTTCCCAGGATGCCGGCTCAAGAGGTGGGATAATGTGTACAGCAAAAACAAGAATAAAAGTATACACCTGTTCAAGAATAGTTCCATTAAGAACGAAAAGAAACGAGCCTCCTTATTGCGAGAAAAAATACGACCAGTCAATATTACAGAAGTGACTACACTAAAAGACTTGGTCGACTCTTGGGGTCAATGTGGGCTTCAGTCAAGAAAGTTGGCAGAGTGCGCCAAAGTCTATGAAAGCATGCTGTTAGACAAGGATAGGCCCACCGTGATGCTCGGTATTTCTGGGGCTCTTATCGCAGGCGGTCTTAGGAAAGTTCTTAGCGATATGATCTCCGAGGGCTTAGTTGATGTCGTCGTCTCAACCGGTGCAATTCTTTACCAAGATTACTATGCCGCAAAGGGCTATGCCCACTCCAGAGGGTCTCCCTATGCAGACGACTCAAAGCTGCACGCCCTTTACATAAACCGCATATATGATACCTACGTGGACGAAATTGGCTTCGTTGAATGCGACGAATACATAGCGAATTTTTGCAATACTTTGGAACCAAAGAGATACTCAACTAGGGAGTTCTTCTATAAACTCGGATCAACCCTCAATGACGAACACTCCGTCCTCTACAACGCATACAGGTACGATGTCCCCGTATACTGTCCTGCGATTGCCGATAGTTCGGTAGGCATAGGTGCTGTGCTTCATTACAGGAGTGCAAAGGCGAATAAAGTTTCGCCGGTAATGATAGACACTATAAAAGATAACTACGAAATAGGGCAAATAGTACTGACATCAAAGAAGACTGGGGCCATATACGTAGGAGGGGGCGTTCCAAAGAACTACATAAATGACGCCGCGATCATGTTCGACTATACCAAGGGGCATACCTACGCATTTCAAATCACCACAGCCTCTCCTCAATGGGGCGGCCTTTCTGGAAGCACTCTGGACGAAGCAAAATCGTGGGGCAAAGTCTCAACTAAAGCGCATAGATCCACCGTTTATGGTGAGGCTACGATTATACTCCCCCTCATCGTCGGCTACATACTGCAGAAAGGGATCCACGATGGGCGTCCAAGGCTAAAATTCTTATGGAATGATGACACGTTGCGCGGGATTAAGAAAATACGAAAAAAGGATAGTTCAAAGGAACGCAAAAATTGAAGAACTAAACCGAGGGCTACTGCAAATAATATGGTTTTCATACGACCGATCGTTTCAATGCTTCGCTACCATATCCAGTTAACATCTATGGTCTCTTATGGTAAGTGCCGAACGCATTGGTGGCATTCAACCATCGAATCAACCGTCTATCTCTTCCAGCTTTTTGCTATGATGTGGGGCAACATCGGCCCGTTCCGAGTTTCAAGACCGTATGCTCAAGCCGGGGTAATCAACTCAAAGAATGTTCGTGGAGCCCCAGAAGGGGTTTGAACCCTTGGCCAACGGGTTTAAGTTAATTCACCCGAAAGATTCAAAAACCGTTAGAGAAGTGAAAGTTACAAAAATAATTTTGCTACAATATTGGGTAGTATCTAAGAACATATCGATCAATATCTAATGATGAAAGAATAGTATGATAGTTATTAAACTGCGGAAACATCTGCATTCAGCATTTTTCGCTTTGAAAAACTTTATTAAAGATGTTTGTTTTTGGAAAACGGTTTGATAAAAAAATGGACGTCATCCTAACATTTATTCTGCTTCTTCTTCTAGCCGTTGCGATAGCAGTCCCTCTAAGAAAACTAGGGTTCGCTCCTATAGCAGGATATATAATCGCAGGTCTAGTAATAGGTCCTGGGCTTAGTCTTGTCGATCCAAATTCTGATACGGTTAAGCTATTCAGCGAGATAGGAATAGCCCTCATATCCTTTCAAATCGGATTAACAGCAAAATTGGGGCTTCTAAAGCGCTATGGGCAAAATATACTGCTAATTTCAGGTCTTGAATTATTATTCATAATGATCCTTTCGACCCTTGTCGGGTTATCGGCAGGCATGCGACCATTAACAATAGTCGTGTTGTTTTTAATAGCGGTGAATACGAGCACAGTAATGGCATTCAAATTCCTTGAGGGAAAGGGAATATTGAATCAGCGGTCTTCCATCATAATCTTTATTGTTGCTACCATTGAAGACTTCGTAGTAATATGTGGAATATCGCTCATACCTGCTTTCTCCCAACTCGGGCAATTTAATTTTCTAGAAGCAATGTTATCAATATCTGAAGTTGTCCTTATGGTTCTTGTAATGCTGGTAATCGGAGTCTTGGTTCTTCCAAAAATTTTGAATTTCGTGAATAAAACCAAGGAGACGGAAATAAGCATCATAATAACTTTGGCTATTGCGTTGGGATATGGTTGGTTGGGTTCAATTTTAGGCGTATCCTTTGCATTGGGTTCCTTTTTAGCAGGACTTATAGTCTCTTCTTCAACAGCATCGGAAGAAATTACTACAAATATGAAGCCGCTGAGAGATCTTTTTGCGATAGTCTTCTTTACTTCTATTGGAATGTCTACCCCTAAAATCACAGATTACGCCAGTATCATTACGATATTGCTTCTTGCACTTATCATTATATCAATAAAATTCATATCCTCCACTTCGGCTGCGTGGTTCAGCGGGAATACGTTGAGAGAAGCGTTAAAGATGGGGATCTTTATGATCCCCATAAGCGAATTAGCGTTCATAGTAGCTAGGGAAGCATACAATTACGGCATTGTGGATCAAAACATATTTACTACGGCTATTTTTGTTGTAATCATATCTGCATTTATGGCATCAAAACTGATCGAACATGATGAGAAGGTGGCAACAAAATTAGCCTCGATAATCCCTCACGAGGCTCAGAAAAAAGTAGAAAATGTAACCACGTGGTTCATAGCTTCGTTCAAAAAACTCTTTTCGATGGGGCGTTATAGGGAAGTCTTACTTGCTATTTTGAAGAAGACTGTTGCAATCATGGTAATAGTGATGACAGGAACTCTCGCAATTCAACTTCTTTATTACTTGTCAATACCTCAACAGCTGTTCGAAATAATTGGAGCACTAATCATAACCTTGATGTTGGCTCTCTCATTAATTGAGGTCGCAATGGCCACAGGGGATCTTGAGCGATTTTCTAGGATGCTAGCATCTACTTACAATGAGGCTGCTAGGCAGAAGGTTGGAAGTCTCGTCAAAAATATTTTCTACACACTGATCATTTCCATCATTTCTTTAGTAATGCTACTCAATGTCACTGTCTTAATCAGGAATGTTTTCAAGGGGTATTTTCAAGGAGCAACAGCCGACTTGATTACTTTCGCAGTTATGATATGTCTATTGTTCCTATTAATCATTCCTTCGTACAAAAAAATACGGAGGATCTTAGAAACACTTGAACAGACTATAGGTTCCTTTTAAAGATCGAATCATAATTAATGGAGCCCCAGAAGGGGTTTGAACCCTTGGCCAACGGTTTACAAAACCGTCGCTCTACCGGGCTGAGCTACTGGGGCATCTTTTCGCACTCTCTTAACAGAGGATGATTTAAAAATTTATCTATGTCCTCTTCCACCAAACCTGACATTATTTTGATGCTCTGGCTAGAATATTTTAGAACAATTCAATATGAAGGTCTTGTCGCTATCGACTCCTTCATCTTATCCCCCTCTTGATCTGCTATCTCTAAGGAGAGCCCTGTTTCGTATTCGATGAGCATCTTTACCATCGGGTTGTCCAAGTTTATCTTATACAATGTTGCCCTTCCGATCTTCCTCGATGTTGCGACTAGCCCGAGTTCTTCTAAGTCTCCGAAATATTTGTAAAATGTGAGCTTGCTCATTCCTAAAGCCTCTACGATCTCCTTCTTGGTGAAGTCGTTCAGCTTGTAATCTAGCAAATAGTCTAGGATTCTTAGCTTGGGCGAGTTGCCCAAGGCCCTGATTAAGAGCGAATCGCATTTCTCCATTTCCATCATAGTCTGTTTTGCGACTAAAAGTATTTATTTTTAACCGTTTAAAGGTATCATTAGTGTACCTGAATGAGAAGAGATTACTCCGGCTCCGAAGTCAGAGCTTTGATACTGGACTGGCTGGAGCGCCACGGAAGATGGGGCGCCCACTACTTTCCATTAGACACGATCGTCAACAAACTTTCCCATGTGGTTAAGAATAATGGGAGGATGATAAAAAAAGCCGTCAAAGAGCTCGCCAATGAAGGTTATGTATTGCCGCACAAAGGAGGAGGCGCCATATCACTGAACCCAGCCAGAAAAAGCGTGATTGTAGACCATATCAAAGAGGTTCTAAAGATTTAGGACCGGCATGTCTCTTCAAATGTTAAGAAGGATTAAATATCCGATCGCTATAAAAATCTTCGAAGCCGGGGTGGCTCAGTCTGGCTAGAGCGCCGGACTCATAATCTGAAAAATGGACCAGGCGCTCTTCCGATGAGATATCCGGAAATCGCGGGTTCGAATCCCGCCCCCGGCACCAACGCTACGAAATGGGATTTGGAATCCCTAAGCAAAGATACTACTGGGCTGAGACGATAAGAAGAGGCCTTGGAATTGGGAAATAGGAACGGATCTGAGGACGTGTTGAGAGTCTGCAGGATCAAGGAGGACGCAAAGAGAAGTTATGATAGACTCAGCAAATTTTATGACCTCATTTCTAGGCCGTTTGAGAGCAAATACTGGTATACGGCACTAAAACTTCTAAATGTCAAGGAGGGCGAGATGGCTTTGGAAGTTGGTTTTGGAACAGGACATGGCCTGAAACAAATAGCCGAAAGGGTCGGAAGAACTGGAAAGGCCTATGGTGTGGACATCTCTTCAGGGATGTGCAAAATAACAGAAAAGAGGCTGGAGGAGGCAGGACTCACGGCAGAGTTATACTGTGGGGACGCCACTCATTTGCCCTACGAAGATAATAAGTTTGATGCCGTGTTCTCCTCCTTCACCATCGAGTTATTTGACACCCTCGAGATCCCAGTAGTTCTTGGAGAGATCAGAAGGGTAATGAAACCAAATGGAAGGATCTGTTTTGTAAGCCTGTCGAAAGAAAATGGGGGTTCTAGAATGTTAAGATCATATGAGTGGGTTCATAAAAAATTTCCAAAGTATGCGGATTGCAGACCAATCTATCTCGAGCGATCTGTAAGAGATGCCGGCTTTGAGGTAGAGCATAGGGAGAGGGCAAAACTATTTGGTTTACCTATAGAGATCGTTGTGGGCATAAAGGGATAGAACAGCAGACATCAAGCCACGGACTCATGTTGGTCCAAATAACATAGCGCTACACCGCTATTGCTAATTTGGCCGTTTTCTGACCTCCACTAAACCAACTCTCTAGGTATCCTGTCGGGGCTATAGGCTATTCTTGGCTCGATTCCAGCCTTATTCAACCGCCTAACAACATGGGGATAAAGGAAAACGTACTCTTCCTCCACCCCACTCACCAGCCTCGCATTTATCTCTCGCAACCGACGCTTCAATACCTCAAGATTATTCTCAGCGCTAAAGGAGAGCATAACGGCAGGGTGGCAAGACACACCGGCATCCAGCAGATTTCGTATCGCATTCAGCTGCAAGTCGAAGGCCTCTGGCACAGCCTCCGTGAGTAGTGAGAACTCCTCGCGGTTTGTCCCTTTGACCGAGATCCTGACGTGAACACGTTTAAACTTGGAGAGCCGCTCCGCGTATTCTGGATCTATCAACATCCCGTTAGACTCTAGGACGAATTTGTAGCGTGTCTGGTCGATCAACTCAAGCAGCTCGAGAAGATGCTCCCTGCCTATCGTGGGCTCGTTGCCACTTACCCTTATTTGCCCGTATCCAAACCTTTTTGCACACGCCATCAGCCCGTTGAATATCTGTTGAGGCGAATAAAATCTCCCGACTGACTCAGGGCTATCTCTCGGCGCCCCGCTCCAGCAGAACACGCATCTTAAGCAGCAGCCGCAGCAGTCAGCAGTGGCGATGCCACCGTACCATCTACCAGCCCTCGCCGTTCTATAGTATTTTTTAAGGTTGCCTTTGACAACAACCCTCTCAATCTCGTGCGCCAGTCTTACGGGATCGTATGGCATAAGCCTCAGCAACTAATAACTCAACAGATATATTATCCTCATCGGGCGCTTTAGGGGCGTTGCAAAATCGGGTCTCGGTCTAATACCTTCGGTCTATCCTCTTCACGCCCTTCTCGCTGCCGATATACGCCGTGTGGGCCAGGTTGATGAACAGCCCCGCCTCAACCACCCCAGGTATCCTCTTCAGCACGAACTCCAAAGCCTGGGGATCGTCTATCGCCCCGAAGTCCGCGTCTATTATGAGGTTCCCGTTATCTGTAATCAGGGGTCCGTCCTTCCTGTCCCCAGCGTCCCTCAGCTTGGGCTTCCCTCCCAGTAGGCCGATCCTCTTTGCTACGGTCCTCCTCGCGACCGGCAGCACCTCTATCGGGACCGGGGTCTTTGTGCCGAGCCTCTCTACCAGCTTCGCCCCGTCTGCTATAACGACAAACCTCTTGGCGGAGGAGTCCACGATCTTCTCCCTCGTCAGGGCTGCCCCGCCCCCCTTGATGAGATTCAGCCTCTTGTCCAGCTCGTCCGCCCCGTCAACCGCCAGGTCCAGGACCGGGTGCTCGTCGAGGGTGGTCAGCTGGATCCCGTTCTCAGCCGCAAGGTATGCCGACTGGTACGATGTGGGCACGCCGAGGATCTTCCACCCCTCCTTTTTGATCTTCTCACCCAACAACTCGATGAAAATGGCAACCGTTGAACCTGTGCCTAATCCCAGGATCTGGCCGTCCTTTACCTCCGCCAGAGCCGCCTCGGCCGCCCTCCTCTTGCTGGTGGCTGAAGTCATACCCTCACCACTTGATTAATGGTCTTGAGCATATAATTAAGCTTTAAAATGAAAAAATGGGAAAAAAGCCGGTGCTACGGTCGCGTGCCGTTTTACTTGATGCCCATCCTCTGTGTCATCTTTACCATTATGAAGATCACGAATGCCACTATCAGGAATGTGATGAGGCTACCTGTGAAGTGGCCGACGCGGAAGGGGCCTACCGATATTGCCTCCCACACCACCCCCGGCGTTGCGAATTGAATGATTGGCATTATCAGGTCATTAACCAGCGCCTGAACCAGAGCGCCGATATACAAACCAAGGATGAAGGCGACGGCCATTCCCATGACCTTGTATGTTTCGATGAATGCCTTGAACTCGTTCATCATTCCCTTGGGCGGCGGGGGTGCGGGCGGTGCTGGTTTTGGCTCCAACAGCATTCGTATGCTCTTCAGCTCATTTACTATCTCATCTTCTTTGGTCAAACAATCACCGAGAATCTCTTTAGCCCGCAAATTTATAAGGGCGTGCCCAGAAAACCCAGAGTTTTAACTCTGGAATGAATGGGCTTTAAATATTCTCCCTGATTGTGATTGTGGTGGCCGGCGTGCTCGCCGCATTCAGGTACAGGATCTACCCCAAGCCAGGGCAGGGGAGGCCGTTGAAGAGCCACCTGTCCAAGCTCTGCGCGCTGTACAATGAGCTGAGGGATCTGAAGATTAACACATGGAAGGAGAAGCACGCCAGCCTCTCAGAGAACGAATTAAGGCAGGCCGCCCTTGACATATGCAAAAGGGACGAGGGGCTTCAAGAGATACACAGCCAGGTCGTCCAGAACGTGGCCACCAGAGTTTACACGGCATTCAAGAACTACTTCAAGGGGAGGGCGAGGTTCCCAAAGCGGAAGAAAGAGAGGAGGTACAGGTCGCTCACGTACCCTCAGTCAGGGTTCAGGCTGTGTGGTGAGGTCGTTGAGAAGAAGAACAAAACGGAGCTTATTGAGAAGGAGAGGTTTTACCTATCAAAGGTAGGCTCCCTCAGGGTATTCATGCACAGGCCACTAGAGGGAAGGATCAAGAATCTAATCGTCAAGTACGATGCCGGCGAATGGTACACCATATTCGTCTGCGGGCTGCCGGATCAGCCAAAGGTGCCCATTGAAGGGATCCCTGAAGACCACATTAAAGGGGGCGACCTCGGTCTGATAAGGTTTTTAACGCTCTCCGACGGTCGCTTTACAGATTGCCCGAGGTACCTCAGAAAGAGCGAGGAGAAGATAAAGAGACTCCAGAGGGTCCTTTCAAGGGCGAAAATTAACTCAAAAAACTTCAGGAAACTCGCACTGAGGCTTGCTAGGCTCCACCGCCGTGTATTCAACCAAAGAAAGGACTACCAGAACAAAACCATGGCATCCCTATTCAGGGAGAACGACGTTGTTGTCCTTGAAAAGCTGGGCGTCGATAATATGTTAAGGAACCACTGCTTGGCAAAGAGCCTCCAGGACGCCGCGTTCGGGGCGTTTGTCCAGAAGGTGAGGTTCAAGGCCGATCTTCTGGGAAAGTGGTTCGTCCCAGTGGACCCATGGGGCACCACGCAACTCTGCCACAACTGCCTTGAGTGGGTCCCGAAAGACCTGAGCGAGAGGGAACACAGGTGCCCGAACTGCGGTGTCGGCCTCCAAAGGGACGAGAACTCTGCTAAAATAATAAGGAGGCTCGGCCTCTTATGGCTGGGCTATGCCCCCGGACGGGGTGTGGGGGTGTGGGGGGGTGGTGAAAACGCCCATGGAGCCTGGGCCTCTACCGTCCTTAAGAAGGATGGCAAGCCTGTGTGAAGAAGCGGGAAGCTCCCGGCTTTAGCCGTGGAGAGGACGTCACAACAGTTATCAATCGCACGAACCGCAAAACCGTTCTTTTTTTGCAAACGCACCCTTCTCCAAAAGATTTAATTGTTTCGCCCGGTAATATCATAATTCGATCCATGACTCCAACAAAGATATTCTTCGTAAAAGGGGTCGGCGTACACAAAGAGCGGCTGGCCTCCTTCGAGCTTGCACTCAGGGACGCCGGAATAGAGAAGTTCAATTTAGTATACGTCTCGAGCATCTTCCCTCCCAACTGTCAGATAATCAGCAAGGAGGATGGCCTCAAACAGCTGAGCCCAGGCCAGATCATATTCTGCGTCATGGCCAGAAACGAGACGAACGAGCCGAACAGGCTCGTATCCGCTGCCATCGGTCTTGCCATCCCCCACGACAGGACCATATACGGCTACCTCGCCGAGCACCACGCCTTCGGTGAGAAGGGGGAGCTCGCCGGGGAGTACGCCGAGGACCTTGCGGCAACCATGCTGGCAATGACCCTCGGCATCCCCTTCGATCCAAATCAGGCGTGGGAGGAGAGGGAACAAATCTACAAGGCAAGCGGCCACATAATCAGGACAATGCATACAGTTCAATCCGCCGAGGGCAATAAGGACGGCTTATGGACAAGCGTGATCGCGGTAGCCATCTTCATCTGAATACCTGCACTTAAGAGACTTTAGATCGGCGCCCTTCATTTGAGGCGATCTGACGGCATCGTTCAAAGGTAACTTTAAATCGTTCTCGCCCATCTCTGAAATCGGTGGCGTTTATGGGGTTCTGTACTAGGTGCGGTAGGCAACTTCCTGAGGAAGCATACTTCTGCCCCTACTGCGGCGTTAGGACAATAAAAGGCGTAGAGGCAGGCGTCTCGATCCCAGTGGACGAGTGGAAGGAGGCGTTCCACAAAGCCGGACAGGAGATGGAGAAGGCGTTCCAGATAGCGGCGAAGGAGATGGAAGCAGCCTTCAAAACCACAAGAGCGAACATTCGAGAATCGGCCAACAGAAGAACAGTCGTCTGTCCGCAATGCGGAGAAAAGAATCTAAAAGACGTCAGCTTCTGCCACAACTGCGGCAAAAAGCTTCATCAGTAGAGCTTCTATCCGTCTAAAAGCATTACCATAAGGAAGTGGATTGTGTGAAGTTTGTAGAATTTAAAAAGAAAGTAAAAATCAAGTTCGCCGTGGATGAAAACAGGTATGTGATAGCAAAGCTGGAAGAGGTTCCAAAATTCTCCCAAGGAATTTTCTCAATAATAAAGGACAAAAATGAGGTTACCGCTATAGCAAGAGAGGGCACCGATCTCAGATCCGTCTCGGAGGAAAAATTTTTCAGATTAATAACCTTCAATGTTAACCTTCCCTTTGACCTTTCGGGGTTCCTCTCCCACATCTCAAGCCTTCTTTCAAGAGAAGACATTCCCATTTTTGTCGTCTCTTCTTATTCAACAGACCACATATTCGTTAAGGAAGAATACTTGGATAGGGCGCTTGGAATATTAAAAGAAAACAAAATGCTTCAAGCCTGATCGAACAATCTAGTTTACAATGCAGAATGGAGCCCCAGAGGGGGTTTGAACCCCTGACCAACGGTTTACGAAACCGTCGCTCTACCGGGCTGAGCCACTGGGGCATCACTGGTTCTAATAGAAAATACAGATAAATCCTTTTCCGCCTCCAAAAATACTAAATCCCTCAAAGCCCCAATACCATTGAGGATCGTCGGAATATGAAGGTATCACAGCTGGGCGAGAGGGGCGTAATCGACCTCATCTGGTCAATAATAAGGGAGGAGGGAGGTGCACAGCGCCTAAAGGATATGGCCCTCCCGCCCTCGGACGACGCCTCCGCGGTGAGGCTCGAGGACGGCCGCCACCTCATTCTCAAGACGGACATGTTCAATAGGCGGACCGACGCCCCAAAGGGCATGCGCCACCACCAGATGGGTATGAAGGCAGTCACTATTAACATCAGCGACCTGGCTGCCAAAGGCGTGCGGCCGTTTGCATTCCTCTTCTCGCTCGGTCTCCCGAGGAACTACAAGCAGAGCAACGTGCGCTCCCTTGTAGCTGGCATAAATGCCGCCGCCCTCGAGTACGGCGCCCCAGTTCTTGGCGGGGACGTGGGCGAGGCGAGGGATCTGATCGTGGCTGGTTTTGCCGTCGGCTTCTCATCTAACCTCGTGAAGCGGTCTGGTGCCTCCCCTGGCGATATCGTCGCCGTGACCGGTCCGTTCGGGGACACCGCCGCTGCCCACAAGATCCTGCTCAAAGGAATGAAGGCGCCCCAACCGCTCAGAAAGACCCTTTGCAGGAGCGTCTATGAGCCCAGAGCGAGGCTTGAGCTCGGCATAGCCCTTGCGGAGTCCGGGCTGGTTACCTCGAGCATGGACTCCAGCGACGGGCTGGCCTTCACCTTAAACGAGCTGGCAAGATCAAGCGACGTTGGCTTTGTCATCGATAGCCTTCCAATATCCAAGCCTGCCAGGGATTTTGCCTCTCTTAACGAGCTTTCCCCCGAGGACCTTGCCCTATTCGGTGGCGAGGAGTACGAGATCGTCGTCACCGTGAAAAAGGGCGCGTGGGAAAGGGCTCTGGGGGCAGCAAGATGTGTTGGCGGCGATCTGATAAGGATCGGGGGAGTCGTCTCCGAAAAGAAGGTGGTTCTGATCAAGGACTCAAAAGAAACTCCGATCCCAAGCAGGGGCTGGGAGCACCTGAAATGAAATAAACACGACAACGAGGCTCATGGCTTGATGGTACTGCTTATAGACGGCTACACGGATGAACCAGCAGGACTCGGCGTCCCGCCCTACATTGATGTCTACCCGCGTTACATAGCTGGCGCTGTGTGGCGCCACGATCCTCACGCCGATGTATTCTACATGACGATCGATGAGGTTCGGCGCGATCCCGATAAGGTGAAGCGCCTATCCTCCTCATCGGACCTCTCTGTGTTCGTTGCGGGCGTCACCGTTCCCGGCAAGTACCTCGGAGGCGCGCCTGCGACCGTCAAGGACGCCCTCTCTCTACCGCAACTCCTTCGATCAAAGCACACCGCCATATGCGGACCGGCGGTGCGGTTCGGCTTCGGTCACGGCGGTGGTAGCATGACAGTCATACCGAAGGGTCTCGGGTCCCTGTACACCTTTGTCATACCAGGCGATCCTGAGATCGTCATATATAACTTGCTGAGGAGGAACTTCGCCCCCTCAACGGAGATGGATACAGAAAGGTCGTGCGAGAACGCCGTCAACGACTTCGCCGCCCGGGGAGCGAGGATAATTCAACAGCACCCCTACTATCCAGCCGGGCTGATCTGCGAGATCGAGACCTTCCGGGGCTGCCCGAGGTCCCTGAGGGGCGGTTGCTCCTTCTGCACGGAGCCCCTTCACGGCACGCCGGACTACCGGTCCGTGGCAGGCATCTCAAGGGAGGTCGCGGCGCTCTCCTCTGCGGGTGCTGTGAACTTCCGGCTCGGGAGGCAGCCCGACCTGCTCATATACGGCTCCGAGGACAACAACGAGACACCAGAGCCCAACCCCGGCGCCATCAGGAGGCTCCTCTCCTCCGTGAGGAAGGCAGCGCCGTCCCTGAAAGTTCTGCACATCGACAACGTAAACCCCGCAACAATATTCAACCACCCAGACGCCTCAGAGGAGGCACTGAAGGAGATAGTGAAGTACCACACGCCCGGCGATGTGGCCGCGATGGGTGTGGAGTCGGTGGACGAGCAAGTGATTCGCAAGAACAACCTGAAGGTGTACCCTGCAGGTGCCCTCTTTGCAATTGCGCTGATAAACGACATAGGGCAAGAAAGGGGCGAGAACGGGCTCCCCCACCTCCTGCCAGGGATAAACTTCGTCTACGGTCTTCCGGGTGAGACAAAGCACACCCTCGATGCAAACCTAGAGTTCATGAAGAGGGTGCTGGAGATGGGGCTCCTGGTCAGGCGGATAAACATGCGCCAGGTGATGATCATGCCCTCCACGAGGATGGCATCCGTGGGCGACCACCTCGTAAGAAAGCACAGATCCCTCTTCATAAGGCACAAGATGCGGATGCGGTCGGAGGTCGATGCGCCCATGCTGGCTAGGGTCGTGCCAACCTGGACGGTCCTGCGGGGTGTCAGGACTGAGCTGGCGGAGGGGAACATGACCTGGTCACGGCAGATAGGCTCGTATCCCATACTGGTCGGCATTCCAAGGGCGATGCCCATAGGGGTGTTCACGGATGCTGTAGTGACGTCCCACGGTCCACGTTCCGTGAGCGCGTTGCCCTTCCCCCTGAAGATCAACAGCCTCAGCATGAGGGAGATGGAGTCCATACCGGGGATAGGCGCGAGGAGGGCGGCTGGCCTATTGAGGGCGAGGCCATTTCGAAGCGCGGAAGACCTGAGAAAAGGCATCGATGACCCGCAGATTGTTGACCCGCTTATCCCGTTGACGGACTTCACATAAGTTTTAATCCTCCTTTTACCCTTTAAATTAGGTATGGACGTTATCAGGAAGATCCTCCTCCCCGTCGACGGCTCGGACTACATGAAGAAGGAGGTCGAGTGGGCCTGTAGCTTCGCAAAGACCTTCAGCGCGGAGGTAACCATCCTGCACGTCGTCGCTATGCCCATCTCCTCGGACATAGGCGGTATCCCGGCGGCCTCAAAGCAACTCGAGGAGGCGGGTACCAGGATCCTTGATGATGCCAGGCAGATGGCCGAGGCGTGCGGCCTGAAACCAAAGGTGGAGATGGACTTCTCTGTGGGCAACCCAGGCATGAGGATCGTCAAGAAGGCGGAGACCGATCAGACAGACCTCATAATCATAGGCGCGAAGGGGAAGAGCAGGCTAAGGGAGATCCTGATGGGTAGCGTTGCGAACACCGTCGTCAATAACGCCCCCTGCCTCGTCCTCGTCGTCCACAGCTGCTAGTCAAGTCTGCCGCACGTAGTCATTATTAAATAATCCAACCCTGTAGTGTACATCATGGATTTGCTTCAGGCTATAGTCCTAGCTCTGGTGCAGGGACTCACAGAGTGGCTGCCCATTTCCAGCTCTGGTCACCTCGTAGTAGCCCAGACACTAATGGGCCTGTCAGTTCCGGTGGTGTTTGACATTTTCCTGCACCTCGGGACATTGGTAGCGGTTATTACATACTTCTGGAGGGACATCGCGAATATCCTGAGATCGCTACTGACCCTCAATACGAAGGATGCCAACTTCAAACTGCTCATATACATCATTATCGGAACCATCCCCACAGCGGTCATTGGTCTCCTATTTCTGCAATTCTTCGAGTCCCTCTTCTCAAGTGGAAGAGCCGTTGGGGTTGGCCTTCTAATAACCGGTGCCCTGCTCCTGTCCTCGAAACTGAGAAAAGGCCAGAAGAATCTTGGCTGGCTGAGTTCGCTGATCATGGGCATCTTTCAGGGAATCGCCATAGCACCCGGCATATCAAGGAGCGGATCGACCATTTCGGCCGGTCTGCTCAGCGGCGTCAACAAGGATGAGGCATTCAGGTACTCCTTCCTACTTTCCATACCGGCAATACTCGGGGCGACCGTTCTTGAGTATAAGGGGCTAGCTCTCTCTGATCTGGGGCTATACGCCGTTGTTGGGGCTGCCATAGCCGCTGTCTCAGGCTACGTCGCGATAAAGATCGTTCAAAAAGTATTGCTGTCTGAGAGATTCTACCTCTTTGCAATCTACTGCTTCCCTGCAGGGCTATTGGTATTGCTGTTTCTCGCTTAATAGCAATTACTCTAAATCAGCTGACCTATGAAAAGTCTTATAAAAGATGTAAACATGCGGATAGTGATGCAAGGGGTATTGAGGCAGAAAACGAATCGTGGGCTGAATCACAAATGGTCAAGAAGTTATCCGTTATAGACGTTGACCTCTGTGTGGGTTGCCAGTCCTGCATGTTTGCCTGCAACAGGCGGTTCGCCGAGGCTGGTGTCGCGAGGTCAGCCATACACGTCCAATCCGTGGGCGGGGTTGAGCACGGCTTCATTGTTAAGGTCTGCAGGGCCTGCCAAGACCCTCCGTGTTTCAAGGTCTGCCCGTCGGGCGCCATATCCAAGAGGAAGGATGGGGGAGTTTTGCTCGACTACACCAAGTGCATCGCTTGCGGCAACTGCGTAAAGGGCTGTATAGTAGGGGCTGTGCAGTGGGACACAACCATAGACAAGCCGGTCATCTGCGTCCACTGCGGGTACTGCGCCTCCTACTGCCCCTACGGGGTGATACGCCTCGAGGAGATCGAGGAGGTGGAGACCTGATGGATGCCGGCATGCTCTCCAAGATCCTCTACATCGATCTCAGCAGGAGGAGGCACTGGGCAAAGGAGAGACCAGAGCTCTTCGAGGAGTCTCTCGGCGGGGCAGGCGTCGGCATCCGGCTGCTGGGGGAGGAGTGCCCTACCGGCGCGGATCCGCTCGGTCCAGAGAACCCGATCATATTTACTGTAGGATACTTCGACGGCGTCTTCCCACTGGGATCGAAAGCCATAGCCATGTTCAAGTCCCCCCTCACCGGCAACCTGGGCGAGAGCCACGGTGGTGGAAGGTTCGGCGTGGCCCAAAGGATGGCTGGCTACGGTGCCATCGTGATTAAAGGGAGGAGCGAGGGGCCCGTCTACCTTGCTATTACGAATGGCGATGTGAAGATAAGGGACGCATCCACCCTGTGGGGGATGACCGGAAGCTCCACGGTGGGCAGGATAATCAGGGAGAACGAGGGCGGCGCCGGACTCAGGTCCATAATGAGGATAGGAAAGGCGGGGGAGAGACTCGTCTCCTACGCCTGCGTCATCACAGAGACCTACAGGCACTTCGGCAGGCTCGGTCTCGGCGCCGTCTTCGGCAGCAAGAGGCTCAAGGCAATAATGATCTCCGGCAGGGACAGCCTGACCTTCAAGAGCCCCAAGCTCTACAGGGAGCTCTACGACGAGCTCTTCAAGACCTTAACGAAGTCACCACTCATGAAGAAGTACCATGAACTTGGAACCCCCATGAACGTCCTCCCCCTCAACGCGACCAAGACCCTTCCGTCCAAGAACCTCCAGCTCGCCCAATTCGGGGGCGCCGAGGTCCTCTCCGGCGAGGCCATACTGGAGAGGTATCTGGGCAGGAGGACCGCGTGCGCTCACTGCCCTGTAAGCTGCATCCACATAGCCGCGCTCAGGGTACCCTACGAGTCCGAGCCATACTTCTACAAGACGAAGATGATCTCCTACGACTATGAGCCCATCTACGCCCTCGGATCCATGCTCGACATAAGGTCGGTGGAGGGCTACCTCAAGCTTATGGACACGGTGGAGGAGCTGGGCCTCGACGCGATGAGCACCGGCGTCGTCCTCTCCTGGGCAACCGAGGCCATGGAGAGGGGGCTGATAGGTCTGGCCGAGACCGCCGGCCTCTCTCTCAGGTGGGGCGACTACAAGGCGTACATGGAGGCGGCCGAGAGGATAGTCTCCCAGAGGAACGAGTTCTATAAGGCCCTCGCGAGGGGGGTCGAGTACGCCTCCTCCAAGTACGGCGGCAGGGATTTTGCGCTTGCCTTCGGCGGGAATGAGATGCCCGGCTACCACACCGGTCTGGCCTCGCACCTCGGCCACTTGGTGGGCGCCAGGCACAGCCACCTCGACAACGCAGGCTACTCCATCGACCAGAAGACGAATGCGGAGGGGAGGAGACCAGCTCCAGCGGAGGCGGCGCGTCTCATCTTCGAGGAGGAGGCTTGGAGGCAGGTCCTCTCAAGCCTCGTCGTCTGCTTCTTTGCCAGAGGGGTCTACACCCCAGAGATGGTCAGCAGGTGCTTCGCTGCCTTCGGGAAGAGCCTCGCCCCAGAGAACCTGAGGAGGAAGGGAGAGGAGATACTCAAGGAGAAGCATGCCTTCAAGTTCAGGGAGGGGTTCTCCTTCGACCGCCTGAGGATCCCGAAGAGGATAACCGAGATCCCGACTCCCCAAGGGATGTTAAAGGAGGAGGAGCTGTGGGAAGGGGTAAGGGCCTTTGAGAGGCTGATCAGAGGCTAGGCAAATGCATTAGCATTTGCTTTATTAGCCAGCTGATCGAAATATAATCTTGGGCTTAACCGTATGCCCAAGGTCAGCGAATTCATGACCCAAAATGTGGTCACCACCTCTCCTGAAGCCTCCATTTACGAAACCTCATGTGTTATGACCGAGAAAAACATAGGGAGCCTAGTCGTACTGGAAAACAAGGTGCCCGTGGGTATAATTACCGAGAGAGATGTCATTAGACGAGTAATCTCAAAGAAGGACGATCCGACAAAGACCTTAGTCAGGAGTATAATGTCCAAGCCCATTGTAGCCTGTGCACCCGAGTGTAGTTTAGAGGAAGCTGCCTCTTTGATGCGACAACACAAAATAAAGCGGCTTGCAGTCTTAAAGGGGGCAGAGCTTGTCGGAATGTTCACTTCATACGACCTTATGATAGCAATAGGGCGGGAATTCGATATGCTACAGGCAACGCTCACCGAGTTGACGAAGGAGAAGTGACCCCCCTTTTTTAAACGAACTAAGGATTTGGGCATCAAAGGTGGCGGGCCTGAAGGGGCTTAAACTTTTTTCTTCAACTTTCTTGAAGAAACTCTCCCCCCAAACCACTCCACATTCCCTTATGAAACATTTTTCAACCTCCCCTCCAGGAACCATCATTTCGCATATTTTTTTGCCCCACCTCTTCTAATAGGGAGTCGAGGGAAGGGACATGCCATCAAAGCGACCGGTACTGAAGGACCTTGGGGAAGAGGTATCTGGCGGTAAGGTGAAGTGCAGGTTCTGGGGTGCGGGAAGTGGCGCCCCTCCTGGGCCGGGCCGTCCATCCGCCTGAGGAAGAGGCACGGGGTCTTGGTAGACGAGGTCACGCGGGACGATGTGCGGCATACGGAGGGATCCTGATGGGCTGGCGCGAGTGCGAGGACGTCCTGGAGCTCGTCCTGCTGAAGATGAAGGGGGCAAGGACGGCGGAGGAGTGCCGGGAGGCGGTGGAGGCGGTCCTGGCGCTGGTCAAGGAAAAAAAGTTCGAGAGGCTGAGGAAAGAGCTGGGCGTGCTGGAGTAAAACCTGCGAGGCCTTTTATTAACGAGTAATGCATTTGTCAAAGGTCTAAAAAGTTAAAGGTCGATATGCAAAATACAACGGCCGAGGTGGGTGACGGACTGGAGGTTTTTACAAACACAAACTGCATAAAGCTTGTGGCCAAAGAAACAGGTGTATAAAACACCTCACAATATCCTCTCTATTTCCTCCAATTTCTCGGCCACTCTCTTTCCCTTCCCGGTGAGCGAGATCAGCCTCCTTCGGGGGAACGTGTCCTCGAGATCCTCCTGAATTAGACCGACGCTCTTGAGTTTAGGGAGGGCATTATAAACAGCCGCTAGACTGCATCCGACTTCGTTTTTTAGACCAGTAAGTGTTAGAGCACCCTTTCTTTTGAGCACAAGCATTACTCGAATAGAACCAGTTTGTTCTAGCGCTTCCATGTTTTCGCACTTCGATATTCAATATCTAACCTATGAATATGAGTTATTCGTTATGCTTTACGAATTTCGAAAAGCGATATTAGATACCCTGATATACAGTACTTCGTGAAGCGAAAAGCGAAATAAAGGAGGTCGATGAGGAATGTCCAAGCTAGGAAGGTCTGGAATAGACGGGCAGGAAGTGCTCGTGACCTACTGCTCCGCCTGTGCTGACAAGTTCAAGGGGAAGGGATGATCGATGATCGATGCTCTGTTATTCTTCCTCTGGGCAGTCGTCTTCCCCGCCCTTATGGTTTTCAAGGGGGTGGACTAATGCCCACAATGCCTTCGATTCGTCTAGGTTGGCAAGGGCATCTTGAAGTGACTTACTTTCTTTGATAATATTAATCCCTTTTATAATTGCAGTTCTAAAACTATCCGGAAAATCTACTGAATCCCAACATACGCTCATTTATGGGATCACTTCCAAAGCCTTCTTTACTCTATGTTCACTCAACGTAGGAGGTGGGATAAGCCAACGTAGCCGCAAACACTATAACTGTTCCAACGATCATCGTAACAGCATTTCCTGAAATAACCCCACTTAAGAGCGCCAGAAACCCCAAGACGACCCAAACTAATAAGTACCATCCGCCGGCCCACTTTCTCATGCCCGGCTCACCATATAACATTAGTCTTTTCGCATCAATGAACATTGGCACCCTTTCTTTTCTGCCCCAAACATATTTCGGTTCCAACAAAGAATTAGTTCTAGCATTCATGATGTATTCATTTATAGACTCTTCTTTCGGAACGAATATCGCCTCAACAAATGCGCTGGCTCCTAGCGTTTTGAAAAACTCGTGCATGTCCCTAACCTTACCTTCTTCTAATATCCGAGGGCGATCAAAATTACGTAAAGTATTACTAAGATTATAAGGAACGTTATAATTCTTGACACAAATCTTGGCATATACACCACTAACGCCTATTTTAAAACCTCAATTAAGCGCATCGGTCAAACTTAGGACCTTCATCCCCGCCCTATCGTAAATCTGCCTCAGGTTCTCTAAAGAGTAGTCAGTGTAGTGTCTCGCCAGCACCGATCGGGGCATCTTCCCCTGGAGGGCATCTATGAACCTGTCCGGGACGCCCAGCCGGTCCATCTCGTTGGCGAGCCAGATCCTCAAAGCCTTGGGGTGATGGAGTATTGACCGCAAAATAGAAGGTGGCGGGCCTGAAGGGATTTGAACCCTTGGCCAACGGGTTAAGAGCCTCGGCTGTTTTCACATCCGCCGCTCTACCGTACTGAGCTACAGGCCCTCCTCCTTTTTGGTTCAAGAAACAGTAATTTAAGAGTTACGCTGAATAGTTGTTGGGGTTTGGTTTGGGATCCCTTAGTTTCATAGGTCTGGGCCTCTACAACGAGAAGGGCATAAGCATCTACGGTCTTGAGAGGGCCAAGGAGGCAGATGAGGTTCTGCTGGAGGGCTACACCAACATGCTTCCCGGTCTCAAGATCGCCTCCCTTGAAAAACTTCTTGGGAAAAAGGTCAGGGTCGTCGACCGCAAGTACTTGGAGGATGGGAAGGAGATCCTGTCCTCGGCATCCAAGAAGGACATTGCCCTGCTGGTGGCGGGCGATCCCTTCGTCGCTACCACCCACGTGGATCTCAGGATGAGGGCGGTTAAGCAAGGGATACCGGTGGAGGTGGTCAACGCCCCCTCCATAATATCGGTCGCACCAGGCGCAGTGGGCCTCCAGAACTACAAGTTCGGCAGGTCCTGCACCATAACCTTCCCAATGCCGTACTCCGATGTGCCGTACGACACGCTCAAGCTCAACAGGGCTGCGGGGCTCCACACCCTCTTCTTCCTCGACCTAAGAACTGAAGAAAAGCACTTCATGTCCGTCGGCGAAGGCATCCGGCTACTGATGGTGATGGAGCACCGGCGCGGCGAAGGCATCATAAACAAGGATCTCCTCCTCATAGGGGTGGCTAGGGCCGGCGGTCCTGAGCAGTTCGTGAAGGCTGGGAGGGCACAGGACCTCCTGTCCGTGGACTTCGGCGATCCTCCCCACGCGATAATAGTGCCGGGCAGGCTGCACTTCATGGAGGCAGAGGCCCTCGTGTTATTTGCGGGGGCGGACAAAGAGCTGGTGGAGAGGAACCTATGATCTTAGAGGAGGAGGCCGAGAAGAAGCTGGAGAGGTACATACAGGGCACCGAGAGGGCCTTCAGGGAGATGGAGGTAAAGCCGCCCGCGGACGTGGAACTCAAGAAAGCCTTTGAGGAGAACATCTCCCTCTCAAAGCAGTACCTCGAGGACAGCAAGCACTACATGAGCAAGGGCGACTTTATTACCGCCCTCGTCTGTATCGCCTACTGTGAGGGCCTGATCGACTCGTGCAGGAACATGGGGTGGCTCAAATATGAGTGGATATTCAAGTAGGGCGGGGGCGTACTGATATGAGCAAGAGGGTGCTGGCGGCCGGCGTCTTCGACCTGCTCCACTACGGTCATTTCAAGTATCTGGAGGAGGCCAAGAGGCTGGGCGGCGATGGCGCCGAACTCATAGTCGTGGTTGCCAGGGACTCTACCGTCCTGAAGAGGAAAGGGCGGCTCCCCGTCATGAAGGAGGAGCACCGGAGGGCGCTCGTGGAGGCGCTGAAGCCAGTGGATAAGGCGATCCTCGGCGGGGTGGACCTCAACACCGCCAAGGTAATTCAAAAGGTGAAGCCGGACATAATCGCCCTCGGCTACGACCAGGGGGACATCGCCGAGCTGATCGCGAGGCAGGGCGGGAGAGGGAAGGTCGTCCGCCTGAAGAAGTACGGCGACGTGAGCTCCTCGATGATAAGGAGTCTGATATACTCCGCCAACAAAAAACAGTTCAAGCAAGCAAAACCTTCAGCTGGACAAGATCCCCGTCCTTGAGCCTGAGTTTCTTCCTTAGCGAGCCCTCGGCCACGACCTCAACCACATCCTGCCCGTAGTGCGTCCTGTGTATCATCACTATAAACCCGTCTGCCTTCTCGTTGACGAGCACCTTGAAGCACTTGACGTCCCCGTAGCTCCTCTCGCCGTTCATGAACCCCTTTATCACCATCCCGGGGAGTGCCTCCAACTCCTTCCTTGCCTTGATATCCGCCATAGACCTGAGCCTCAGGTTCAGCGTGCCAGGGTAGGGGCGAAATCCCAGCTTCTCGACGAACTGCTCCTTGTAGCCGCTCTTGGTGACGTAGTATGCCCCCTCCCCGAAGCCGGTGAAGACGACGCCGTTCAGGAAGACGATGTGAGCCGCCTCCTCGAGCCCCATCTTGAGGGCGTGGTAAACCTCCCTCAGCGCCGCAAGCCCCTTCTCGGTTATGGCGATGTTCTGCCCCTTGGGCGTCAGCTCCCTCGTTACGTACCCCTCCTTCACGAGCTCCAAGAGCCTCCTGGAGGCCGTCTGCTGCGAGGTTCCGATCATCTTGCCGAAGTCATTGGTGCCCAAAAATATCTGCCTCTTGTGCCCTCCCATCTTGAACAGCTGGAGGAGCGCGAACCAAGCCTCACTGTCCATGCAACTCGCCCCTGATCGCCCCTCTAGAGATCGAATCGGCTAGAAATAAAGGCTCTGGCTTCCTGTGCCCCCTGATGCAACCTCTCACGATGCTAGCGGCCAGGTCAAGGCTCATCTTGTGGCCCACGCTCACATAAACTCCTCTTTTACCATCCCTGATCGCCATCCCGACCCTCCTTCCCTTCAGCAGTATCGTCCCTCCATCCTTTACCTCGCCCTCCAGCCCCATCAGTCCGCCGGCTACACCTATTGTGGACACGTTGAAGACGACCCCGAAGTGGGAGGCTGATCCGCAAAAAACCGGGTGGTATGTCCCGTGCCCATCGATCATGAAGACGTCGGGGCGCATCTCTAATCGGCGCATCAGGGCTGTGAAGAAGGGCATCTCTCGGAACGCCAAAAATGTAGGGGTGTAAGGAACTACAACGGACCTAAACGCGACCTTCTTCTCGAGAATCTTAAGGTCAGGGTAGGAGAGCACCACCGCGGCACCCGCTCCTCTCACGCCGCGGTAAGAGACATCCATGCCGCACACCATCTTGACAGCCCTGCCTGTATGCTCCTCTAACACCTTCTTCGATAAGAGTTCCTGCGCGGCCCTCGCCTTCTTCAGGTCAAATATACTCAGGCCCTCCCTAAATCGGAGGTTAACAGATCTCAGAATAGATCCCTATGAAGATCGGACCCCTGACGTCTATCTTGCCCTGCCTGCTCGAGACGAACCTGATCCCAACATCTGATACCTTCAGGTTGATGTCGCTCGGCAGCTTTGCCATCCTCACCCTGATCTCCGCCTTGCCCTCCCTCTCGATCCTTGAGGCGGCTGCCTTGGCGACCGCGTCCAGGTACCTTATCCCCGTTCTGATCCCTCTCTCCCTTGCCTCCCTAACGATCTCGACCTTCTCCATTCCCTTCTCCGGAATGCCAAGGACGTTTGTGTTCAATACCACAACCTCGTTGAAGGCCGCTGGACCAACGAGCTTGACGTTCGGATCAGGCTCGAAGACCTTCACCTTTACCTTCCTGCCCCCCACCCTGCCCTCGTAGGCCACGAACTCGCACGGGCTGTCCGCGTCCCTCTTCTCCATTAGAGTCTTGACGATAGCCCTCTCCACCGCCTTTCCCTCCTCGGTCTTTGGCTCCTCGATGAAGGATACCTGCTTGGCGAGGGCGGCATCCGAGATCACCCACTCGCCGTAGAACTGGGGGTAGGCGAGCTCCCTGATATCCGAATAGCCGTGAAGCAGCGCTGCTATCCTCTCAACGCCCATGCCTATGTTGAGCACCGGGTACTCTATCCCGTACTTGGCAAGGGCGATGGGTCCGTAAAGCCCGAAGTCCACAACCTCGAACCACCCGCTCCCCTCAACCTTCGCGAAGACCTCATGCTCCGTCTCCGGGGCGTAGTACTTGGCGGTCACCTTCTTCATCTCGATCTTGATCTCCTTGAATCCGAGCCTCTTCAGAATCTCCTGCACAACAGCCTTCCCATCCTCGATGGAGACCTCCTCGTCCATTATCACCGAGGATGCCGCGTGGTGGAACCTTAGGTGCGAGGCGTCCTCCTGCTGCTCCCTCCTCGCCCTCAGCGCCACCGAGAAGAGCTTGATCGGCATCTCCAGCTTGTGCTGCACCGCCGCGCAGGTCAGGAACCAGGCGCTGGTCATGTGCGACCTCAACAAGAGCTTCGTCGGGACGGCCTCAAGCCCCCTGAGCTGTGGAAACGCCGTGTTCAGTATCTTGAGCGCCAGGACGTCGGAGACCCCCAAGGCATCGGCGATCCTCTCGACCATGTCGTCGCCCTCTATCCTTCCCTTCTTGTAGTCGTGAAAGGTTTCCTTCAGCTTGGAGAGGCTCCTCTCGTCCGTGGGTCCGCCCAGCCTCTTTATGGCGGCTATCTCCTTGGCGCCTATGCCTATGTCCGGTCTGGGCAGTGCCGCCAGGTAGTAGCACCTGTCCAGTATCGCCGGTGCCTCGTTGCCGTACTGCTTGTAGATGTCCGCCTCGTCGACTACCATCGGGTTGACGACCTCGTCGAAGCCGAGATCGAGGTATATGCCTCTGAGGAGGTTCGTCGCCTCCACAAGGACGTGTGTCGCCCCTTTTCTGCCCTTGACAAAGGCACCCTTCCCTCCCACGAGCGACCCTGTCTCCCTCCACGCCGCCTCAAAATCCTTGTCAGCCTTCGCAAGTATGTCCTTTATGTTTAGACGCAAACCCGCCTCCTCCCCTCCTCTACTTCCTCCCCTTCTTCAAAGCTCTGTCAATGCGACTTCTTATGAGCCGTCCCTGATGGGCCAGAGTAACGTCCCCCCTCGTCTCCTCCACCAGCCTCCTGATGACGTCCACCTTCCTCTTGAGGTTGGGGACAACCGCCCTCGGATAATCCAAACTCTTCAGCGCGGTGTAGACCTCGTCCATCACCTCGAGCGCCCTCTCAGCCTCCTCAAATTCGTCCTTTCTGAGCGAGTCAAGCGCGTACCTCCGCATCTCCCCCGCGGCGTCGGCAAGCCCCGTGATGTACGACTCCACGGGGACCTTCAGTTCCTGCGGAGAGGGAACCCTCCGCCTCTTGACCAGCGCCAGGACGACGGAGGCCTCCGCGAACTCTTGAAATGCCTGCGGCAGGGGTCCGGTGAAGTAGTACTCCGGCTGCTCCTTGCAGATCTCCAGCGAGTACTCAAGCACCTTACGTGCGGCATCAAGGTTCTCCTTGGCGCCCTTCTCCTCCTTCTTATGGATCGCCAGGATCGCGCTGCCAGATCTCCTTATTATCTCCCTAGAGTACGAGATGGCCTTCTCCCTCTTCCCGTCCTTTGCCCTGAGCACCGCGTCAACGTCCGACATGATCTTATCAAGCCCCAAAGGACCCACCAATTCTACATGAAATCAAGTGATATTTTTAGGCTTGCCTATTCGACTGAGGAGCGCGACCCTGCTAATGGGCACATCATCCACAAGCTCGTACCCGGTCCTCTCCGCCAGCTCCCTGGCGAAGCCGAGGATCTCCCTATGGCTGGGCATACTCTCGAATCCAAGCCTTCCGGTTGAGAAGCCCACGTGCATGTAAGCCTTGACCTCCACATAGGTCGGGTTGCTCTTGGATATTATCCTCGAGTAGGCGTCATGGTCAAACATGTTCAGGTCCTTCACCGCCGTAATCCTGATCACAGTCGGGCAGCTGAATCCGCCGAGCAGCGAGAGGGACTCCATCACCCTCACCCAGTTCCCTTCAGCCGTGGGCCTGCATACGCGCCTGTACGCCTCTTCCGTGGGTGCGCTCAGGGAGACGTAGAGCTGGGTAGGCTCCCTTATCCTCTTCAGCACCCCGGGGTTCGTGCCGTTGGTGACCAGAAACGTCGTCATCCCTCTCCTTCCGAACTCCTCGATTAGCCCATCGAGCCTCGAGTAGTTGGTCGGCTCACCGCTCAGGCTTATGGCAACGTGCCTCGGCCTTATCGCCTCCTCCCACCTCTCCCTCGGCACCAGCGGGTTGCCCTTGAACCCGTTGAGCGCCCTCCTGTGCGCCTTCAGTGCCCCCTCCGCTATCTCCCTCGGGTCATCCTCCTCCGGCATACGCTCCCCCTCCCAGTTCAGCCCGCGCTCCCCAGGCATCAGCCGCCAGCAGTAGAGGCACCTGTTTACGCAGTAGGCCACCGCGGGGCTCATCTGCAGGCACCTGTGGCTCTTTATCCCGTAGAACTTCTCCTTGTAGCAGACCTTGCCCTTGGTCAGGGAGTTCTTGACCCATAGGCAGGTCTTCACCGCGGAGTGCCTGCCCACTATGTGGTATCCTTGGGGCATCATGATCCTGAAGGGTTCTGAAACCGGCAAAAGTACCCGCCACTACTTCACGGGGAAGAACTCCTCCTTCGCCCCTTCCTTGGAGATGATGACGACGTCAACGCCGTCCCCGGAGGCCACGTCCCTGGATATCGCCGCCTTGACGGCCTTGACCGCCAGCTCCTTTCCATCCTTCACCGTAATCTCGTCCTTGTACTCCTGCTCGATGACGCTTATCGCCAGAGCCCCGCCCGTGCCGAGGGCCGCAAACTTGTCCTCGATCAAGGAGCCGAGCTGGTCGAGTACGAAGAGCCTGTGCCCCTCTTGGTCCACGCCGCCCACGATCGTCTCAGCGAATGCGGGGAAGCCCCTCTGGGAGTAGAGAATGTTGGAGAGAAGCTTGGCCGCCGACTTGACGGTCATCTTCGTGTGATAGTCCAGCTCGTAGAGCCTTACCTCCGCGCTGAGCCGCCTCAGAATGGCCTGCGCGTCGGAGATAAGGCCGGCAAAGGCGATGCCTATCCTCCCGTTAACCAGAAATACCTTCTTACCCGCCTTGCTCATGATGGTGTATCCGTAAGAGATCCTCTTCTCCGAAGCTAAAACGACCCCGTCCTTGCACGATATGCCGACGGTGGTCGCACCCATCTCCGGGTATCCAATCTGCGCCCCAGGCAACATTTAAAACCTCCTTAACATTCAAAGGTTGAATGGCGAATTAAATAAACTTTTACCCGATGGATGTTTATGCCCACGATCAGGGACGTTCTTAACAAGATCAGGTGGTCCTCTGGACATGGACTGGACGACTGCGAGATCGTCATAGTCCACAGGGGGGCGCCCGGCGATGTCAGGACCATCAAAGGAGCTGCCATCAAGGACATCGCTCCAAGGGCGATAATCATGGAGGAGGACGGGGAGGAGGTTGTGATCCCCTACCACCGCGTCAAGGTAATAAGGAGAGGCAACGTTCCTCTCTGGCAGAAGAGGTAAGGGGAGCGAAAGGTGCAGCAGCCATTCGAGAGGATGCCAACGGTTCTGACGGCAGAGGAGATAATCAACAAGGCCTTCCTAGCCTCAACGAGGCTTGAGATCGAACTGCCGGGCAAGCTACCCCCCATCATCAAGGCGAAGAAGAGGGAGGCTGCCAGGATAAGGGAGGTCGAGAAGATAACCGCGGCGTATCTTGAGTCCCTCGTCAAGTCCGTGCCGACCATCGACAACGTCCACCCCTTCTACAGGGAGATGCTGGAGATCCTCGTCGGCGAGGCCACAGCAAAGGCTGCACTCGGGCGGCTGAGCAGAGCCGCGAGGATAATCCACGAGGCGGGCAAGGCCGCCCACTTCCAGCTAAGGGATGCCCGGAACCCGGGGGCCGCCGCTAGGGCAAGGAGGGCGTGCTTCGGGAGGACGTCGTCGATCATAAGGAAGGCCGGCGATGATCTGACCCTCATCTCGACCCTCAGGGAGAAGATGAAGGATCTGCCCACCGCTGATCCGTCCGTTCCGACGGTGGTCCTCGCGGGCTACCCCGGCGTGGGCAAGTCCACGATCGTAAAGGCCGTCTCCTCCGCCAAGCCAGAGATCCGGTCCTATCCCTTCACCACGAGGGAGATCATAATAGGTCACGTCACCGTCGGAAACACCCGAATACAGATGGTGGACACCCCGGGCATACTGGACAGGCCGCTGGCAGAGAGGAGCAAGACCGAGCTGTTGGCCATATCGGCGCTCGGTCACCTATCCAACGTGATAGCGTTCATAGTGGACGTCTCTGAGGCGAACGGCTTCTCAATCGCCAGCCAAAAGCACCTTTACGACGACGTCAGGGCAACCTTCTCTGGCAGCGAGATCCTGACATTCTTCAACAAGATCGATCTGGCTAATCCATCTCAGGTAAGTGAGGCCGAGGCCCTATTTGGTCCATGCGACAGGCTCTCGGCCGCAAAGGGTGATGGCCTCGGCACGATGCTCAAAAAGGTAGAGGGAGCGTTGAGGCGTGCCAGCGTCCAAAATTCTCCAAGCGTCTAAGCCTGAATTCGTACGTTCTTCAGCCCTGCACCATCGACCTTTATGATCGCAGCATCGCCCTCTACCTTTCTTACCTGCCACTCAACATTAAGGAAAGCCTTGGAGAGCCACATCATCGTCTCAGAGTGCATGGTGAGCGCAGAGATGCTCGCCTCAGAGGTGCCGTTGGCGAGAGCCATGTAGAGGATGATCATGTCCCCGAGGTGCCTGTCGACCGCCATCCCTGTCTGCAGCTCAGCCAGCAGCCTCTCAGCAGCCTCCCTTCCCACATCCTCCGCCCTCTTCTCCCTCGCCCCCAGCGCGTCCGCGCCGATCCTGATGCCGCCTCCAATCTCTGCCCAGAGAACTATGTTGCTGCCAGGTCCCTCGCCGGCGGTCTGCTCCTCTGCTATCCTGACGTTGGTGTGCCCCTTCTCCCTGAGGACCTTGGCGGCAGAGGATGCCTGCCTCGCAGCCACGTGCCCAGGCAGGTTGGTGCAGTTGGAGACGCCCCTTATCGCCTCAATGGGGCCCCGCTCCAGAACCCTGAAAGGTGCTATCGTCCTGACCGGACCGACCCTGAGCACGACCTCTCCCCCTCCCTTTGGGTAGTGCCCCCTCCTGTTCAGGTCAAGGCCCGCATCGACACCGAAGGCTCGCAGCGCTGGAAACGCCACGTGCCTCATATAGTCGATGGGCGGGCTCCACGGCACATCCGTGCCACCGATGATCCTCACCTCGGCGGGCTCGCCGGCAAATGAGAGGATGGGGAGCAGCGTCTGGATCACGAGGGTCACACTTCCGGCCGTCTTTATGTCGAGGGTGTACTTCCCGCCTCTGATGGTCTTGGGGCTGAAGGTGACGGTTGCGCTGCCCACATCCAAGCCCTTGACCTCCGCCCCCGAGACCGATGCCGCCGCCTGCAGGCTGATGAGGTGCTGCGGCTGAAGTCCTGGCTTGGGGCGCCTCCCCCTTATGTTAAAAACCTTTACCGCCTTTCCAGTGAGGCAGGACAGCGCGACCGCCCCCCGCAGGACCTGACCTCCCCCCTCGCCATAGGATCCATCGATCTCTAAAGACATAGGACCAATCAAACTTATCTTGGTATTTGATTTAAGCATATTGGGGGACCTTAATTGACCAAGGCAATGATCTCCTCACTCCAGGTGGACGGTCTCTGGATCACGGTCGCATACAACGAGGCTGGCGAGTTCATTACCAGCTCTGAACTCACAAACAACAAAGAGGATTCCAAGCGGATGGCCATCCGTTTCCTGAGGCTGAGGGGCATCACGGACCCCTCCGAGGTCGATACCGATGTGGGGCGAAGCCTTGCAAGAAGGGTCGCAGAGGCGCGCACCGAGGGCGGATCCAAGGTACGCATCGCCCATGAGGGTCTATCGGACTTTGAGTATAGTGTTCTGGACTTCGTGAGGCAGGTGCCAAAGGGCAAGGTCGTGAGCTACGGTGATGTAGCGGCGGCAGCCGGCAGCCCAGGTGCGTCCAGGGCCGTGGGAGGCATCATGGCCGACCACACGCTTACATATGTGGTGCCGTGCCACCGCGTTGTAAAGTCAGACCTGACGGTGGGCGGCTACGGTGGGAGCATGGAGGGCTCCAGCCGGAAGGAGAAGCGCCTCATAGAAGAAGGCGTCACGATCATCAACGGAAGAATTATGGAGAGGCATCGCCTGGCTCGAGGTAAGTGATCTTATCGCTCTTGGTTATGTCCTTCAGCCTCTCAACGCCCTTTATGCTCTTTACCACTTTGACCACCGCCGGGGGAACGAGGCTCTCCCAGTCCTCGCCCTTCAGCATCCTTCTCCGGATCTCCGTCCCGGAGTACTTTGCCCTGTCGAATAGGGGCTGAATCCTCGCATCTATCCCTCCCTCCCTCAGGAGCCGTAGCGCCAACACATTCCCCGTGTACGCCGCATCGAAGTGGGGGGTCAGCGACTTCACGTGGTTGACCCACAGCGCGTTGTTCCAGACGTCGGGTATCGGGATGATGTAGCAGCACCGCTCAGCCAGGCCCTCCTCCTTCAGTGCATTGGAGATCATGGTCATCCTCTCCCCGGCGGTGAAGGGGTTGTCCAGCGTGTGGCTTACCTGGGCGCTGCCGATCCCAATTATGAGGTCGTCTACCTCCTTGAGAATGTTCTTGATGACCTCTAAGTGCCCCTTGTGAAAGGGTTGGTACCTGCCTATCAACAAGCCCCTCATTTTTACCACAATAACATTAGGCCGTCGCATATTTAAAAATGAGCGACTTAGGAAGCATTGGCGGATCATGTTCTGTTAATGGTGATCCTGTCGCCAACCAGTGCCCTGATCAGCTCCGATGCGCTGCCGTTCTTTACCGCCAACTCGTAGAAACCAGCGCTACCAAGGATGAGCAGAAGACCTTCGCCGTCGGCGTAGGTACCAGTCCGCCTCGCCCTGTAAGTCCTGTCGCCCGCCTTTATCTCAACCTCGTCCAGTTTTGCGTCCCCCTTCTTTATGCTAAGTGTTAGGTTGCCGAACCTGTCCACGAATATAACCTCGCAGGCTACCGCCCCATCGCCGCCGATCTCCTTGAAGAACTCGATCCTCTCAAACCTCTCCAGCTTCTTTCCAACCTCCTCCAGTTTGCCGCCGCCCGCTAGGAAGGCAGCTACAGGCGCAAAGACATCCCTTCCATGGAAGGTGCTGGAGATCTCCCTCAAGAGGAGGGTTTTATTTGTGATCTCCCTGACCTCGACTATCCCATCATCATTTGAGGCGGGTATCAGGACCCCGTTGTCCGGCCCGATAAACGTGTAATTCTTTGTCCTTACGGCTATCGCCTTCCTTGCGGACCCGACGCCGGGGTCCACCACCACTACATGTATCGTTCCGCGGGGGAAGTACCTGTAGGAGGAGTAGAGGACGAACGCCGCCCCCTTCACGTCGAAGGGCTCCACCTCCGAGGAGAGTTCAACTACCTCCGCGGCTGGCGAGCGGCTCTTTATCACGCCCTTCATTATGCCGAGGTAATGCCCCCCAAAATCGGTCGTGAGGGTGACCAGAACCAAGGCTCACACCCACCTTGCACTCGTCGAAACCTATATAATAACTCTCCTTGATATCTTGGTGAGGTGCAAATCTATGAGCCTGCCTCAGCTCATCATGCTCCCTGGGCCTACAAACGTCCCGCCTAGGGTATACGCCGCCATGTGCAAGCCCATGATAAACCACAGAGGGGCGGAGTTTCATGAGCTTTATCCTCGCCTACTTGAGAATGCCAAGAAGGTATTCCAGACTGAGAGCGACCTCTTCGTTCTCACGTCCTCTGGCACGGGCGGCGTTGAGTGCGCCGCGAGCAACCTCCTGTTGCCGGGAGAGAAGATACTGGTCCCAGTGGGTGGGACCTTCGGCGAGAGGCTGGCCGATGCCTTCAGGGTGTACGGCGCAAACGTTGTCGATCTGAAAGTGGAGACGGGCAGTGCCCCGACCACAGACCAGGTCCGCGAGGCGTTGCGAAGAGAGAAGGACGTGAAAGCGGTCGCCGTAATCTACAACGAGACTTCCACAGGCACCACCGTCAGGGACCTGCCCGAGATAGGCAAGGTTGCAAAGGAGAACGGGGCGCTCTTCATAGTGGATGCCATATCCGTTCTTGGCGGTGACGACCTTCCGGTGGGCAAGTGGGAAGTTGACGTGTGCATCACCGCAAGCCAGAAGTGCCTGGCTACGCCGCCTGGGCTCGCGCTTGTATCTGTCAGCAAGGACGCATGGAGGGTGATCGAGAGGAGTAAGCCTAGAACCGAGTACTTCGACCTCATCAAGTACAGGAAGTTCAGGGACGAGAAGAAGGAGACCCCATTCACCCCCGCAGTAAACCTCTTCTTTGCGCTCGACGAGGCCTTCCAGATGATCCTAGAGACAGGCATGGAGGCTTGGATAGGCAGGCACAAGAAGGCGGCCCGCGCCTACTACTCCGCCTTCAAGGGCATGGGCCTCTCATTCTTCGCCGAGGAGAGGAGCCGATCCAACGTGGTCCTTGCAATAAATATGCCCCCGAAGATCTCCGCGAAGGACTTGAGGGAGAAACTGCGGAAGAAGTACGGCGTGGTGGTGGCCGGCGGGTTCGGTAACCTGAAGGACGCCATCTTCAGGATCGGTAACATGGGCATAGTGACGCCGAGGGAAGTGATCACTACGGTATCTGCTGTCGAGGGGTCGTTGCACGAGCTCGGCTATCCTGGCACCCTAGGAGAGGGCTTACGGGCGGCCATTCCGCTCCTGAGCGACTTGTAATTTTTATTTTTTTCTTCTGAACTTGTAGACTATGGCACACGTCCCCTCTATGCTGACCATGCACGGTCCGATTGGGTGCTCCGGTGTGCAGCTCCTTCCGAAGAGCGGGCACTCCTCTGGCGCCATCATGCCCTTCAGAACCTCCCCGCAGCTGCAGCCAGCAGGCATGCGATCCTCCTTGCCCACTTCTATGCCGAACTTCAACGCGGCATCGAAACCTCTGTACTTCCTGCGCAGTAACATCCCAGATGCAGGAATCTTCCCTACCCCCCTCCAGTAGGCGTCCCTGACCTCAAACGCCTTATCCAAGGTCTGTAGCGCTATCTCGTTCCCGCCGTCCCTCACTGCCCTCTTGTACTCGTTGCCCACCAGATGGGTACCGGCTACCACCTGCCTCACTATGTTCCTGATGCCAAGCACCACATCCAGAGGCTCGAACCCTGCGATGACCATGGGCTTCCTGTACTTTGCAGCCAGACCTCTGTAGGGCCTTACGCCTATTATGGTCGAGACGTGGCCCGGGCAAATGAATCCGTCCAGGTTCACGCCCGCCCTCAGCAGGAAATCCATGGCAGGGGGTATCAGCTTGTGAGCGGAGAAGATGCTGAAGTTCTCCGGCGCCCCCCTGATTATCTCCACGGCAGCCATGGGCGCGGTGGTCTCAAACCCTATGGAGAAGTGAACGACCTCCTTTCCCTTCTCCTCTTTAGCCATCCTTATGGAGTCCGCTATGCTGTAAACGACCCGAACGTCGCCCCCGTTTGCCTTCGCCTCCGAGAGTGATGTCCTGTTTCCCGGAACCCTCAGCACGTCCCCGAAGGTGGTGACCGCCATTCCCTTCATCATGGACAGTTCCGCGATGGCGTCTATCTCGTTCCCGGGCGTGACACACACAGGGCAGCCAGGTCCAGCCACGATCTGAACGTTCTCGGGGAGCATGTCCCTGATGCCAAAGTGGGTTATGGTCCACTCATGGGTCCCGCAGACGTGCATTATCTTCAGCCTCTTCCCCCTTGAGGCCTCTGCGATCTCGCTGGCGACTCTGCCCACCAGCTCCCTATCCCTGAACTGAGCGAGCAAAAACCCCATCCCGCTACAGCGACTCTCCCTTCTCGGCAGCCATTACCTGCCTCCACGTCTTGAGGATAGACTCCGCCTCCACTTCGTCTATCTTCGTTATCGCATAGCCCGTGTGGATGAGCACGTAATCCCCTATACCCACGCCCTGGTCCGCCACGAGGGCAAGGGACGCCTCCTTCCTTATTCCGCCGATCTCAACCTCTGCCCTCTCCCCGTCTAACTTGATCACCTTGGCTGGGATGGCTAGGCACAAATCGATCACCTTAAAAAGTAAGGATCATAACCTCTTAGTAGTCTTAAAACTTTGTGGTGGTGCCTACGGCTCTCAAAATACTTGCTATAACGGACATACACGACAAAGCCTCCTCGCTGACAAGCATCCTGGACTCTGTTTTGAGGGAGAAGCAGGTCGATCTCATAACGGTCTCGGGCGATGTATCCAACTTCGGAAGTGGCGAGGATGTTGCGCGCATCCTCCGCCTTATAGAAAAGACAGGCATCCCATTCTGCTACATCCTAGGCAACTGCGACCCCATAGAGTTCCGCAACGGGGTGAACGTTGGCGGGAAGTGCCTGGAGTCAAAATGCGGCACATTCTTAGGGATAAACATTATCGGGTCGGGAGGGGCTACCCCTACGCCATTCGGCACCCCCTTCGAGGTGAGCGAGGACGAGATCGTGGGGAACGTCGCTCGGAGCATATCCGAATGCCGTGGAAGCGGTTGTACCGGGCTCGTGATGCTGCTTATCCACAACCCCCCGCGCGGCGAGGTGGTTGACAGACTGAGGACAGGGCTCCACGCCGGGAGCAAGAGGCTCAGGGACCTTATCCTAAAGTCCTCCCCCCTTCTGGTCCAGTGCGGACACATCCACGAGGCTCCAGGGGTGGAGAGGATAGGTAGGAGCGTGGTCTTCAATCCTGGACCTGCCTTTAGGGGGAGATACGCCCTAGTCGAGATTGAGGGTGAGAACGCCAATGTCGCCCTTGGAACGGTCTAGACGCGACTGCTACAGGCGCAACCTCCAGAGGATGGAGGAGATCTGCCGCGCAGGGTTCGAGGATGTAGGATCCCACGGCTGGGAGCATGTGGAGAGGGTCCGTCTGCTCTGCAGGAGGATCGGAAGGAGCGAGGGAGCAGACCCCATAATACTGGACGTCGCCGCCCTCTTCCACGACACCATGAGGGCGGGCAATGACCACGCCCTCGAGAGCGCAGAGTTTGCAGACACGGTCCTGCCACTGATGGGCTTCGACCCGGAGTTCTGCGCAAGAGTAAACGAGGCGATAGCAGCCCACAGCTTCTCAGCCGGCAGGGCGGCGAACTCCACAGAGGCCAAGGCTCTGTCGGACGCCGACCGTCTAGACGCCATGGGTGCCATGGGTATCTACAGGACAGTGCAGTACAACCTGGAGCACTGCTACCCAGCCAGGAGGGTGGCCCAGCACATAAGGGAGAAGCTCCTCAAGCTTGAGGCGCTCCTCTACACGGAGACCGCAAAGAAGATGGCCAAGGGCAGGATGTCCGCCCTGGAGCACTACCTCAATGGCTTGGAGGAGGAGCTCTTGGACGTCAGCAACTCCAAATAGGACTCGGTGGTGAGGCGTTCCCTCGGTATTCCTAGCCCGTCTGCCATACTGAAGAGCCTGTTCTTGAAGGACTCCATCCTCTGAAGCCCACCTCTTCTGCCCTTCCCGGCGGTTGTCACAACCTCTACCTCGACGAACTCCCCCAACCCCTCAACGGAGTCCAGAGCGATCGTTACCCCATCGAGCACGAACTCCTTCCTCCTTTTCTTTATAATGAACGCCTTCTCGAATCCCAACCTCTCGAGGAGCGTGGCAGTCCTGTCAAAATCGCCCACCCTGACCTCCAACTCCTCCCTAATCTTCGCGCCCTTCCCAACCCTCCTCCCCTTGAAAGTGAGCGTGTAATTCTTCCCCTCCCTCCTTAGCCTGAGGGCCTCGTCCCTCTCCTTCAGGTCCCTGCAGGGGTGCGTGAAGTAAAGGTCCTCTTGGACCACCTCCCTCACGAATTTACCGCCGATCCTCTTTATCGTTCGTGCCAGCTCTTCTCTGCTTTCAATTCTTGCCTTAACCTCTACCTCTCCTGTCAAGGTTCGATCACCAATCTGTTGGCTCTGGCATACCCTTACCGCCCCAGCAAAATGAAGTTTTCCTGTCTGCGTGAATGATACCCCTAAAGGAAAAGATTTTAAAGAAGCATAGATTGTTAATCTTCCGATTGGGTGGTGTACCATTAATGCCTATAAAAAATGGAGATTTCGTCCTCATAGATTACGTATTAAGGGTCAAGGACAGTAACGAGGTCTTCGACGTAACGATGGAGGATCAGGCAAAGGCCGCCAACGCATACAGCCCGGAGCAGGTCTACGAGCCCCACCTCATCATGGTTGGGCAGGGGTGGATGCTCAAGGGCATGGACGAGGCGCTCGTTGGCGCCGAGGAGGGGCAGGAGAAGGAGCTGGAGATGGCCCCCCAGAAGGCTTTCGGCGAGAGGGATGGCACAAAGGTTAGGATAGTCCCAGCCCGGGAGCTTACGCGACAGGGCGTCACCCCGAGGCCCGGTGCGAGGATAGAGGTCGGCGGCGCACTCGCAACCATAAGGAGCGTCGGCAGTGGTAGGGTCACCATCGACTACAACCACCCGCTTGCGGGCAAGGTCCTCTCTGCAAAGATATACATCCGGAAGATCGTATCCGATCCCGTGGAGAGGATCCGCGAGCTGGTCCACAGAAGGATCCGCAACATCTCGAAGGACAAGTTCATCATTTCAAACCTCGGAAACCTCGTGACCATCGAACTGCCAGAGGAGTCCTTCACGCTTGAGGACATCCAGTTCGCCAAGAAGGGGCTGGCTAAGGAGATCGGGAGGTACCTGCCAGAGGTTGCAACGGTGCAGTTCATCGAGTCCCACATCCTGAAGCCGGCGGCAAAGCCAGAGGTAAAACCGGCTGAGGAGAAGCCTGCGGCGGAGCAGAAGGCCGAAGCCCCCGTGCAGGCTGCCAAGGAAGAGGCAAAAGCTGAGGAATCAGCGGTCGCTGAGACCGAAACAAAGGGCGACAGGTCTAAGAAGGCTCAACCACAAGGGCTGTAGCCTTCCTGTACCTCCTCCCACAGAGGGCCATCTCCGAGACGTCCTCCAAGACCCTCTCTATCCTTATCTTCTCCCCCCTCTTGATGCCCTCCGGCCTGCACAAATTCTCTAGGAGGCAGCTCTTCTCTGTGCACTCCTCGATGGCGAAGGTAACTGTCGCGCCCTCGACCGCGTATTGCGGTTTTACCAGCAGCTCGATGGGCGACTGTACTACCTTGGCAACCCTCACCTTGTCCTCGTAAAGGGCGCAGTAATGCTGCTTGTCCTTCACCTCGACCACCTCATATGCCCTGCCGGGCACGAGCCTGCCCATGCATACGATGAAAATCTTACAGCTCCTGCACACATCCGGCGGCCGAGAGGCTACGAACCTGAATCCCTTTGAAGCCTGCCCCTCCCCGACAAGGGTCACTACCTCCCTCGACGGGTTCGCCCCTTTCGTCCGCGCGGCCTTCTCCTTCGTCGCTTCTCTCCTCTTCAATCTATTACACCGGTTATCCTGGCCAGGTCTTCAGCCGCCTCTGGAGTGATTCCCTTCTCGCCAAGGATCGTGTATCTCTCGGGCCTTATGGTGTGGGCTATGGTCAGCGCGTCCACGAGCTGCTGATCCTTCAGCCCCAGCTGCTTTGCGGTCGTGGGCGCACCAACCCTCGAGAGGACGTTCTTGACGTTCTTCCAGTCCCCGCCGTGGAGGTACATCATCATAATGGTTCCCACACCGCACCTCTCGCCGTGGAGCGCCTTCCCGGCGCAGTTCTTATCCAAGGCATGTGCGAATAGGTGCTCAGAGCCGCTGCAGGGTCTGCTGCTCCCCGCTATACACATCGCGTAGCCGCAACTGATGAGCGCCTCAATGACCACGCGGATGCCGGCGTCGAGCCCCCTCGCCACGAGGTCTATGTTCTCGGTTATCAGTTCGGCCGACATGAGCGCCAGCGAGGCCGAGTACTCCCCGTAGTACTCCCCCCTCAGCCTGTGGGCGAGCCCCCAGTCCCTGACGGCCGTGTACTTCGCGACTATGTCCCCGACACCGCTTATGATATACCGCCTCGGGGACTTCACTATGATGTCCGTGTCCGCCAGTAGGGCTATGGGCGGCTGGGCCATTATCGAGGTCGAGCCGTTCTTGGTCTTGACCGATGCTACAGGAGAAGAAATCCCGTCATGCGCCGCAGAGGTCGGGACGCTTATGAAGGGGACGTTCTGCTTGTTGGAGGCGAGCTTGGCGATGTCGATCGTCTTCCCCCCTCCCACGCTGATGACCATGGACGCCCCCGACTCCTCTATTCTACACTCAACGGCCCCGACCGAGGCCTCTGAGGCGTCCTTTACGCCTATCGTGTGAACGGTCAGGCCGAGTTCCTCTATACTGTCCTTAACAAGTTCAGCGGGCTCTTTGGTGTAGGTCTCGCCGCTCACGAGGAGCACGTCTCCCTTCACGCTCAACCTTATGAGGACTTCCTTGACCTTCGGCAGCACATTGGAGCCGACTATAACGAACCTTGGTAAATTAATCGCGTGGATGGACATAATGATATACCGCCTCTACCACACGCCTCGATAGACATTATCCACCATCATTATAAATATACTGTCGCTATTTGCAGCCCTTTGGAACCGCCCTATCCCAAGGAAGTGAGTTTTCTACGCCCTTTTCTACGTCAGCCTTAAATATATGGATATTTGTCATTACAATTGACTTCGCTCATTCTTTACTATTGCGGAGGCACTGGCATTGTTGCCACAGGACATCAATGACAAAGCGGCATTATACGAGAAACTGAAGAAGGGAACAACCACCGTTGGAGTAGTGTGCAGAGACGGCGTAGTTCTGGCAGCGGACAGGCGCGTGACCTCCGGTCTTTACGTTGCGCACAAGAGGGGAAGGAAGCTATTCATCCTTGACGATAATAAGGCCGCGACGATCGCAGGTCTAGTTGCGGATGCCCAGATAATAATGGACTTCCTCAAGTCTCAGGTAAACCTGCTGAAGCTCTCAAACCGTGGACCTGTATCAACCAAGACCCTGGCCACGTTCACCTCGAACGTGCTGTTCAGTTCCCGCTACTACCCCTACATAGTTCAGTTTATAGTAGCCGGGGTCGACGAGACCGGACCAAGGATCTATGTCCTCGACTGGTTCGGTACCCTGACAGAGGAGAAGTTCGTCTCAACGGGCTCGGGCTCCCCCTACGCGGTGGGGGCTCTCGAGGCAACACTGAAGAAGAACCCGTCCGTCTCCGAGGCCCTGCCCGTCATCGCCAAGGCCGTCAAGTCGGCGATGGAGCGTGACCCGGGGAGCGGCGAGGGGATCGACGTTATCACCCTGCGAAGGGAGGGCATCAGGGAGCTTACCGACGAGGAGATATCCAAACTTCTAACGTGATCAAACCTCTAAAAGAATGGAAAGGCGTTGTTGATGGCAACTTCAGGTACTGTAGACACATTCGGTGAGATCCGGAGGATCATAGCACGGGAGATACCTGCGGAGGCAAGGCTCACCAAGGTCGAGTTCGAGGGCCCCGCCATAATAATCTACGCTGATAACCCGAACGTCCTGCTGGAGAACAGCGAGCCCATAAAGCGGATAGTCCGCGAGATCAAGAAACGGGTGATAATTAGGGCCGATCCCAGCGCAAGGAAGAATACGGGTGAGGCCAAGAAGATTATCGAGGAGATCATACCCAAGGATGCAGAGATAACCGAGATGAACTTCGACGAGGGCACGGGCGAGGTGACCATCCTTGCCAAGAAGCCCGGTCTCGTCATAGGCAAGGGCGGATCGACCCTGAGGGACATAGCCTCGTCCACCGGCTGGCGGTCCACGATAGTCCGTTCGCCCCCCCTGAAGTCGAGGATCATCGAGCAGAGCCTATATCACCTGAACAAGGAGCGCGACTACCGCCTCGACTTCCTCAGAAGGGTCGGGAGGCGGATCCACCGCCCCAACGTATACAAAAACGGCTGGATAACCATCTCAGCCCTCGGGGGCTTCAGGGAGGTGGGGAGGCAGGCCATACTCGTCCAGACGCTTGACAGCAAGGTTCTGATAGACTGCGGCGTCAGGCCAGGCGCGCAGTACCCGTTCGACGAGTTCCCAAGGCTGGATCTGGCAGAGTTCGACGTCCAGGAGCTGGATGCCGTCATAATCACCCACGCACACCTTGACCACTGCGGACTCGCCCCGCTCCTCTTCAAGTACGGGTACGGTGGGCCGGTCTACTGCACAAAACCGACCAAGAGCCTGATGACCCTCCTGCAGCTCGACTACCTGGACGTTGCCGTGAAGGAGGGCAAGCCCACACCCTACGGCCTGAAGGAGGTCAAGAGGGAGCTCCTAAACACCATCACCTTGGAGTACGGCGAGGTGACGGACATCTCTCCCGACATACGCCTGACGCTGCACAACGCCGGGCACATTCTGGGCTCCGCCATGGTTCACCTCCACGTGGGAGAGGGGCTGCACAACATCGTCTACACGGGCGACTTCAAGTATGCCAGGACGCGTCTCCTCGAGCCGGCAACATCATCCTTCCCGAGGGCCGAGACCCTTATCATGGAGAGCACCTACGGCGCCCCCAACGATGTCGTCCCGACGCGGGAGGAGACCGAGCGGCAGTTCTTGGACTGCGTGAGGGCCACCATCCACCGGGGAGGGAAGGTCCTGATACCCATCCTCGCCGTGGGCAGGGCGCAGGAGATAATGCTCGTACTTGACGAGGCCATAAAGTTCGGCTCGATCCCGCAGATCCCGATATACGTGGAGGGCATGCTCCAGGAGGTCACGGCCATCCACACCGCCTACCCGGAGGAGCTGGCGCGGGAGATTAAGAACAGGATATTCCACAAGGGGGAGAACCCCTTCCTCTCCGAGCACTTCGTGAGCGTGGACGACAAGAGTGCGAGGCCCGATATCGCCGAGGGGGCACCCTGTGTGATAATGGCCACCTCCGGCATGCTCACGGGCGGTCCCGCGGTAGAGTACTTCAAGCTTCTTGCTCCGAACCCCAACAACACAATGATCTTCGTGAACTACCAAATTGAGGGCACATTGGGCAGATCCATCCTCCGTGGCCTAAGGGAGATACCGATAAGCGACTCCGTGGGGAAGATAGGCGTCGTGCAGGTCAAGATGGATGTCAAGCCGGTGGACGGCTTCTCGGGCCACAGCGACCGGAAGCAGCTCCTGAGGTTCGTGAACAACATCTCACCCCGCCCCAAGCAGGTAATAATCGTACACGGTGAGGAGTCGAAGTGCGTGGGGATGGCGGACTCTGTCAGGCGGTTCTTTAGGGTCGATGCCGTGGCGCCGAGCGTCGGGGACAGGCTTAGGGTAAAGTAGCCCTTCTCTGCCAGAGAACATTATTAGCCATCAGACCGATCTGGTCCAGTTCCAGACATCATCCCCGACGTGGTGAACGTTCTTTATTGCCTTGCCCTTCCTTCTCTGAAGGATCTCCTCCCTGTCCATTATCAGGATCCCCACCGCCAGCCCCTTGGAGTACTTCTCGTCAACGACAAGGACGACATCCCCCACCTTCACGTTATCATCTACAGACCTGATCCCCGGGGCCATGACGTCCGCCCCGTTCACCACGAACGGTACTGCCCCCATGTCCACAACGACCTTCGGGATCGCGTCGAGGAGGGCTTGAGACATCGCCAGCGAGGGCATGACGCTCCTCTCAAGCCCTACGAGTATGGGCTTTCCATCCTGGAGGTAGATCCTCTCCCCACTTGCCACCTCGACAAGCTCTATCTCCTTCTTCTTGTTGATATGGTCAACGAGGCTGGGGCAGACATGCTTCGCCTCCTCCAAAAGGCTCTTCAAATCCTTCGAACTGAGCGGGTGCCTCTTCTTTATGAGCAATTTTGCGGTCTCCGATAAACTTAAATAACGTCTCTCATAAACCGAGATTGCTAATTAACCTTTACGGCAGGAATGAATATGAGCGATTCTGGCGCAACAGAAATACTGAGCGAATCCTTGGGCTCCTTCGTTCTCGTAAAGCTAAAGGGCAGCAGAGAGGTGCGCGGCATGATGAAGAGCTTCGACCAGCACCTGAACCTGGTCCTTGAGAACGCAGAGGAGCTTATACCGGACAAGGAACCGAAGAAGCTTGGAACGATCATCGTTAGGGGCGACAACGTAGTAATCGTCTCTCCATCCCCGAGGTGAACGAGATGAAGGGCACAACCTCGTTCGGTCGCAGAAGCAGGGGCATAACCCACATCTCCTGCAGGCGATGCGGCCGCCGTAGCTTCAACGTGCGCAAGAAATTCTGCAGTGCCTGCGGTTACGGAAAGACTCCAAAGATGAGAGACTGATTGGAGAGTTATCGAATTGTCTGAGGAGAAGCTTCCTCTCTCAGAGTTCTATAGGGTATTGGATCACGTAACGATCTCCAAGTCATCGAAGTGGTGGTCGGCGGTCGTTCTCACCGAAGCCTACGGAAGAAAAAGCGTTGCACTCTACCTTTGGACCTACAGCCAAGGCACGTGGAAGAGGAAGCACAAGTTCGAGATAAACAGAAAGGCTGAATGGGAAAAGATAAAGGGCGCCGTTGAAGCCATGCTCCAAAAGATAGAGGGTGCCATGCCAGCGAAGCAGTGATGCGAGAATAACTTTTTAAAAGAGTATTTTGTCTAATGGTCTGAGGGCCGGTAGCTCAGACTGGCAGAGCGCCCGCTTGGCATTGCGGGCGAGCAGCCACCGCACCAAAGTGCGGGAGGCCACGGGTTCAAATCCCGTCCGGTCCACCACCTTTTGCTGCCAATGAACGGGGGAGGGCACGAAGAGCTGGGCCGAGGCGTTATGGTAACGTCACAAACCCAGCCTGCTCGAAGTTCTTGTCGAACGCAAATACCTCTTTCACTCTGAGCTGGCTCATCACCGCAAAACTCGTGCAGTCGGTGAGGCTCCACCTCTTGTCACGCCTCTCCTCCATCAGGCTCAGTGCGGCATCGAAGAGGCCCCTGTCGATCCAGACGACCGTGACGCTTCTGCTGCCGAGCGCCTTCTTTGCGAATGCCGAAGAGGGTTCAGCACCCTTCCTCAGCCTCAGAAGCGTTATGGCTTCGTTGAGGACATAGTCGGTCGTCAGCAGCGAGCCATGGCGCCCTTTCCTCAGGTCTTCCTTGAAGCTGAGCGCTACCCTGTGGTTCTCGTCGTCCTCGTCCTCGAGGGCGTACCAGGCCCCAGTGTCCACGAAGATCAACGCACCTCACCGTAAAGGACCTTGTCGTGCTCCGCAGAGGTCCTCTCCTGCTTCCCAGTCCTTTTAGCCGAGGGGGGCTCGGAGAATACCGGATCGTTTGGGTCAACGGAATCTGATATGGTCAGCTTCAGCGCGGCCTCCCGCAGGGCCTCCTTTATCGTGCACCCGCTTCTCCTGGCGTACTCCAGAAGGATGCGGTACTCTGCATCGTTGAGCTCCGTTTGCACCACTTTCATGTTACATTCACCATCATACATGAGACATGCCACCTATATAAGGTTATTCGGGCATCGGCAACAGACAGAAAGAGCTTAAAAATGCAAGGCGGAAAGACCGGGGCGCCATAGCCGGGTAAGGATCGAACGCCTTCCTCTCGAACGCAATCATTAAGCTAAAATTTTACAGCCTGCTGAAATACAGTTGGGGCAGGCGGTGGGAGTAATCGTTGATATGGACGACGAGGGCAGGATTCGTGGGTTGGGTGAGTTACATCTTGGGAGATGAGAAGTACGCCAGACTCACTGTTGACTTTCGCAGAATACAGCAATGTAAGAGGAGGCAGGACCGCTGGGATGGGTGTTGTAAAGATCTGGAGAGAGGGGCGAATCTGAAAAACAATCCCGGCAACGTGCCCCGTGAAGTGTTGCATCCTCACCTCATTCTCCCCGTACATCTCGAACTCAAACTCGACAGGCAAGCGCATCAACCACGTCCCATTTTATCATAACGGCGCTGCAATCTCCCCCAAATCAACAACAATGTAACCCTCCTGTTCAAGCCTTTCCCTTTCCGCCACCTTTTTCGCAACTATGCCATACCTCTTCCGCCCAATGGGTATCCGTCGATGTTTGTATCATAATGCAGACTTTTCATTACCGTTTCTAGGAATGTATATTTTTATATACATTTTCTTGTAGCTGTTGCTAACCCCCTCCCATAAAGTGACTCAAGGTTCTCTGACCCTTAGCCGGCGCCTTGGGGGGTTCCTCCTCAACCAAGTTCTGCGTGAATCCGTAGATCCCCTCTACCCTCCTCTTTGTCCCAAGCAGCTTGTTCCTCTCGTGTGTCTTCACACTCACGAGCGCGTAGGTCTTTGCCACCTTCTTCCCGCCCGACTGGCGCAGTATCCTCCCGAACCTCTGGATCCACTTCTTCGGGTTGCCCGGCGGGTCCATCCATACCTCTATGTCCGCGACTGGCACATCGAGCCCCTCCTCGCCGATGCTCGTGCAGACCAAAATGCCTGCCTTATCCCTGAACTGGAGGAGGGCCGAGGCCTGCTGCTCCATAGTCATTCCGCCCTTGCCCACAAGGACCGCCACCCTCTCCACGCCGTAATCCTTCTGAAGCATGACCCCAATCTGCTTGGCCGCCTCAACCGACTCGACGAACACGATGGCCTTCTCGAACTCCCTTCTTCTCAGAATGTTCATTGTTGCCGTGATCTTGTGGTTGAATCCGCCCCTCAGAATCTCCCTGTAAGTGTCATAGATGCTCTTTCCGCCCAGCTCCGCCACGGGTTGCCTCAGTTCCCTGAGCTTCCATATACCATAGTTGAGCACGCTGCTCGCCCCGTCCTCCACGATCCTCGACTTCATGATCCTCAACGCCAGCAGGCAGACGCATAGCCAGTGACTCCTATTCCTGCAGTAGCCCCTAAGGTGCTGGGATCCGTACGCCTTCTTTACCCTGTCCCGATAGACGCGGATCACCTTGTCGAGCTGGTAATACACAGCAAGGAGCTTGGGGGGCGCGAAGACGCTGACGAGGGCGATGACGCGTTCGGGCATATGCACCTTTATCTCCGGCTCCTCGACCGAGAAGACCTCGATCTGTCCGAAGACCTTCTTCAGCTCTTGGAGGCGCCCGGGCGCGTGTAGCTGGGGGGTGGCACTTAACGCCAAGATCTGGCTCCCGCACGCCTTAGCCGCCAGGAGGATGGAGTAGCCATCGGTCTCCCCAATGTACCCGTGGCACTCGTCAGCTATGACGAGGCTGTAGGGGAAGGTGAACCCCTTCTCCCTGAAGATTTGCGCCAGATACCCTATCGGGTCCCCCTCCCTCTTGGCGCTATCGATCTTGGAAGCGAATCGAGACAGAATGTCGTTGTAGAATGTTTGAGGGGTGGTGACCGCGAAGCCTGCATTCCAGACGTTCAGCGCCCTCCTCCTCTCCGGCGGGATGCTCCCAGATATGAAGTAGGCGTCCTTCAGGTTCAGCATGCGCCGGGCGAAGAGAGTCTGCTGGACCCCGAGCGGCACAGAGGGGGTCAGGAAGAGTATCCTGCAGGGGTTAAGGGCAGACTCCCGCGCTATGAAAGCCCCCGCCAGGTAGGTCTTCCCGAGCCCCGTGGGCAGCCCGACGATGAGCGCATCTCCGCCGACCCTGTTGAGGATCTTCTGCTGGAACGGGAAGAGGGTATAGTTCAGCCTATCGATCCTGAAGGCCTGCACCCTCTCTATCGGGCTCTTGGGTGCCAGATTTGAGGTGAGGAGCTGCATCGAGTATGGGCTGTCGTCCAGGAACTCAAGATATCTCTTCCAGCCTTCTACGGGCATGGCATGCACCTGTTAATCTTAATCCATTCTGCGGGTCTACAGATATCCGCCACCGCAGACTCCCTATAAAGATAATGATCTCTCAAAATATAGATTATTTTATATGTCTGCATTCTAACGGAGTGTTGTGCTTGAAGATGGACCTGCGTTACCATGCCAACCTGATGCTTCACCTTATGAACGACGGCACCACCTTCCTGCTCCCATCGGTGCTACCCCTGATCGTGTTGGAATACGGCTTCTCCTTCAGCACCGCGGGCTTCATTAGCGCCATAATACCGTTCTGCCTTGGCGTCTTCCAAACTCCAATTGGTAGAGTATCTGACAGGATGTCGAGCGCCCTCCTTCTCAGGTCGGGAATGCTCTTGGTGGCCGTTGGATCGCTGCTGGTGGCTCTTGTGCCCTGGCTCTTCATCCCGTCGATGTTTCTGCTCGGGATAGGCGGCAGCTTCTACCACCCTGTTGGCTACGCCTACACCTCTAAGATCGTGAGGAACAGCAACAGCGGGGCCGCCCTTGGTCTGCAGGTCAGCTCCGGCGATATCGGCATCCTCCTTGCATTCCTTACCGCGGGTCCGATTGCCATCATCGGGGGATGGCGGGCAACCTTCATGGTCTGGGGCGTCATGGGAATCGTCGCCTTCCTCCTCTCGTCGTTCATGCTCAAAGAGGAGGGATCTTCCGCACAGGCACCTCCCTCCTCGCGTGACTTCTCCGTTCTTAGAAAGAGGGAGGCGATCCTGATCATGATCCTCTTCGCCCTCCTCGGCGCGGTCGTGCGGGTCCTGAACACCTATCTCCCGACGCTCTTCTTCATACAAGGAATCGACATAACCACCGCAGACGCCATAACCGCACTCTTCATCGGGGCTGGCATAGTGGGAGGAATAATCAGCGGCAGGCTCCTGGACAGGTACGGCGGCAGGAGGGTAACCTTCCTCCTCTTCGCCTCGACCGCCGCGGTGTTGTTGATGATGTACCCAACCTACCCCGTTCTCCTGGCGACCCTGATGGTCGCGCTCGTCGGCTTGGTCTCGGTGGGGCTGTATCCCGCCCTGTATTTCCTGATGAGTCAGGCGACCTCCGGCAAGATTATAGGCACCTCCTACGGTCTCCTCCTCTCGATCGGGATGCTGAGCGGCATCGTAAGCGTTACCGTCGGGGGCTACATAATCGACATAGCCCCCCAGATGATCTATGTCTTTGCTGCATTCTTGGCCCTATTGGCTGCAGCTCTCTCCTTCAGGCTACCAAGGTTAAACGGGAATTGAGCCCTCACGCATGGTAAACGTACCGCCGGTAGAACCACCTCTTGACCACCTCGACTATTATGAGGTACGCGGCGATCAGTCCGGCCAGCACCGCGAAGAATGAGAGCGGCGGCTCCACAAATCCAAAGAGCTCGCCCAGCGGCGTGAAGGGTATGATTATCGCGAGGGCCGTAACGCAGAGGCTACTGAAGGTCAGGAGCCTGCTCGGCCTGCTCCTGTAAAAGGGCGACCGTCTCGTCCTTATTATGAAAACCACCAGCGTCTGAGTGCATAGGGACTCCATAAACCAGGCGGTCTGGAAGAGTGGTACCGCTGCGTTGAATACGTAAAGCATTATGAAGAAGGTCAGGAAGTCAAAGATGGAGCTTATCGGCCCTATGTAGAGCATCATCCTTCTGATCAGGGATATGTCCCACCTCTTCGGCTTCTCCGCGTACTCCTCATCCACGTTGTCGGTGGTTATGGTAGACTCGGAGAGATCGTAGAGGAGGTTGTTCAGCAGTATCTGAATAGGGAGCATGGGCAGAAACGGGAGGAAGAAGGACGCTCCCGCCACACTGAACATGTTTCCAAAGTTCGAGCTGGTCCCCATGAGGATGTATTTCATAGTATTGCCGAAGGTCTTCCTTCCCTCCAGAACGCCGTCATTCAGAACCCTCAGGCTCTTGCGTAGAAGGATGATGTCAGCCGTCTCTTTGGCGACATCAACCGCATTATCCACGGAGATGCTTACATCTGCCGTCTTCAGGGAGGGCGCATCGTTGATGCCGTCACCCAGGAAACCCACCACATGGCCGTTCTTCTTCAGCGCGTTCATTATCCTGTCCTTCTGGGCCGGCGATACCCTGGCGAATACGTTGGTATCCTCGACAACCCTCTCCAGCGCATCGTCGTCCATCTGCGCTACGTCCTTCCCGAGGGCTACGCCCTTGACCTCGAATCCGAGCTGCTGGCAGGTCATCTTGGTGACAAGCTCGTTATCGCCCGTGAGGACCTTCAGCTCAACCCCGGCCTTGCCCAGCAGCTGCAGGGACTCCCTTGCGGTCTCCTTTGGCGGATCAAGAAATGCAACGAAGCCCAAGAAGACCATCTCCGCCTCGTCGCTTATGGAATATGTGTGCTTCTGCTCGTGGGATTTCTTGTAGGAGACGCCTAAGACACGAAAGCCCTCGGCGCTAAGATCATAATACTTCTGGTTGATGGCGTCCCGGTGGGCAGGGCTAAGATCGAGGACTCTTCCTCCCTGCTCAATGAAGCTGCAGACCTTTACCACCTCTTCTGGCGCTCCCTTCGATATGACGAAGAGTTCATTTCCCTGATTAACGACGACTGATACCCTCCTCCGCGTGAAGTCGAACGGAACCTCGTCTATCTTCTGGTATCCCTGTATTACTACGTCCCTGTACCCGAGTATCGCCTCATCGAGTGGGCTCTTCAGGCCGGTCTGGTAGTGGCTGTTGAGATAAGAGTAAAGGAGCACCTTCTCGTCGTCATTTCCCTCGAAGTCCACGTGCAAGATGAGCTTTATCTTGTTCTCCGTCAGGGTGCCCGTCTTGTCGGTGCAGAGGGTGTCCATGCTTCCGAAGTTCTGGATCGCGGCAAGCCGCTTCACGATGACACCCTTCTTGGACATAGCCATGGCGCCCTTGGAGAGGTTCACGGACAAAATCATTGGAAGGAGCTCAGGGGTCAAGCCCACCGCAAGCGCCAAGGCAAAGAGCAACGACTCGAGCACGCCTCGCTTGAAGAGGGCATTTATGAAGAAGACGAATATCACGAGTACAAAGGTGGTCTCCATTATCAGGTATCCGAACCTGTGGATCCCCCTCTCGAACTCCGTCTCAGGGCCCTTCGCAACAAGCTTTTTGGCAATCTTGCCATATTCGGTGGCATTACCCGTCTTTAACACCACGGCGGTCCCGGTCCCGCTAACGACCGAGGTCCCAAGGAGCAAGCAGTTTCTCCACTCTCCAATCGATCCACCCTTGGTCTGCGGCGGCTCAGCCGACTTCTCCACCGGAAAGGACTCGCCTGTCAGTGCGGACTGGTTGAGGAACAGGTCCTTTGCAGTTAGAACCCTTGCGTCTGCTGGCACTATGTCTCCAGCTGAGAGGTTGATTATGTCGCCGGGGACGATCTGGTAGAGCTTCACCTCCTGTCTGCGCCCGTTCCTTACAACCGTTGCCGTGGTCGTGACCTGCTCCTTCAGCTTCCTGGCGGCGTTCTCTGCCTTGGACTCCTGATAGAAGTCGAGAATGGTGCTCATGAAAATTATGGTGAAGATTATGGTCGCAGTCACCACCTCCCCAAAGAAGGCCGCGATCAGGCCTGCAATAAGAAGTATCAAAACCAAGGGGCTACTGAAATGTAATATGAACTGGAGAAGGGAGGTCCTCCTCTTCCTCTTGGCGAGTTCGTTCAGTCCGTATGTCTCTAGGCGCCTCTGAGCCTCCTCTACAGTCAGACCCTCCTCTGAGGTCTCTAGAAGTGATAACAGTTCCTCGCTCGGGAGACTTAGCATGGACTCTGTGCTCATAGAGGATTTAAACTGGGCCGTCATATGTCCCTCATCCGTCACGGTATGAGCCGTAGCCTCGCCCTCTTGTTACCCCGTAGATAGACGACCTTTGAGCGTCCTATAATCATTTCTATGGTGCCCGAGTGCTTCTTGATGGTAATGGCATCCTTAGACAGACATGCGAAAACTTTAATTGCCTATCTCAGTCGAAGTATGACGGGCTCCGGTAGTATAGTCCGGTCAAGTATATTGGCCTCTCGAGCTTCCCGCAGAGAAAGCCAGTGACACGGGTTCAAATCCCGTCCGGAGCACCAATCTATATTGTCCATGACCTAACAATGCCGATTAACCAAAAGTTTAAAGATTTATTTCACTAATCTTCCGTGAGGCATCCAAGCGTTGGCATTCCGACTGAGCGAACTGCATGACATATTAAGAGTAATACTGCTGATAAACTTTGGCAGGTCATGCGTGTGCGAGAAGGAAAAGCTCGCGGGTCGCATCCAAAAGTTTCTGGGGTGTTATCCATGTGTTGAAAAGAGCGACCTCGACGAGTCTATTAACGAACTGGTGGGCGAGGGGCTCCTCACCCTTGAGGGCGACAAGGTTCTATTGACGGAGAAGGGTGCCAAACTCCGCAAGGAATTCAAGAGCCTGCTCTTCAAGGAGGAGCCCATCATAGAGGTTGTTGCGGGTCTGACAGACGGTTCGATCACTAGCTTAATAGTCATCACCTCCGCAATCTTCGCAGGGTTGGGCACGCCAGCCACGCTCTTCGCGGCATTCCTGACCCTCGCCGCTGTGTCCGTAACCAACTTCTCCAGCTTCATACTGGGCGGAAAGACAGAGGATATTGCAGACCTAATCAATCTGAGAACCCTGATGGAATATGGTTTGCACACAATCCCTGACAAAGAGGAGCGAGACACATCGCTGATGTTGATCAAGAACTTATTTCTCGTATTGAGCAGGGCGATAGGTCGATCCAACCTCATCTCCGCCACCATCTGCGGGCTAACAACATTTCTCTCTGGTAGCATACCGATAATGTTCTACCTGGTGTTGCCGCCCCCCTTCAACATCATCATATCTTTGAGCTTCGTTGGTGTGGTCGTCGGAATTTTCTTGACTCGTTATCGATCGCGGAAGACTAAGGTGCACTGGCGTTTCACCTTATTGGAGACGCTCGGTCTAATAATAGTCGCGGTCATAATCTCTCTGCTGATCGGGGGCACCGTATGGGCGTAGGAACCATCAGATCTTGCAGATACGGAGCGTCTTCGTGGATCACTTACCTTTTTAACTCCATCGTAGCTATAAAACAGTGAGATATATGCAAGCTTCTGTGGCCACCAAGAACGCCCTAAAGTATGTGCTGGAAGCCATCCCAAATGAGAGGGTAGCCATCATAGTGGACGAGCCATCCCTTCCAGTTGGGGATGCTTTTGCGGAAGGGGCTCTGGACCTCGGGCTCTGGACCCGGTTGGTCATCCTAAGACCAGGCAAAGATGTGCGCCGCGAGATCCCGCCGGAGGTATCTGACGTCGTCGCCACAGGCTCATCTGACCTCTTCGTGACAATATTCAGGGAGAGCGAGAGGGAGACCCCCTTCCGCGTGAGGATAACTGATCTCATCCACCGCTGTAGAAAGTACAGGCTGGGCCACTGCCCTGGCATCACCTTGGACATGCTCACCGAGGGCGCCCTCGCCCTCTCCGCCGAGGAGCACCGAGGGATCCAGTCCTCCGCCCAGAGGTTGATGGCGAAGTTGGTCGGGGCGAAGGACATACGTGTTACTAGCCCAAACGGCACAGACATCTCCTTCAGTGTAGCCGGCAGGGAGTTCTTCACAGACACCAGGTTCGACTGGAAGACCTACAAGTGGGGCAACCTACCGACAGGCGAGGTCATAGTCGGCCCTGTGGAGACGTCCCTCAACGGGACGCTCGTCTGTGACCTCGCGGTGGGTGGCATCGGGCCGATATCCTCCCCGGTGAGGATTGCCGCCAAGGACGGGAGAGCCGTACGTTTCGAGTGCTCCGACAAGAACCTGCTTAAGAGGATCGAGTCTGCGCTGAGCGTGGACGGGATGGCAAGGTACGTGGGTGAGTTCGCGTTCGGCCTCAACAAGAAGGCCCGCCTCTCCGCAAACTTTCTAGAGGCAGAGAAGGTGGGGAGTACCGTCCACGTGGCGTTTGGTCATAACACGGACTACCCGGGCGGAACGAACAATTCGGCGACTCACATGGACTTCCTGATATCCAAGCCGACCGTCGAGGTGACGGATGCGAAGGGTAACCGCTTCGTTGCCATGAAGGAAGGCACCCTTCTCTGACATTCATTTTATTAAAAGCTGCGAGAATACCGCACCCGCAAGGGTGCGGATGAATCGCACGCTTCTTTTTCTATTAGCCTTCAATCCACGAACCCTCTACCGATCCATATGCTAGGCGACGGCGGAGCCGATACAGCACTACACCGCCAGATCGGTGCACGTCTAGTGAACGGATACCCTACCCGCAAGGGT
>Ga0194112_10000448_pt1 | contig 60429 bp, 53 predicted proteins | sample TA2MahC400mmetaG_FD_146191 | JGI IMG/M metagenome (GOLD analysis project Ga0194112, IMG submission 146191) | Freshwater microbial communities from Lake Tanganyika, Tanzania - TA2015016 Mahale Deep Cast 400m | ecosystem: Environmental > Aquatic > Freshwater > Lake | place: Tanzania: Lake... | reverse complement strand
TCGTTCCGCTGCTTCTTGCTCAGGTTAACGGGATATTTTTGTTTGCGCACACATCCTCCATTGAATGTGATACATGAGAGAATGCATGCAAGATACTGAATTTTCAGTTAATTATGGTAACAGTCCACTAGCCTTGCTTAGTCCAAGTTTTCGTTCGAGGTTTTTCCTTGTTTCCGCGAGAGTTTTCCCTCGTTTACCGATGATTCCCGCGAGCAGCCGCTCGTCCTCGGTCGATTCTTCTGTAACGAGCAACGTGTTCACATGAAATTCATCGTTGAGCATGTCGGCCGCAGCCTTGGCGTCCTTTATGCAAATCGCTACAACGAACAAGATGGAATTGTACATTCCATAACCAATGCTGTCCGCCCGACGCTTCTGTTCTTCCAAACGATCAAGTGCAATGCCGATTTGTTTGCGCATCGGATCGGGATCGGTTACCCACTGCGTCGCGGTAAGTCCCTTTTCGATCTTTTCGAACTCATCATCCATCTCGTCGACAGTGCGTCGTTCTCCAGTATCTGGATTCGTGTACGTCAATTGTACTGAGGTTAGTTTGGGTTGATAGACAACGACGCTTTTGATGATGGGTGGAACTTCTGATTGCGCGTCGGCAATTACATACTCGTAGATCATTTTTGTATCCGGTGTCTTACCGTCCGCCCGATCAGGAGTGGCTGTGGTATCAAGTCGGAATTTGCACTTTGGAGAGAGTGCGAAGAGCGTATTGTCGTATTCCTCAGCCGGCGTGTTATGGGCCTCATCGTTGAAAATCGCCAGCTGATCGACGTAGTTCATCATAAACGCGAGATTCCTCCGGCCGCTGATATTTGACTGGTACAGCTGATGGATGTTGCCGAGGACGATTCCATTTTCAAGAATCCCCTGTGGAGTAGAACCCGCTTCGAGAAGATGCAATCCGAGTTCGTTTGCATAGTGCTCAGTCCCTTGTGGGAAGAATTCAAACTCACGAAACACCCTCGCGTCAGCGAAGTCGTCCTCCAGACGATCGCGAACAATGGTGTTTGGGCAGAGGATCAAGTATTTATGAACATCATGACAGAGTTTCAGCCAGGTGATGATCGCTCCGATTATTGCAGTTTTGCCACCGCCTGTGACGATGTTGAGCAGTGGGTCCTTGATCTGTAGCATCTCGTACGAATAGACAGCTCGGTAGACAGCCTCACGTTGATGGCGCCACAGATGCCGTGGCACGTCATCGCGCCTGAGATGTTCGAGGTAGTCTCTTGAGAGTGGATTGATTTCGGGGAAGCCCGCGTCAACCCAGTGACGGAAACTTTGTTCATATCGAAGAAATACGTTATACATGCCTGGCTGCTTTCAGCTTCGTTCGCCAAGAATTTAGAAAACTGGGCATTTGCGTCCAATTTTGGACGATTTTTGGACAGACATATTCCGGCTCCGGGACTACTTTGAGACTGCCATCAGTCTGCACTGCAGTATATTGTGTGCGGAATCGACCCAAATCCGACCTACCGCGTGCGTTGGTGCACGTTCCCTTCGAGGGGTAGGATTAGGGTCTTTCATTTAATTTCATTTAGCAAAAAATACCCAATTTGAAGCGCAACGAATGATTTCATTTAATTTGTTTAAGGACGTAGCGCCGCTGTGCCTTGCTTTTTCCGACCGCCCGAAGAAAGCCATCGGGTCCGATGAGCTGAGATAAAATCTGAGACGATTTTACGCTCGCTGACGCAGAGTTTCCCAGCCTTAAGAGCTCTCTACACTCCCTATTGCTTATTGAACCGTGCTCCTCAACGTATTGACGGATCATTTCAGGAAACCTAACTGCCTCGATGTCCTTCATCTGCGCGTATTTTGATCTTCCCAGTAGGTCCACGGCGATCGCTCGCTCGAGATGATAAGTCACGCCTTTCTTTTTGCCGCGTTTTTCCAACATCCTCAGCGGAGTGCTCATAAGGTCATCGAGAATGAGTGTCGCTGTTGGGGGATCCACCTGGAGCAGCGAACTCGCCTCTGTTGCATCAATGGATTCTCTGGTCACAAGGTAGTTAAGGACCGCAAGCTCGTTGATGCCTAAGCGATAACCATCCTTCTGTAGTCTCGCCACCAACAACGCCAGTTTGTCGCTTACCACCCCGCCGTATAGGTGCAGCGCTACAGTGTGTGCATCTGCGTCGTACGTTGGCATGCGTTTTCCGAAAGCGAGCATAGGAATGAAGATTCTACGGCGTCCGATCCCAGCTCGCTCGACTAGCCCGCTCTTTTCCACCATCTCTGCAAGCCGTTTGTTTCTCTGCTTCGCTTCATGCGTCAAGATATTGTCCACTGTAATTCCACCGATAAAACCCCCAGGATTAGAGAAGCAAAGGTCGTCGTTCTCAAGGCGTACATAAACCTGCCCAGGCTGGGTGTAATCACGATGGACAATGGCGTTCAGCAGAGCTTCGCGCAACGTCATGGTAGGGAACTTTTGGACGTCAAAGTTGAACATATCAACTTGAAGCGAACGTGTGGGATTGTAGATCGGCAAGAGAAGGATTTCTGTCATCCTCTCGAGGATGGCCAAGATCGGAGCTGAAAGATTCTCCTTAAATATTTCGGTTGGTGAGGTATGGGATACAAAAATGACCTCATGTTGACGTAACGCCTTTCTGAGTATGTCCTTCCTGGCAAACATCAAAACACCGGCGTTGACCACTGTTGCGCTTTCGACTGCCCCAATCGCTCTTAGCAGTTCTTCATGTGACAGTGCCAACAGGTCAGACGAAGGCTTCTCTACCCTGAGGGTGTTTCGGAACCTCTCAATCTCAATTGGATCCAAATCTTGAATTGAGACGCCCTCAGCAGGCTCAGCGCTCCAGTCGATAGCCCCAATTGACATCCTTAGTCTACGATGATTCGATTGGAAGAGTGGCTGGCAAGTTTTGTCAATTCGGATTTTGTGCAATCCATCGCTTGTCGCATAGGTCGTATCGTCTCTGCCAGGAGGGACTTGCACTAGGAGTAGGGTTCCTTCGCGAACCACAGCCTCTTCAATGTGGACCGCGATATTTGGGCTTGTTCCTTGATAGATAGCCGTTGTGAATGTTGTCGTGTTGTAGTCCTTGCATCCATGGATAGCAGCAGATCTACCGACGGTCTTGTCTCTCACGCCAAATACAATTGTGCCACCTTTTGCATTTGCAAAACACACAGCGTATTCTCTGGCGACCCTCTGGTTTTCCTTGATTTCAGTTGACCACGGCTTGAATTCGAGTTCCTCCGATTCAATGGATTCGGCGGGCTCGATGTCGAGTCTCTCCATTAGTTTCAATATCTCTTGTTTGGGGAGCACCTACCTAACCTCCACCTTCATCACCTGCGTTCTCTCACCCCCATGATCATCTTGCACCGAGCAGGCGATCTTTTTCTTCCCCGGACTCGGGAATTCATATTCGACAATCAGCACAGGCCTGCCGCGCTTCTTGTCGCGGAGAAATGCATACCCCTCAGTGGAGCTAAAACGCCCCAGGTAGTCAAAATCCCATTGAACGTTGGCGATAACCCCGTCTTTGTTCAGGCTCACAGACTCCGAGACATCAAAGCGATATTTAAGCTTCCCGATCCTCTCAGATGTGATGCGCACTTCCGGCGGCTGGATGAAGCTTATTAGTTCGCCGTAATCCTTCTGCTTCGTTACCACATGCTCGCGGTATGCATCATCCTCAAGACGCACGAGATTGAGCCGGACAAAATCGATGCGCTTGTTTTCACGAGCGGCAAGGATCTCTGCGGCCTTCCGCGCGTCCGGGGCAAAGTTCCACGCGAGCATGGCGCCAAAGTTCGTGTGCCGCTCTTTGAAAATCGCCTGTGCAAACTTTGCAACGTCCTCTTTGGTGATGCGCGTGCCACGGGAGGGTTCACCGACGTACAGCGGCACACCGTGTCTCATGCCGTGGATATTCCGGGAGATACTCTCAGGTTTGCCGCCGAAAGCTGTCACGACAAATTCGCGAAAGTCTCTTTCAGATAACTTCTCCATCTTCGGCGACTCGTAGATGCCCCAATGCTCAACCGTGAAATCCGGCACGGGAAAAAGCTTGCCGATCTTGTTCTCCACGACGCGTGCGATCCGATCTGCTGTAACCGCAACAGCAATGCGTGATTGGTCACAGGCGATCCAGCGGCGATTGAGACGTTGCGCCACTGCTGGTGTCGTCCCGCCTCCAGAGAAAAAATCGGCGACTACGTCTCCGTCGCGAGAACTTGCTTCGATCACCTTTTCGCGCAAAGCCTCGGGCTTTTGTGTCGGATATCCAATCCGCTCATCTGACACTGTACTCAAGAAGGGGATTTCCCACACATCAGTGATCGACGGTCCTTCTTCGTTGAAATACAATCTCCCTTTCTTGGTTGACTTGTACGGTTTGCCATGTTCATCATAGTTCATTCCCAGAGTCCGAAACTCACCTCCGCGAAGCGGTTTGAAGAAATGTGATTCCTCATTTCTGAAATACAAGAAGAGATTGTCATGCTTCCGGGGAAACCATTGCTTGCTGATGCCACCCGTGCGATAGGACCACACTATTTCGTTTCCAAAATTGTCTGAGCCAAAGATCTTGTCTAATTCGACCTTCACATAATGTGCCGCATGCCAGTCAACATGAACGTAAATTGATCCAGTGTCCTTCAGCAGGCGTTTCATCTCATACAGCCGTGCATTGAGCCAGATGAGATATCCCGGCATACCACCTTCCCATATGTCCGTAAAGGAGCGAACTTCGTTCCTGTCGCCAAAGATCACATTGTAATTGCGGCCGGAAAAGAAAGGGGGATCGATATAAATGAGATCGATCGATTTGCTCGGCAGTTGACGCATGATGTGAGATTATCGCCGAAGAACAGGCGATTCGCGCTCTTTGGGAAAAGGTGTGTCGGCTCGAACTTATCTCCGTATCCGAACTCAACTCGCTGAACTTCCTGAAGGGGGAGATAGATGCGGGGGTAGGCATGCTCGAACTTCGTCATTCTGGTCTCGCGCCTGCGAGTCTCTACTTCCCATCCAAGCGGAGCTTCATCTACGGGAACCGCGCCAAAGCGTGTCGGGAGCTTGTAAAACTCGGTTTGCCGGGGAATTTCAACTTCAGACGGGAGAGCTTCCCGGTTTTCCGGGAGGGAGATTTCGGTTTCCCGATCCTTTCTGTTTGCCATTGGCATCCCCTATTTGTTGCCGAAGAATATAGGAGAAAAATCGGGGTTGCACAACTTCGATTGAAGAACAAAGAAGCGGCATACCCACCTTCGAATGTGCCGCCGGCAAGAGTGCGTCAGTGCTGCAGGTCTCTTGGGGGGAAAGGATCTGACCCGTGGCTATCTCGGTCACGTATCCTCCCATTCGGTTGGTGGATCACCACATCTGTTCCCAATCTCTTGGCGATTGGTACGGCCACCTTCCTTGCTCCCTCTTGAGTACGGTGCACAGAGACCGGATCATCTTCACCTCCGAACTTCACTGCCCACTTTTTGTGATGTGGTATCACATGTATGTTCCTCTTCATTTGCATTTCCTCCTATATTCGATCCCGTCGATAACATCGGCACACCCATCTCTGAGTGTGCCGATCTGTGTGTCGAGGCCCTAAGCCTCTTTGGTGTTTGCTCCGGCGCAGGACTTCACAAGCCCGATTGCATTGAGACAATCTTGCTTGTTCCAATAACCCTCTCCAGAGTCGGCGATGATCCGGCCATTGCTGGCCTTCAAAGTCCATCGCCAATAACCTTGTGCGTCTCGATATAGAAAGAACGTCATATCGGTTTCTCCAGTATTCTCGTTTCGATAGGAATACACAAAACCATCTCGCCTTTGGTCTGTTTCGTTCGGGCACTGATGCTCTCCCGCTTCTAAGACTCGGGATTTCCCTCCGGTTAAACCGCCGCCGGTCGAGTGTCTTGCGCGGTGAATTAGGTTTCATATCTCTAAACACATGACTAGATCATGGCGAATCACCCCCTTTCATATAAAGAAAAAGGCGATCAAAGACACAAGGTCTTGATCGCCCTTCTGCTAATCCCCCTTGCGTCTGCCCATCCTCATCTCCAGCCTTCAGTCATCTCCTCGGGCATGGACAGTTGAAGTATGTCTTTGTCAATCCCCCCATTCAGTCGCTTGCTGACATCACCCTCCTACGAGCACCCCGACGTCGCACCACATTGCATGCACTTGTAGCAGCTTCCGCTCCTGATCATGATGCTCCCGCATTCATGACAGGGCGGGGCATCGGACTGCATCTGAAACACCGCCTTCTCGTTCTTCTCTATGGCTGTCCCGCCTCCGGTGGAGCGGCGACTTGTTGTCGCCGGAGTGCTGGCAGTGGTCGATGCGGCCTTGGTCTCGACGTTCGTGCCTTCGCCCTCCTCGGAGATATGTTCCTGCGGCATGAACTTCTTGGCCAGCCATCGGAAGATGTAGTCGCTGATCGATTTGGCGATCGGAATTTCCGGATTGTTGGTAAATCCGGACGGTTCGTACCGCGCGTGCGAGAATTTGTCGACAAGCACTTTCAGCGGAACGCCGTACTGCAATGCGATTGAAATTCCGGTGGCAAACGAATCCATCAGCCCCGAGATGGTCGATCCCTCCTTCGACATCGTGATGAAGACTTCGCCCGGCTGACCATCTTCAAACATCCCGACGGTAATATAGCCCTCGTGTCCTGCGATGCTGAACTTGTGCGTGATCGATTGCCGTTCGTCGGGGAGGCGGCGGCGTGGGGGCTGACCCTTCTTCAACGACTTCACCTCGGCCAGAGATGTGCTCAGGGGTTGTGTGCGTTTGCATCCGTCCCGGTACACGGCGATGGCCTTTAGTCCGAGTCTCCATGCCTCAATGTACGCCTGCATAATGTCGTCCGGCGTCACGTCGGTCGGCATGTTCACTGTTTTCGAGATCGCGCCCGAAAGAAACGGCTGCACGGCAGCCATCATTCGAATGTGGCCGATGTAGTGAATCGAGCGCTTCCCGTTTGCCGGCTTGAAGGCGCAGTCGAAGACGGGCAGATGCTCCTCTTTGAGGTGGGGGGCCCCCTCAATTGTGTCGTTCTTGTCGATGTATGCCAGGATGTGTTCGATTTCCTCCGCATCGTACCCGAGTGTCGACAAGGCTTCCGGCACGGTCTGGTTGACGATCTTCATCAATCCGCCGCCGACGAGTTTCTTGTACTTCACGAGAGCAATGTCGGGCTCCACGCCGGTCGTGTCGCAATCCATCATGAAGCCGATCGTTCCGGTCGGCGCGAGCACGGAGGCCTGAGAATTTCGGAATCCGTGTTTCTTCCCGAGCGCGTGCACCTCCTTCCAGACCTGATGGGAAGCGTTCCACAGCTCCTCGGAGACGAATTCCTTGGGAATGCGTTCCGCATGGATTCCGTGTTTCGTCATCACGTTGAGCATCGGTTCACGGTTGTTTCCGTATCCCGGGAACGGTCCCATTTCGCACGCAATCAGAGCCGATTGTCGGTACGCTTCTCCGCTCATGAGCGATGTAATGGCCGCGGCATACGCCCGACCGTGCTCGCTATCGTACGGCAAACCGTTCGCCATCAAAAGCGCGCCGAGATTTGCAAAGCCGAGTCCCAGCGGGCGATAGTCGTGACTGTTTTGCGTGATCGCCGGGGTCGGGTAACTGGAATTGTCGACCTCGATCTCCATCGCCGTGATGGTGATATGGACAGCTCTGCGGAACGACTCGACATCGAACTCCCCGTCTTCCCGTCTGAACTTCATCAGGTTCAGCGAGGCGAGATTGCAGGCGGTATCGTCCAGAAACATGTATTCGCTGCACGGGTTTGACGCATTGATGGGGGCGGTGCTGGGGCAGGTGTGCCAATTGTTGATCGTTGTGTGGTACTGCATCCCGGGATCACCGCAGATCCACGCGGAATCCGAAATCTGGCGCATGAGATCGCGGGCGCGATGCTTCTCTGCCGGAGCGCCCGTCGTGACTTCCTTGGTGATCCACTCCTTGTCCTCGAGGACTGCTTTCATGAACTCGTCAGTTGCGCGCACCGAATGGTTTGCATTCTGGTAGGCGATTGAATCGTACGCTCCCCCCACCACGTTGAAGCCACCGCTGTATCCCGCTTCAATCAATGCCCAGGCCTTCTTCTCTTCATCCGCCTTGCAGTTGATGAATTCGATGATATCGGGGTGCTGGGCGTCGAGGATCACCATCTTTGCTGCCCGACGCGTCTTGCCTCCGGATTTTATCACGCCGGCGAAGGCATCATATCCTTTCATGAAAGAGACAGGTCCGGACGGCGTGCCACCCCCTGAGAGTTTTTCTTTGGAAGATCGGAGCGTCGAGAGATTCGATCCGGTTCCCGATCCGTACTTGAAGAGCATTCCTTCGGTCTTCGCGAGCCCGAGGATCGAATCCATCGAATCGCGTACGGAATTGATGAAGCAGGCGGAACATTGTGGCCGTTCTTCGATGCCGACGTTGAACCAGACCGGACTGTTGAACGACATGTATTGATGGACCAGAAGGTACAGGAGCTCGTGATAGAAGATCTCGGCATCTTCGGTTGTTGCGAAATAGCCATCCTTGATCCCCCAGTCGCGCATCGTCCGTGCGACGCGGTCAATCACCTGACGAACACTCGTTTCGCGCTCAGGGGTGCCGAGCGTGCCGTGAAAATACTTGGAGACGACGACGTTGGTGGCGGTCATGGACCATGGTTTCGGAACTTCGACGTCGCGCTGTTCAAAAATCTTTTCGCCGGATTCGTTGCTGATGGTCGCGGTTCGAAGTTCCCACTCCACGCTATCAAAGGGATGGCGATCGGATTTGGAAAAGTACCTTTCGAACTTCAACTCGCCGCGCACCACAGGCGAGGTCTGCTGATCAACAAGTGCCGATCCCTTCGATTGCCCACGATCATCCATGGAACATCTCCTTCACGTTTGATTCTGCGCTGAATAAAAAACGGTACTTCGCTGCGTGGGAAGAAACCGCACGCAAGAACACCGACTATGCTGAGTCAAAAAAGCTGATTCTCTAGAGAGAAGTGGAAGTGATATGAACGCTATGAAAACCCAAGGATTTCGCGACTGCTGGGAGGAAACTCTGTTGTTCGGGGAGAGTTCGGGTTCGCATAACTGGGTTGGAATATAACCGCTTAGGCAAGATTTGTCAAGTTAAATTTTAGAAAAACTGGATTGCGCAAACTCTTTGCGTGACATAGATCATGCCAACAATCATCAGCGTGTCGGTGATCCGAACGGCTCGCGCGCTCGCGTCGGACCCGAGTGACGATCAAAAGACACCCGCCGCGTCACGTGCGCCGAACTCCTCCGTGAATTTCTGCTATATGCACGTCTGCAATGATTCCTGGCCGCCGGTTAATTTTCTTGCATCTGGAATCGTGATGCTGTAATTTAGTCCACACTTTGTCACGGACGATCAGATAATCCCATCATGAGGAGATAAATCATGCCAGTTGCGGTTGACTTTGGCACTATCAATGAGATGTTTGAGAAGGTGACGACGAAGTACGCAGATATCAATCGACCCATGCTCATGCATAAAATAGAGAAGCAGTACGTCGGGATTTCATATAAAGAATACAGAACGCGGGTAGAGCACTTTGCCCTCGGGCTCGCATCGCTCGGAGTGAAACAGGGGGATAGATTATCGATTGTTGCAGAAAATCGGCCCGATTGGGTGATCAGCGATATGGCCATGGTCATCCTGGGAGCCGTCAATGTTCCCATCTATCCGACGTTGACCCCGAAGCAGATTGAGTACATCTTCAATGATGCCGGCGTAAAAGTTGCAGTGGTCTCCAACCTCTATCAGCTCAACAAGGTTCTGAAGATTCAGAAAGAGGTGAAGACGCTGAAGCGTATCATCGTGATGTCGGAAAAGGATGTTCCCACGGGAGGTACGGTGCTTGGTTTCTCATCTGTGCAGGGGATGGGACGTGAATTCCATAAAGAAAACCCCGACTACCTTCGAAAATCGATGTCCCGGATCAAACCGGAGGATCTCCTGACAATCATCTACACCTCCGGAACAACGGGAAATCCCAAGGGCGTCATGCTCACGCACCGGAATCTTGTGACCAATATCAAGGCATCTGCCGAAATCATTTCGCTCGGTGAAGAGGATGTCCTGCTTTCGTTCCTGCCGCTGTGCCATTCGTTCGAACGGATGGCAGGATACTATACGGCGATGGCGTGCGGGTCGACAGTGGCGTATGCAGAAAGTGTCGAGACCGTTCGGGACAACCTTCTGGAGGTACGGCCGACTGTCGTCACGACGGTCCCACGACTTTTTGAACGAATCCACAGCCGAATCCAGAAACAAGTCGACTCCAGTCCGGCGCCGCGTCGAAAGATCTTCCATTGGGCGCTCAATATTGGGAAGGATTACGCAAAAGCCCGCAAGGCCGGAGCGATTCCGGCTATGCTCCACGCCAAGCATCGAATCGCATCAAAACTGGTCTTCTCAAAACTGAAAGAACGAACAGGGGGGCGAATCAAGTACTTCGTCTCCGGCGGTGCGGCGCTTCCCAGGGTCCTGGGGGAATTCTTTGAAGCTGTCGGAATCCAGATCCTGGAGGGATACGGGCTCACCGAGACATCTCCCGTCCTGACGGCAAACCGGCTCGATGACTACAAGTTCGGCACGGTCGGCAAGCCAATCCACGGCGTTCAAATCAAGATCGCTGAGGATGGTGAAATCCTCGCGAAGGGCCCGAACATTATGGTCGGGTATTACAACAATCCGAAGGCGACCGCGGAGGTGATTGATAAGGATGGGTGGTTCCACACCGGTGATATCGGGATGTTCGATTCGGAAGGCCATCTGATGATCACCGACCGCAAGAAACACCTCTTCGTCAGCTCCGGTGGGAAGAATATTGCTCCACAACCGATTGAAAACCTCTTTCTCGAAAGCAAATACGTCGATCAGTTTGTGCTGGTCGGCGACGGAAGAATGTTCCTCTCGGCGCTGATCGTTCCCGAATTCGAGATTCTCAAGGAGTTTGCGACGGAACGGAACATCACGTACGGAGACCAGGAAGACCTCATCCATATGAAGGATGTCCAGAAACTCTTCCAGACGGAAATCGATCGGCTGCAGAAAGATCTGCCGGCATACGAGCGAGTGAGGAGGTTCGAGCTTCTCCCGCAGACGCTTACGGTTGAAGGAGGAGAGATCACGCCGACCATGAAGGTCAAACGGCGGACGGTGGAAGAAAAGTTCTCCCACCTGATCGAAAAGATGTATGCCGACGTCTCGTGATCAAGACGTCGGAGAAGAAACGGAAAAGCCTGGTTGTCTCAGACAGCCAGGCTTTTTTCATGCATATGGGATCTCCGTGGGATGCTTACTGACGCTGTTCTTCCTGTCGAATTTCGACCCTCTTTCGCAACGTGATCCGATCCGAGACCACCCACGCGTCCTCGTATCCGGCGGAGACGCATACCGGTAACATCCGATTCGCATCCAATCGTGTACGAAAATCCCCTACGCGAACTTTGTACACCGGAGGGTCAAACACAATGTAGACGGAGTCCTGGGGGAGTTTCTGGGCCGCGGCGAGTCGTTCGCGGTTGGCGTCGTTTATGCTGGAGGTTGACAGAATTTGAATCCGAAATCCCTGTCGGATCTCTTCTTCGATCCGGGTCGATGGATCGGGCACGTCGGAAGATGCGGGTTCGGACGGGGTCCTCTGTTTCTTCACCGTCTCTGCAGGGTCCTCGTCGTAGCGTGAGGGCTGCAGCGTACGCTCGACCTCGGCGAGAGGGAGTGTCCTCGGTGTAACGGGTCTTTCGGACCGATTCGCATCCTCGCGAGTCGGCCGTTCCGCGCTGCCGCATCCAATCGCGAAGACAGTCAGAAGTATGACGAGTTGAGAAATAGAGCGGGACATCATTTGGAGATTTGCGATACCCACGAATCCTTGAAGTCAGGTCCGTAGGTTTTTATCAGAGTCTGTTGATAAGCGATCGCCCCCTCACGGGTCTCGAAGAGACCGACGCTGACACGATAGAGCCGATCGCGCGGTTCGAATCGGTTCAGAACAGGAATCTCCCCGATTCGCTCCTTGGTCTTCTTAAGCAGCAACAGGGCGTTCGAGGCATTTGCGAACGCTCCGACCTGAATCGTGAAGGCCGTAACGAAACTGTCCTCGGACTTCGAGACGGAAGGCGCCACGCTCCGGGAGTATTGAACCACCGATGCCGTCAGCGTGTCCTGTTTTGACGTGAGTCGCGTCGTCGGTGTGCCGATTGTGTCGGGCGAGGAGGGCTGCACCGGACGCAGCGGCGATGTGACGGCAGGGGATTCCTCGAGTTCAGATTCTCCGGTGGTCTCCTTTGCCACACTGCATCCTGCCCACAGAAGGAGAAACGTCGAACCGATAACAAGAAGCGCGTGTTTCAGCGATGACGAAAATCGGTCTTTCAATATCCTGAGTCTCCCGTTTTCTTATCTCCCGTGACGATCATAACACTCGCACTGGCTCCGATCCGATCGGCGCCGCTCGCGATCAAAGCCACGGCATCCTCGTACGATCGAACTCCTCCCGACGCTTTGACTCCCAGCGCGCTGCCGACGACTTTGCGCATGAGAGCGACGTCTCCAACCGTCGCGCCCCCCTTCGAGAATCCCGTTGAGGTCTTCACAAAACTTGCTCCTGCTCGTTTGGAGAGCAGACAGGCCTTCACCTTCTCCTCGTCCGTGAGGAGCCCGGTCTCGATAATCACCTTGGTCGTGATCTGAAACTCTCGTGCAACGTTCACCACGGAGGCGATATCCCGCTCAACATAGTCGTACTCACCCGATTTCAACATCCCGACGTTGATGACCATATCGAGTTCACGAGCGCCATCGGCAACGGCCTGTCGGGCCTCGGTCACCTTGGTCTCGGTGGTCGTAGCCCCCAGAGGGAAGCCGATCACGGTGCAGACGCGGACACTGCTCTCCCGAAGAAGTTGGGAGCACAGGGGGACATAGGAGGGATTGACGCAGACGCTGGCAAAGCTGTATCTCCGGGCTTCCGTGCACAATTGCTCGACCTGTGATTTTGTTGCTTCCGGCTTGAGCAGCGTGTGGTCGATCATCCGCGCCAGGCTGACGTCGAACGTCCCCTGGCTGACGCCCACGCCGGACGAAATCCGGTCGGCGCCGCTTTCGACAAGGTTCTGCACCGCCTCTTTGTTGTGAACAAGACAGAGGTTGTCCGTGCAAATCCCATCTTTGCAGCAGGTTTGCGCGTTGGATTCCTTCAGAACTTCTTCAATGAGTCGCAGTATCGTTGCTCTGTCCATACGGCCTTTCGAGTGCTCACGGGGTGCTCAAATGTACGAATTAATACGAGAGTTGCAAAGAAACACGACTTCCAGCCCCTCTCGAGGATCTTCTGTGAATCTCACACGATTGAAGACCTCGTTGCTTCGATTCGTTCTCTAAATCTTGGAGGAACCTCGACCGGTTTTCGCTTCTTGTAGTCAAAGAAAACAATACCAGTCTTGGCTCTGGCTATTTCGCGGCCGCTCGAATGGTCGCTGAGCCGGTAGATGAGGTCACAACCGAAGGTGGAGAAATCCTGCACCGCGACTTCTACGAGTACCTGCTGGCCATAGTGTGCTTCCGAACGATAGACGATTGCAGCATCGGCCATAATGATGCTCTCCCCTTCGATGCTGATCTCGGTATACCCATAATGTGCGAGAAACTGGACGCGCGCTTCGTGCATGAGCGTTAGAAAAGAATCATTCCCCAGATGGCCGCCGTAGTTGATGTCGGTAATCCGGATGGGAATGAGGGTTGAAAAGAGAAATGTTGGGGGGAGATCCAATCGGATACGAGGCATGGTCGAATCTGTGTGGTGGAAGAAGTTGGGGTGACCGCTACGGTTGCGTCCTTCCGCGCGGCGACGGGAGTTCTGCTGTTGCCCCGTCAAGAGCGTTCTCGAGAGCAGTACGCACTTCCCGGGCGATCAGTCCCCCAACCGAGGCACCCTCTGCCGATTCGTAGAACTCATTGTACATCTGGAGTTCATTGTTTGTTACCCGTCGATAGGTGAAGGAGGGGAGTGCATTCAGAGTTTCACGAAGCTGGAGATCAAGACGAGTGAGAAGTGATGCGACGTTTCGCTTGATGGTGACAGACTCGGTTCCGGGAGATCCAAAGATCTGGGGATCGGTGAGAGAGAGCAGTTTCCGGAAATGCGTCGCGATCATATCGTCCACATCGGAATTCATCGCTTGGTGACCATTCAGTCGTTCCAGGAGAAGCCGCCGACGTTGCGTCCGGTACTTCTGCATTTCTTCTTGCCGGAACTGGCTGAATTCCTTTGCGGCGGAGGCGAGGACCGATTCGTACTCGCTGCGGGAGATTTTTGCGCCGACGGGTGATTCGTACCATCTCAGCGATGCGAGGAGCTGCGGCAGCGAGAGCTGTGGTTCACATCGACGAGAGATTTCCTTTAGGAGTTTTGACGGGTCGTAATGGTTCTTGATGGCGTTTCGCAACGATGCCGAGCTTGCATGATCGAGAAACTCCTGAAATGCCTCTGCTCTCCTCAGCAGCGTGACTTGAAAGAATTCCAGATTGCTCTTGGCTGTGCTGTAGGCAAGCAGGCTATCGACTATGTCGGTTCGTGAAATCTGTTCCTGGGAGGCGAGTGGAAGAGCCACCAGGAGCGCCGCCGAGAGAATGACGATTCTGTTCATGAGCGATGGCAAGAACGTAGAATGCAAACTTGGATGATCGTGCGAGTCTCATCTATAATACGAAATTCCCGATCGAATGCAATGGGCCTGTGTCGGCGAAAAAACATCGGAGCTCATATGAATGACAAAGCGGCTGCACCTGAGCGCAGCCGCTCTTATGTTCCGTGTCGGCCGATGGAATATCAGATTTCGCGGATGACCCGGATACTCCGGATCTTGTCGCGAAGGCCTTCCTCTAATTGAAGATTCTTCTCCTTGAGCTCTCGTACGTATTCCTCGATCCGAATCTTCAACTCTTCCGTCTTCGGCTTGATTGACTCGAGCTCGATGAAGCGGTCGAATTCCTCTCCGTGCGGGTGCTTGAAGATGCGGAGACGCGGCTCGACGCCCGGGAAAACCCGGAGCTCGTATCCATGACCTTTTGCCTCTTCGAGCACAACGGTGAGCTTCTGACGTGAACCCTTCCGCAACACTTCGACATCGACGTTGTCACCCGCTTCCCCTTCCCGAACGGCTTTCTGAATGTCTCCTATCTCATCGACGCGCTTCGATCCCCATCGAAGAATGACATCACCGGCCTTGAAACCTGCTTTCGCGGCGGCACTCTCCTTCCTCACTTCCTCGACCAGAACACCTTCTCCATCGGGTGCGCCGAAGTATTCTGCCAGCTGCGAATTCAGTTCAATGAGCTTCAGGCCGACCGTCCCGCCTCGCCCAAACCAGGTCATATGCGGCGATGCGATCTGAAACGCGCGTGCAAGTGATTTTTCCGGCGGAGGCAGCGTACCCACAGTAACCGAGAGAGTCTTTTTCGTCTTGTCCCGAATCACGGTCACGGATGTCTTCGTCTCCGGCGCTGTGCGCTTTACGGTCTTCGAGAGATCGTCTGGATCGAAAATCTTTCTTCCGGCAAATTCGATGATGATATCTCCTTTTGTAAGACCGGCCGCTTCCGCCGGACTTTTCTTTGTCACGCTGCTGACGTACGCCCCGTCTGTATCTTTGAGATCCATCTTCTTGGCCTGCGCGGAACTAACATTGCTGATGGAAACGCCGAGCCATCCCTGCTTCTGATCCTCGCATTTGGTTGTCTGTCCAAGTGCAGTGAACACCAGGCCGAGAATCAACAGGGAGAGGATGGCGGCGAATTTTGCGTGGAAACGACGGCTCATCGCTTTTTTCTCCTTTGATGATGGAATGATGGAATCATCATATGCTCGAAATCTTAGACGCAGTGGAGGATGGCATGTTCCACCGACAACATGGAGAAAAGTGGCGTTCCAGTGCTGAACCTTCGGGGGGCGATGTACGGGGGATCAGGAGTTGCTACCGAATCGCAATGCCCGGCACGTAGCGCGCCGTGAGACCAAACGTGAGGACCTCCGAATCGGTGGAGGATAACCAGAGGCCGGGGAGCAGAGGACCAAGCGGCAGTAGTCCCGGATAGATATTGATTCTTGCAAACTCGTGCATTTTTTTTGCGACCACGACCGAAGCAAGAAGCGATTTCTCCCCATCGAGAAAGATCCCAAAACTCCACACAAGGTCAACGGTCTGTCTGTTTGTGACGGGATCGACGACCCGACGCTGTCTTGAACTCATTCCGATGCCTGCCGAGAGCGAGTTTCCGTCTCCGAAGCGGTATGACGCGCCCGTCAGCCCGTCGAGTCCGAAATAGTAGAAGAGAGACCATCGTTCGAAACCGGGGGGCCGCCACTTGATCGAGAAGAACTGACCATTGTTGAGCAGCGAGCCGTCGCGGATCGCGATGGATGGCTGAAGAGACCAATCGGCGAGATTGAGCTCTGTAGCGAAGAATTCCTTGACATTATCGAAACTGAAGAGGACGATCCCTGCGACATCGAAAATGTAGATATCGGCAATCGGATCGACGTTGTCCCCTACGAAGGTTCCATTTTCGACACCCTCATTCAGGAAATGGTATCCGGCCATTGTGACGAGCGAGAATCCATGAGGGAAGGGAAAACCGTGAGCGTCGTACCACTCCGTCATCTTCGCGTACGTCATCCCTCCGCCGATCAAATGGAGGTGATAGTTGGGCCACCATTGACGCTGATCCAGCGCGAAGTTGAACGGGAGAACCTCATTCTTCAGGAATGCCTTCCACCCGTATCGATCGATGGTCGAAAACGGGTCGGCGAGATTTCGCGCGACGTTGCGGGCTGCATGGTGATAGGGGAAGGAGAAGACTTTCCGTGAGCATTCGGGGAATTGTATGATGTCAAACCCGCCGTTGAGAAGGAGCGATATCGGGTTGTAGAGGGATTCGCTACCGATCTTTGTTGATGAGGTGAAGAACGATGTCTGACCGGCCGATTGAACGGAGGTGAGAACGACAAGGAGTGCAACAGCGGACAATTCCCGGCAATGCATGGATGCTCTGAACCTGTTAGACGGAAGGATCAGATCGATGGAAAGAGAGGCCTGTCGAAGATACGGCAATCTTCTTTTGTTCTTCTAGATACCGCCGATGCGAATCACCTTCTTTCCAAATTTGCGACGGAGTGCATCCACCGCCGTCAGCATTTCTTTCTTCTTGTCTTCGGAGGGGAAGAGGGGGAGGTCGGGTGGCGATGCATCCGTGAAATTCGTAATGTGAACACCCACGAGGCGGAGCGGTTTATCGCCGCGATAGTTGTGGTTGAACAGCTCTTTGACCGCCGCGAAGACATCGGGGTCGTGGTCGGTCGGTTCGATGGTTTTCGAGCGTGTGATCGTCTTGAACCCTGAATCCCGAAGCTTCAGCGTCACCGTTCGTGTTTTCCACTTGCGCTTCCTCAAGGTGGAGCAGACGCTCTCGACTTGGGAAAAGAGAATCTTCAGAAGGAGTTGATGGTCGCGTGTGTCGGAGCCAAACGTCTCCGCCTGAGAAATGCTTTTCCGAACGTGTTCGATCGCAAGAACGTCGCGACCGGCACCCTGGGAGACGCGGTGAAGCCATGAGCCGTGCTTTCCGAGCAGATTCACGAGGGAATCTTCGGACACTGCCTGAAGATCTTTGATGAGACGAAATCCGTGCTCCTTGAGGAGTTGCTCCGTCTTCGCTCCTACACCGGGAATGGCGCCAACCGGCAACGGGGCAAGGAATTCCTTTTCCTTTCCATGCTCCACGTAGCAAAGTCCCTGCGGCTTCACGGTATCCGTGGCAATCTTCGCAACCGTCCTGTTGGATGCGAGCGCGATCGTGCAGGGGAGATTATACTCATCACGCACGACAAGCTGAAGAGTCGCCACAAACCTGAAGAGATCGCCATAGAGCCGCTCACAACCGGTGAGATCGAGGTACATCTCATCGATCGACGATTGCTCCACGACCGGAACGAGTTCACACAGCCTGCTGTAGATCTTGCGCGAGTACTCGGAGTACGATCCATGACTCCCGCGCACCACGATCAGCGCGGGACAGAGCTTCAGCGCTTGGCCCGTCGGCATCGCCGAGCGGACACCGAACTTCCGTGCTTCGTATGATGCAGAGGTGACAACCCCGCGTCCGTCCGGACTTCCTCCGATAACGACGGGCTTGCCGATCAGAGCAGGATTCTTGATGCGTTCAACCGAGACGAAAAAACAGTCGAGATCGAGATGCGCAATGTAATGTTTGAGAGGCTGGTCCATGGTGAATTCGCGTTTGAAGCTGATGGAATAGAACTCTCAGTCCGCGCGCCTCACACTATTCCCTCTGCACTCGTCGTCCCTGTATCGATATAAACAAAATACGAAAGGATTCCGACCTCCTCCACCACGACCGAATTGCGCCCGTGCATGAACTGTTGTGCGGAGGGTTCTGTTATCGAAAGTCCCGGACAAAATCGGAGGATTTTAGTATTCGATCTGATTCAAGAAGCGACATCCGCGGGCGAATTGCGGTGCGAAACGCTTCAATGGGGATGTCGGCATCCGGGAGGTCGGGCGTGGCCCTCCGATTGTTGGTGAACACGTTATCGGCGATGAGAAAGTTCGGCGGAATGCGTTCGAGGGCCAAAGCGCATTGCGTGCAATAGTAGTCGGGGGAGTCGTAACGCGGATTCTGTGCGGTTTTGGTGAGAATGTTACCGCGGAATGAACCCGGATCCCCCTGCTCCGATGCGCGTGTGATTGCCGCGCCGCAGGCCCCGGTATTGTAGATAACATTCTGTTCGATGTGCGCGGAAGGAATCCCCCTTTCCGCATCCCACAATTGAATTCCCCACGTGACGATATCTTCGACAATATTCTCTCGGACTGTCGCTCGGGCATCGACGAAAATCCCGATTCCTTTCCAATATCGTTTCACGAGATTGCGCCGAATGTCCGCGGCGGCGTTCCAGGAGAGGCCGATCCCGACGCCTCGTCCTCCGCCGATATCTCCTCCGGTTGCCTTGTCAATGCCATCGATGATGTTCCCTTCAATCGAGGCCCGAGCATCGCGATAGAGCGCGATACCGTCCCATGAGTTCCGGACGATCTCGTTGTTGACAATCGTCATTGTAGAATGTTCCCGTCCGGCGATTCCGATGATCCCGACAATGCGCTTTGTGACAAGTGCGGAGTCCCCGATATTTCCCACAATCCGATTGTTTCGAACGACTGCTGAACTCCGTCTGACGACAACAGCGGCATCGGTCGCCATCCCTGATGTGTCGCGTTCGCCGCCGGTAATCGTCAGATTTTCGAGAATCGCTTCATTGCAGTCCTCGATGAAGATCCCGTAGCCGGCGTGAGTATGGATAGTCGCAGAACGATTGGGAGGACCTGAGATTACCACGGACCTGCCTCGGATATGGAGTCCGACTGTTGCATGCACCGATGTGGGAGGGCCTTCACAATTGCCGCACGATTCATCGATGAAATGCGTAGGAACGAGGTGATACGTTCCCGGCGCGAGCTCAACCCGAATTGAATCGACAGGATTCCTGAACAGATCCTGGAGCTCGTGAGCAGTGGAGATACGACGGACCTCTTGACCACAAAGGGAAGAGAGGTAAAGGAGCACCAGGGGAGAAATTGATGAGAATCGCATGGATCCTGTAGCCTTTTTCGGTCGAAACCTGCCGGAACAATTCACGTAAATAGTCCTCAGCATCTTCATGCTTGACAAGTCTCAGCCGAATCTTCTTTCCAACCGCGGGTGAGGGTCCGTTCGTGGAGGTGATTGATTGGGCGCGTAGAGCATAGTACTCACTTCATGCCGCTCAATCAAGAATCACGTTGCTATAGTCATGAGACTTTCGTTACTTTGAACACATCCATCCAAAAGAACTTCGCTCCAACTCTTCTCACAGCACCTATGGAGGTAGGAACAATGCGTCGATTTCTGTGGCTTGTTGTGCTTGTTTTCGTGCTGGCGCTCCCCTCGCTGGCACAACTTCCCCCGCTGATTGACCGGGATTTGTTTTTCGGCGATCCCGAAATCTCCGGGGCCCAAATCTCACCTGATGGCAAGTACATTTCGTTCCTCAAACCCTTCATGAATGTACGAAACATCTGGGTGAAAGAGCGTCACGAACCGTTCGAGAAAGCCCGGCCGATTACCGCCGATACGACGAGACCGGTGATGATCTATTTCTGGTCCCATGACAGTCGGTATGTGCTGTATGCCCAGGACAAGGGGGGAGATGAAAACTACAGGGTCTATGCTGTGAATCCCGGGGAAAAGGGAGATCCGGTGCCGCCGGCACGCGATCTCACGCCGTACAAAGGCGTGCGCGCGATGATTATCGCTGTGCCGAAGAAGACCCCCAACACGATCGTCGTCGGATTGAATGACCGTCGGGCGGATTTGCACGATGTGTACACCGTCGATCTTTCGACCGGTGAGCGAACACTGGTCCGGAAAAACGACGACAACATCGCCGGGTGGTCAACCGATCTTGACGGCAAGCTCCGGCTTGGTATCCGCGTCACCGCAGATGGAGGAAACGAGATTCTCCAGATCGAGGGGGAGTCGTTGAAGCAGATCTATGCTGTCTCGCCGTATGAATCTGCCGGACCGTCACGCTTCACGCCGGACGGGAAGAAATTCTATATGGTGACGAACAAGGGAGAAGATCGGGATAAGATCCAGCTTGAGCTCTTTGATCTGGCGACCGGAAGAACAACCCTGGTTGAGAAAGATCCTCTCAATGAAGTTGATTTTGCCGGAGCTCTGTTCTCCGATGTCACAGAAGAAATCCTTGCGACGTATTACATCGGGGAAAGGATTCGGATATATCCGAAGCAGAAGAAGTTTGCCGAAACGTACGAAAAGATGAAGAAGGCTCTGCCCGAGGGAGAGATCTCTTTTGGAAGTACAACGGCCGATGAAACCCTCTGGATGGTTGCCGTGTCCAGCGATGTAGATCCGGGCTCCCGCTACCTCTTTGATGTCAAGACCGGAAAGACAGAGTTTTTGTACAAATCGCGCCCGAAACTCCCGAGCGAGAATCTCGCCCCGATGAAGCCTGTACGCTACACTGCGAGAGACGGAATGACGATCCACGCGTATCTCACTCTTCCGAAAGGCATCGCAGGAAAGAGTCTTCCCACAATCATGCTTATCCATGGAGGCCCCTGGGCACGTGACATTTGGGGATACAATGCCGAGGCCCAATTCCTGGCCAACCGCGGATATGCCGTGCTGCAGCCCAACTTCCGCGGTTCGACCGGCTATGGCAAGAAGTACCTCAACGCGGGGAACAAGCAGTGGGGAACGGGATCCATGCAGCACGACATCTCCGACGCTGTACAGTACTTGATCAAAGAAGGTATCGCAGACCCGAAGAGGGTGGGTATCTATGGCGGTTCCTACGGCGGGTATGCCACGCTCGCGGGGCTCGCGTTCACGCCTGATCTCTATGCCGCGGGGGTCTCCTACGTGGGCCCCTCGAACATCATCACACTGCTGAACTCCATCCCGCCGTACTGGGCGCCGATCAAAAAGATCTTCAACGTCCGCGTTGGCGACATTGACAACTCCGAGGATGTGAAGCGACTCGAGACCCAGTCTCCGCTCAATTCCGCGAAGCAAATCAAAGCACCGCTTCAGGTGGTTCAGGGCGCTAACGATCCGCGCGTCAAGAAGGCGGAATCCGACCAGATCGTTGTCGCGATGCGTGAGTTGAACAGGCCCGTCGAGTATCTCGTTGCGCCTGACGAGGGTCACGGATTTGCAGGGAAAGAAAATCGTCTCGCCTTCTACACGGCCATGGAGACGTTTCTTGCGAAACATCTCAAGGGGCGGTTCCAGGATTCGATGACGCCGGAAGTGAAGAAGAAACTGAATGATCTCACCGTCGACATTAAGACCGTTACTATGCCGGAAAAACCGTCGGCCGAGGAAATGAGTCCGGTCCCGAGCTTCACCGGCACGGGTGTGAAGCCGTTCACGGCCGAATACTCGGCGAAGATGAAAATGATGGGCCAGGAATTCACCGTCACCTCGAAGCGAATCGTCTCGCAAGCGCAATGGAACGGAAAGAAGATCTGGCGGCTCATTGAGGAATCTTCGACGCCGATGGGGGCTGCAGTCGATACGGTCGATCTGGTGTTCGAAACTCTTCAACCCGCACGTCGATCCCTCCGTCAGGGTCCAGCCACGATAAATATGGTGTTTACGGCAGATGCGGTGAAAGGAAAGATCCAAGCGGGTCCGCAGGAAATGCCTCTGGACATCAAGTATACAGGACCGATTGTCCTCGACGGCGCATCGATGGAGCTCTGCGTCGGCACGTTGCCTCTCGCACCCGGCTATTCCGCGACCCTCACGACGGTCGAAATCATGCGCGGGAAGTCCAAACAACTCGGTCTCAAGGTCACCGGCGCCGAGAGTGTGACAGTCGCGGCCGGAACATTCGATGCCTTTGTCGTGGAGGTGAAACCGCTTGATGACAATTCCGGAGGTTCCAAGATCTGGATTGCCAAGAACGACAAGCGCACGGTGAAAACCGAGACCAAACTCCCCGCGACTATGGGAGGTGGCACGGTCGTCAGCGAGCTGTCGAAATAGAAAGGTGAACAAGCCGGGAGAAGCGGTGCCGATTGTTTTGGTACCGCTTTTTCTTTTTGTGAAGAGAGAGGGGATCTCTCCCGAAAAAGGGCGTTGGGGGTTGCATTTCAACGCGAAAAGCCGTTAGATTGAGACGGAGCGTCGAACATCGCTCCATCGTGTCCACAAAACCAGGGGAGTAGGGGATCCTCCAGAATTTCTCATATCAGACAGAAGGAGTCTTGCGATGGCTGTCGAATCCATAGATCTCGCACTTGGGAAACGAATGCCGGCATTCCAACTCAAGGATCCGCTCGGAAAAGTCTATCACAGTGACAAACTCCTCGGCGAAAAAGGTCTCCTGGTCGTGTTCACCTGCAACCACTGCCCCTATGCTCTTGCCGTCTGGCCCCGGGTGATTCGCTTATCGGAGTATGCGAAGGGAATCGGCATCAATACGGTTGCCATCAATCCTAACATCAATCCTGACTATCCCGAAGACGCTCCGGAGCGGATGAAGGAAAAAATCGAGGAATGGGGAATCCCGTTTCCGTATCTCATCGACGAGACGCAGAATGTCGCGCGCGAATTTGACGCGCAGTGTACGCCCGACATCTATCTTTTTGACGCGAATCAGAAGCTCGTCTATCATGGACGGATTGATGATTCGTGGCAGGATGAGAAGAAGGTCACGAGTGAGGAGCTGAAAGCCGCAATAACCAATCTGGCGGACGGCAAGCCGATCGCCGCGCAGCAGTGCCATTCGCTCGGTTGTTCAATCAAATGGAGAAAGAGCTGAGATCTCTTTGGTGCAATGGTTTATCAGTCCGAATTCTCGCTCTCAACTTCCGGTAACGGTGATATGCACGATATCACCGAAAAGGTCGTCTCAATTGTCGGGAAATCAAGAATCAAGACGGGCATTGCACATGTGTTTGCCGTCGGAAGCACGGCCGGCATCGGGGTGATCGAATTCGAGCCGGGTCTGCGGAAGGACCTTCCGACGATGATGAACAGGCTCATTCCGCCGAGTCGGGAGTACGGTCACGAGAAAGCGTGGCACGACGGCAACGGACATTCCCATCTTCAGGCGACGCTCCTCGGTCCAGATCTCACCGTGCCGGTGCGCAACGGGGAGCTGGTGGTGGGAACGTGGCAACAGATTGTCCATCTTGATTTTGATGTGCGGGGGAGAGAGCGTCAGATCGCAGTTACCGTGTACGGAGAGTAGTCACTGATCGACGCAGGTAAACGTAACGGAAATTGAAATCCCGCCGTCACCCTTCGGCTGCGCTCAGGGTGCGGCGGGATTCGAAGTTCTTGTCCCTTCCGCGTTGAATCCTATCCGCGGGGATCAACTACCTTTCCCACGAAGAGAATCGCTCCCGAGGTCCGTTCACGGATCAGGAACACGAAGGGGCGATCGACAACCATCGTGGGCGGCAGTGATACGATGCCAATCCCGATTGATGTCACGGCCGCCGCTTCCGTCCCCTCCTCATTGACTTCAACAAATGCCTTGTGATCGGCCTGGCTGATAAAGAGCTCTCCTCTTTTATTGATTCCCCTGAAATCCGCCCTCAGCTTGTCGAACGCGATCCCCATCCCCAGTGCCGTGAGCGATTCTTTAAGAGAATTCTTGTATTCGAGTTTGAATCGTGGCAACGAGAGGTGGAGTTGGATTTCCCGGAACCCCTTGACGATGGAATCCCATTCGCCGGGCTCCAGACCGGTGACGAACGCGTCAATGTCCATTCCCGGCGAGGGGAGGATGAGCGACATGCTGAAGTACCCGGCACCATAGGGGAGGTCGATTGCCTGATAGTTTTCCGTCTGGTGGTACCGGAATTTCGTGTTCATCGTCATCAGTTTGCATGGGACCTTCGATCCGGAGAGCAGCGTGAATTCCCCATCGCGGGTCTCCTTTGGATCAAACTGTGTGGTCCATTTCCCCTTGAAATAAATGGCGTTGATCAGATACATCACAATTTCTTCCGGGATCGGCTCGTCGAGGATGGTGGGGATTTTTCCCTTTGTTTGGGTCTTGACCCACGAGTTGATTGTCTCAACCGCCGAGGGCTTGGAAAAATCGAGCGTTGCGACCTGAGCGTTGAAGAATGTCTTGTTCGTGTTGATGAAGGGTTCCTCGACGGCAAATCCGAGCCGGGACCAGATGGAGTTGGCGATATTCATCGTTACGCCCGGGTCGACGCCGGTCAGGAGTTCGGTGAGAGATTTGGAGCCCTGATTGATTTCTTCTAGCGAGAGGTTCTGGAATTCGAGCGTGGCCACCATGGAATCGTATGTCGTTCCCTGAGCGCCGTTCAGGGTCATGCCGAGGGCGGTAGAGATGGAGAGGGGAGAGATGAAGATGTTCTTTCGCTGCTCCTCCTTGTTCATTTCCTTGAAGATCTTGAGCCAGAACTTACTGTTGGATTGCGTCAATTTCTTTTCGGCGAGGGTCAATTCCCGCATTTCCTGAGGGATTGGCTCGGTTCCCCGATCGGAACAACTCATGTGCGGAGTCATGAAGAGACAGAGTATTGAGATGAGAATGTGGGATTTCATGTTCGGAATCCTTTGATTGCGACCGCTACTGAAAGCTAGATGGCTTAAGAGAAAGAATCAAGGAGAAAAGAGAGGAGTTGCAGCCGGAATGTCGGTGACCTGGGAAATTGCTTGACAGTAGATGGAGCATTTCGCAGTTTCTTCCTGGAGATGTAGTCGAGTCACCGCTGCGGCGCTTCCTGACGATATCGACAGTTGAACGATCATCCATCCATACCTGAAAGGATCGTGGAGTGTCAATCTTTTATGCCGGCGTGATCGTCATTGTCTTGGGCGCTGCGTCCCTGATCCTTCAACTCTTGATCGATCCGAACAGGCCCGAGTTGCCCGACCGGCGAACGGCGAAACAGGAAAAGAACTGGATGGTGATGGCGGGGATTGTCGGTATTATGATCGGAACGCTTTTGATGATATTGAGCAGGTGATCATGGGCGTTCTGAGACAGAGGTGTCCCTCTTCACAAGGGAGAAAAGCTAATCGAAACCGATGAGAGATCGGGTAGGACAGGTGTCCTCACCTCCGGGAGATCAATGGAGGGAAAAGAAAATGTCCCGAAATCAGAACCCACACGGGACATCTTCGCTCATACCGCGATTTCGGTCAGGAGCTTTCTGAATTTGGTACACACTGAGGGGCTCTTCGGAAACCGAGGTTTCCCCTCCTGTCAAGGAGGAGATCAAGGGGCGGTCGGATCTATAGAGGCACTGTCTGACAGAGTGTTCACGAGGCCTCGACGAGCGCGGCGAGGTTGGTCTCGAGCTTCTGAAGACTCAACTTGAAGTTTTCGAGTTTCTCGCGTTCACGCGCGACGATTTCTTTGGGCGCGCGGTCGGCGAAGCTCGGATTCGAGAGCTTCGCAGTTGTACTCCCCACGGACTGTCGGAGCCGCACGATCTCTTTCTCAATCCTCTTCTTCTCTGCCTCGATGTCGATTAATCCTTCCAGCAGCACAGAGATTTCCGCACCATCCACGATCGAGCTGGCAGAAAGCCGCGGTTTGTAGTCTGAAGGAATCACCTCAATCTTCTCCACGCGACCCAACTTGCGGAGATATCCCTGGTATTGCTCGGCGACGGCCTCCTGATCGGCTATCGCGGGCTTCATGTAGACCCTGATTTCTTTCGACGGCGGGATGTTGTTTTCCCCTCTGATATTCCGCACCGCGTTGATCACGTTCTGGACGAAGGCCATCTCGCTCTCGGTCTGCTCGTTGATCCACTTCGCTTCGCCTGCCGGAAACGCCGCGCGCATGATGCTCGCGCCGTTTCGTTCAGTCAGATGCTGCCACAATTCCTCGGTCACGAAGGGCATATGTGGATGAAGCATTCTCAGAGCGCGGTCGAAGATCCACAACGCGCGTGTAAGAACAGTCTTCTTTGTTTCAGGCGATTCGTCCCCGTAGAATCGGGTCTTCACGAGTTCGACGTACCAGTCGCAGAAATCACGCCAGATGAATTCATAGAGAATCTTGTTGGATTCATTGATCTGGAATTCCGACAGCGCGCGGTTGAAATCCCGCGCGGCATGATTCAGGCGAGAGAGAATCCACCGGTCTGCCAGATCGAGGTGTTCCTCCGGCAATCCCTCAAGATCGAGCGGTTTGCTGCCCGTGATCTCTTTCCTGTTCATCAACAAAAATCGCCCGGCATTCCAGATCTTGTTGGCAAAATTTCGCCCGAGCTCACACTTGTCGGCAGAAAAGAGAACATCCTGTCCGAGAGGCGCTAGATATGTCACCGTAAACCGCAATCCGTCCGCTCCATATTCCTGAATGACGTCAAGCGGATCGGGGGAGTTGCCGAGCGACTTGCTCATCTTGCGTCCCTGCGCGTCACGGATGATGCTCGTGAAGTACACATCGCGGAACGGAACCAGGTCTTCGTCTTTCCGGCGCGGCGAACCGTCGGATCCCTGCATATCCCTCATGAACTCAAGATTTGCCATCACCATCCTTGCCACCCAGAAGAAAATAATATCCGGACCGGTCACGAGTGTGTCGGTTGGATTGAAATAGCGCAGGTCTTCGTTGTTCTCGGGCCACCCGAGAATCGAGAACGGCCAGAGCCACGATGAGAACCAGGTATCCAGAACATGTTCATCCTGGGTGAGGGAGACGTTGCCTCCGATCCCCAGTTTCTGACGCGCCTCTTGTTCATTCCGGGCAGCAACAAACGATCCGTCCGGAGCATAGTAGACAGGAATCCTGTGGCCCCACCAGATCTGCCGCGAGATGCACCAATCACGTATGTTCGTCATCCAATGTTCGTACACTTTCGTCCATCGCTCGGGATGAAACCTGATCTTCCCCTCTTGCACCACCCGAAGCGCCGGTTCAGCCAGAGGCCTCATCTTCACGAACCATTGATCGGAGAGATACGGCTCCACCACGGTGTTACAGCGGTAGCAGCGCCCCACATTGTGAGCGTGCTGTTCGACCTTCACGAGGAATCCCTGTTCTTCCAGGTCTTTAGCGAGCAGCTTGCGGCATTCAAATCGATCCATCCCGACATACTGCGGCGGGACAGAGTCATTGAGCTTCGCCTCTTCAGTGAAGATGTTGACCTGCGGAAGTCCGTGGCGCTGTCCCATAAGGAAATCGTTCGGATCGTGGGCCGGAGTCACCTTCACCATCCCGGTGCCGAATTCTGAATCGACAAAATCATCCGCGATGATCGGTATCTTTCGACCGACGATAGGGAGAATGGCGGTCTCGCCAATCAGATGTTTGTACCTCTCATCGCGGGGATTGACAGCGACGGCAGTATCGCCCAGCATTGTCTCGGGCCTCGTCGTGGCAACAACGGCATGCTGATCAGTTCCCTCGATGGGATAGCGAACGTGCCAGAGGCTTCCCTGAGTTTCCAGATGATCCACCTCGTCGTCACTTAACGCGGTGTGATGGAACGGGCACCAATTGACGATATACTTTCCGCGATAAACCAATCCCTTGTCGAAGAGGCGGATGAATACCTCTTTCACTGCTTCCGATAATCCTTGGTCCATTGTGAACCGTTCGCGCTCCCAGTCGCAGGAGACTCCAAGCTTCCGCAGCTGCCGAACGATCGTATTGCCGTATTCCTTCTTCCATTCCCATACCCGATCGAGGAATTCCTCCCGTCCCAACTGATGCCGGTTCGTTCCCTCTCTTGCAAGCGCTTTTTCGACCGCGTTTTGTGTTGCAATCCCTGCGTGATCTGTTCCGGGAATCCAGCATGCCTCGTACCCCTGCATGCGCTTCCACCGGATGAGGATATCCTGAATGGTGTTGTTGAGCACGTGCCCCATCGTGAGGATGCCGGTGATGTTTGGAGGCGGGATAACGATGGTGTACGGGAGTCGTTGCTTGTTCACCGAGGCGTGAAACAACCTGTGAGATTCCCAATAGGCATACCACTTGTCCTCAACCTCAAGCGGATTGTAGATCTTCGAGAGATCGTTGTGGGACTGCTCTGTCATTCTGGATCCTTTGATCACATCGGGCAGTTGGTAATGAAAAAAGGTAGCTGTGACGAGCTACCCTCAAAGGGAGACATTCCACCTGCGACGAAGATACGGAAAATTAGGGAAGGAATGCAATTGGGGCGGAGCGTTCCATCGTGCTGTCAGGAGTAGGAGTTGTGTTGTCAGGAGTTAACTCCTGACAACACTGTAACCATCGGTTGTCGACCAGACTGGTCGACATGCTCACGTGCTAGCGGGGGATTGAGAACGATCGCTTCACGGCGGCCGCGTTTCCGAGTCGATCGGTCGCGTGGACGGAAAGCTGGTGTGTCCCCGGATCGAGAGAGTGCTTCCCCTCATAATGAACGAGTCGTTTGTACGGATCGTATTCTGCAATGACGACTTCTTCCCCCACGCTGATTCGGAATCCGTTTGGATCGACACCGGCCCGGTCATCCGAAATGCGGAAGCTGAATCGCAAGTGCGATCGGGTTGCGGAAACGCGAAGAGAAGAAAGGGACGGCGGAACGGTATCCCTCATGAGCCAGACATCTCCCAACAGGCGAGTTGATTCGCCTGTGATGAATTCGGGATTACCCGGATCCCAACGTCCGATCAGTCGTTTCTCACCATCATCCCTTAGGAAGAGCCCGGTGTTGTCGGCGCGGCGATCCGCCGGTACCTGGTGATGAACGCGTATGCCCCTTTTGAGCAGAACATCTTTCGGGAAGAGCGAGTAGCTATCGTCGTCCTTGTGAATCTGGAAATAGAGCGTATCGTAAACCGACTCGGGAGCGAAAAAGACGACGATCGTGCTGTCATCGTACGAGATTGTCCGCTCATCGGAGGGGGTCACCCGAAAGAGCGTGAGCCGATCGGTTGTCGACGTGCTTGTGCCGCCCGTCTCTGCTTCTGCGTAGAGCGTCAGGCGATCTCCCGCAAGTTGCGAGAGCGGAAATGTTCCCACAACGCTCCGTTCGTTCAGCGCATACGTCTCCACCTTGTGGCGGCGTCCCGACTCGACGATCGACAGTTCCGGTGACGAGGCGAACGGCTGTGGAGAAAACAATTGCACGATCAGATAGTTTCTGGCGATTTCTCTCTCCAGATCGAGAGACGCGTGTTTTCCCTTGGCAGCGTTTGAAATCAGAAATCGGGGATCGGAAGAGATCCCGTGGCGGTTTCCGGCGATGACCCTGACGTCGACGTCCGCACGGTTGGTGAATGGGAGGCGGTACCCGCCGGCGAAAGGTTCAAGATCTGACAATCGATACGACCTGTCATTCCATTTCGTTTGCAAGGGTGTCCGAGTCGCAACAGTCAGCGTTTCGATTGCCCCCGAGGTGTCGGTGTGCACAACAAGCCCTTGACTGTCCGATGCAAGAGTGATCTCCGGGATGCGCGAGCAGACAACCGGCACATCAAGCTCAGATCTGTTCCCCCGGATATCGAGGGCGACAACGCGCAGCATGTGTTTCCCCTCGGGAAGCGACCGCGTGTCGATGATCCCGAATCCTTCGGGTTGACGATCGTATAACGGGAGCCGGTTCCCCTTTTCCACGAAGAGTTTTTGGAACCGTCCATCTCCCCCCAGGAGAGAGGGCCAATCGTAGTAGAGGGCGATCTGACGCGATTCGATCGCAGAGACCTGATCAAGCCGCGATCGATAGATCAACGAATCGTTGAGATACAGCTCAAGTTGATAAATACCGCTCCGATGATACGATCCGGTGACCCGATCAGATCCTTTGATGACCATCCCGAACGCTCCGTCAAGATGGATGCGCTTCGAGATTGTGAACCTGTCTGAACTGTGCCGCGCGACTGCGCTGTTCCACGGACGAGGACTGCGGTTGACGCGGGAGCGATAATCGAGAGGAATGAATCCCACCCGGTGAAACTCCGGCGCGACGTTATCAGTGATCGCGCGTGATACTGCTGCCAGACGGAATGGATTGATCGGGTTGAGGTGTCTGTCTCTTACTTCAAAATGGAGGTGGGGCGCTCCAATCCCGGTGTCGCCCGTGTACGCGATGACATCCCCTCTTCGAACTGGCAGCAGGTCCCGATCCGGTGCAACATCAATGGCGTATCGTCCCTTGGCATACTGGATTCCCCTGGCGAATGCTTCGATGGCCGTACTGAAGCGTTGGAGATGGGCATACGTTGTGACAAATCCATCCGCGTGCGTCACGTGGAGCATCTTGCCGTAGCCATAGGGATTGGTGTGGATGCGGGAAATGTATCCGTCTCGTGCCGCGTAGACACGGTACCCGCGCTGTCCGTTCGTGCTGATGTCGATGCCGGCGTGAAAGTGCGTGCGCCGATATTCCGCAAATCCGGAACTCATGCGAACGCTCGCATCGGTCGGCCAGAGGTAATCGTCCGGATCGGTGCCCAGTGAATCGAAAGGTGCGTAGACCTCTTCGATCCAATCATGATCGCGGATGGGAAGATCGCCGGGAGTTGTGGGAGTCACAGGGAGGGCCAGAACGACAACCACGCATGCTGTCGCCAGTAATCCGAATAATACCTGCTTTCCTCTCTTCATCAGCTCCTGTTCTTACCGTACTATCGCGTGTGTCGCCTGTTGGGTAGATTCAATGAATACAAAATAACCTCTCGTTTCAAAAAATGCAAAAGGGGGTGAGTGGAATCACGGTATGGAGCCGAGACGTGAAACGCTAGATCAGTTTCCCGAGAATGTATCCGATCGTTACTCCGACAAGCAGGACGATCGTGAGGATGCGGTAGTTCAGGACGTCTCGCGTGAAGCCCTGCCTAATTGCGACGATCGACGCGAGATATCCGATGCCATTGAGTATCCAAAAAAAAGGGAGGGCGAGAACTTTTGCAATGAATGGTCCGATAAGCGGAACGAGTCCGATCCACGCCAGGAGCGCCGCAAATGCCTGACCGAGAAGACCAACCAACACGACGGCAATACCGATCAGCGTCTCGTCGACACCCAGGGACACACCGATTACGATCAGAAGCGCCATGATAATCCATGCAAGGATGGCGTTCCGGTAGTTGTAAAGGAAGTGTTTGATTCGGGACATATCGGTATGCTCAGCGAATGCCGACGCTGAGTGATGTGAGAACCATTCCGTCCGCGGTTCGAAGTTCTGCAGTCAGTCGATCTCCGGGAACGACTCGATTCACCCCTTGCGGTGTTCCTGTCATAATGATGTCGCCCGGCTCCAATGAGAAGTATCGTGAGATCGTCGAGATCAAATCATCAACGAGGAAAATACAATCCTTCGTGTTCCCGAGTTGCCGTAGCTCGTTGTTCACTGTCAATCGAACCTCAATCTGATGCGGATCTTGCACGGCTGACGCGGGGACGAACTCGGACAACGGAGCCGAGGTGTCGAATCCCTTTGCGAGGGCCCATGGCAATCCCTTCTTCTTTGCCTCGTCCTGCACATCACGAAGCGTCATGTCGAGTCCGATTCCGTACCCGGCGACATACTCGGGTGCCCGTTCCCGTGGAATGCCGCTCCCGCCTTTGCCGATCAGTATAGTCATTTCCACTTCATGATGGAGGTTATTCGAGATGTCGGGAATCACTACGGTACCACGGTCACCGATAACGGCCGTCGACGGTTTGAGGAAGAGCACGGGAAAGGTCGGGACCTCGGCACGCATCTCTTTGGCGTGTTCGGCATAATTCCGGCCAACGCAGATGATCTTTCCGACCGCGACGGGAGATGGCGAATTTCTCAGACGAACAAAAACCATGGCAGGGGAGATCCTCGGTCTTGAATTTCAACTTGTTTTATAAATATAGACAAGCGATGCTCGTGAATCAAGAAACGTCGGTACCCTTCCGGCCTCCCTCGATCCATACAGAGGAGGTGCGGCCGACTTCTTGTTCGACCGTACAAAAAAGGGTATCTTCGAGGCAGAGGATGACACGTGACTCCAGAGAAGATGACATATAAGGATTCCGGCGTCGATATCGACGCGGGGGATGAACTCGTACGACGGATCAAGAGGGGTGTCCGATCCACGTTTGATGCCAACGTGCTTGCCGACATCGGAATGTTCGGCGCGTTCTATCGGGCACAGTTCCGTTCGATGAAGAAGCCGGTGCTCGTGAGCAGCGTCGACGGCGTCGGGACCAAGTTGATGATTGCCTTCTTGATGAATCGTCACGACACCATCGGTCAGGATCTTGTGAACCATTGCGCCAATGACATTCTCGCCTGCGGGGCACGTCCTCTCTTCTTTCTCGACTACTTTGCGACGGGAAAACTGAATCCACAGGTCGGGGAATCGATTGTTTCCGGTTTCGTGAAGGCATGCAGGGAAAATTCGTGCGCGTTGATCGGTGGGGAAACCGCCGAAATGCCCGGCATGTATCGGGACAACGAATACGATCTCGCAGGAATGATGGTCGGGGTGGTGGATGAAAAGAAGATCGTCAGCGGAACGACAATCCGAAAGGGAGATATCCTGATCGGTCTTCCTTCAACCGGCCTTCATACAAACGGCTATTCCCTCGCGCGGCGCGTCCTTCTGCAAAAGCATTCCGCAAACGACTATATCGACGACCTTGGGGCGACACTCGGCGATGAACTTCTGAAGATTCATCGGTCGTATGTGAAGAGCATCCTTCCGTTGCTCGGAACGAAGATCGTCAAAGGACTGTCGCACATCACGGGGGGTGGGATCATCGGCAATACGATGCGAATCATTCCGTCCGCACTGGATATCAAGATTGACTGGCAGAGTTGGGATCGTCCGGGAATCTTCGAAATGATCCAGCGGCTCGGTAATGTACCGGAAGACGATATGCGCCGGACATTCAATCTGGGGATCGGCTTGGTTCTTGTTGTCCCCCCTGTGGAGACCGATAGGGTAGTGCGCGCGCTGCGCCACAAGAAAGAGCGTCCGTTCATCATCGGCGAAGTTGTCAGAAGGGCGTCCTCCCGCTAGCGTGATGAGCGGCAGAGGATCTCGATCAGCGGTTGGACATCGAGCCTCACCGGCCGGGGGAACGACCGGAGAACCCCGCACAGCAATCACATGACTCCTCAGCAACCCGACGTTTCAGAGAAAGACCTCGTTACCCTGGCGCTGCGCGCCGTCGATGAGGCACGCCGTGCCGGCGCAGACGAGGCCGAGGCGTACCTCGAATTCGGCAAGACCTTCGAAGTCACCATCCGAGGTGGTGAGATAGAAATCCTCAAACAGGCGCGACCGCGTGGACTGGGATTGCGCGTCGTTTGCGATCAGCGCCTCGGTTTTTCCCACACTAATGATGTCGGAGAACCGACTCTTTGCTCCCTCGCTCGCCAAACCGTTGCCATCGCGAAACATGCGGCGAAAGACGAATTCCTGGGCTTGCCGGACAACAAACAGATTGACCCGACTTCCACGGTCGGCCGGCTCGATCTTGTCGATTACGCGTTAATCGAACTGACGACGGATCGAAAGATCGCCCTGGCCCGCGAGATGGAGCAGGCGTCCCTTTCCGTCGATCCCCGGGTGAAACTCGTCGAGGGAGCAACGGTGGCAGACAGCGATGAATGCGTGGTCATTGCGAATTCTACTGGTCTTGCAGGTTCATATCGCGCAACTGCGAGCATGCTTTCTTGTTCCGTAGTCGCCGAAGCGGACGGCATGAAGCAGGTGAACTACTGGTACTCCAACAAGAGACATTTCGATGAGCATGAGACGGTTGCGGAGGTGGGGAGGAAAGCTGCAGAGAGGGCGCTGCAGATGTTGAATGCCCGAAAGATTGCGTCGGGGAAATTCCCAGTGGTTTTTGATCCTCTCAGTGCATCATCGCTGATCAGTACGCTCGCAGGGGCTCTCAGCGGTGAGTCTGTCTACCGCAATATGTCGTTTCTCACCGACAAACGTCACGAAAGAGTCGGACCCGAACAGTTCACGCTGGTGGACGACGGCTTGTTGCCGCGTGGAAATGCGTCCCGGCCGTTCGACGCAGAGGGGGTGGCGTCAAAGACAACACCGGTTGTTGATCGCGGCATTCTCAAATCCTTTCTCTATGACTCGTACACGGCGCGCAAAGTCAATGGGATATCGACAGCGAATGCCAGTCGCACCTACGCGACGACGCCTCACATTAGCCCATCCAATCTCTATGTCGTGCGGGGAGAGCATGATCCTCAGGCAATCATCCGTTCCATCCACGATGGATTCTATGTGACGGGAATGATAGGATTCGGCGTCGACCTCGTCTCGGGGCAGTTCTCGCGCGGTGCAAGCGGCGTCTGGATCAGTCGCGGAGAACTCGCATTTCCCGTTCAGGAGGTCACGATTGCCGGCACACTGCTGGAGATGCTTTCAAACATCGAAATGATCGGGAACGATTTGTCTTTCCTCGGCGCCATATCGAGTCCAACGCTGAAGATGAGCGAGATGACAATCAGCGGAGAATAGATTCTGCGGGGAGAGGGAGCCCGCAAGGAGGGACATAACGATGCAGACGCGTGATGATGTCGGCTATCAGCCGACAACGGAATCGGATTTCGAGCGGAAGTCGGATTTCATCCGTGCCAATTTCGCAAAGAAAGTCGGGACACTTGATCGGACGATGAGGTTCGTGAGGGATCTTCTGGCGCTCTTCGCCTATATGACGGACGGTAGAGTTCACTGGGGAAAGAAGGCGATCGTCATCGGCGCGCTCCTCTATTTCATCATCCCGATCGACTCGGTACCCGACATCATACCGGTCGTAGGATTCCTCGACGACATGGGAGTCGCGGCCGCCGCGGTCAAGTTTCTGGCTGGGGAGTTGAAGGAGTACTACGGCTAGCCAGCGGGAAGGGGGGATCTACGAGTCGTCACGGTATGGACCGTGACGATCAGCCGGGGAGCGGGGGATCTACGAGTCGTCACGGTATGGACCGTGACGATCAGCCGGGAATGGGGGGATCTACGCGTCGTCACGGTATGGACCGTGACGATCAGCCGGGAATGGAGGGAGATCGAGGTGAAATCTCACCCTGCTGGTCATGGACCAATCCGTAGCCAGCAGGGAGGCACTCCAGGGGAATCAAATGAGTCGACGTGGAAGACTTCGATTCAAATCTGCTCAAACCTTCTTTGTGACCACAACGGTCGTGAATTTCGCTGCCGTCTTCAGAGAAGATCGGTACTGCGAAATCCTTGTTCGCAACATCAAGCACTATCAGCAGCGATATCGATTCAGAATTCTGGCGTATGTCATTATGCCTTCCCATTTTCATTGGGTCGTCCATACAGATCCGAAGATTGGGACGATTTCTGACATCATGAGGGATATCAAGAAGTACAGCGCGTGGGATATCATGAGCGAGTTGGAATCGGCGGGCCAATCGAACTTGATTCGCATGTTCGAGGCGGAGGCGGGCGACATCACTGATCAAAGACGCAAATTCTGGATGCGTCGATTCGACGATCGGATCATCAGGAGTACCCGTATGCTTCGAACGGTGATTGAGTACATTCATCGCAATCCTGTCAAGGCTGGACTCGTGGATGGAGTTACGGACTACAAGTACTCGAGCGCGCGTAACTATCTTCTGAATGATCATTCTATGCTTGAAGTAATCACAGATTGGATCTGATCGAACAGATCGACTCGGTTACGCGTCGTCACGGTATGGACCGTGACGATCAGCCGGGAATGGAGGGATCTACGCGTCGTCACGGTATGGACCGTGACGATCAGCCGGGAATGGAGGGATCTACGCGTCGTCACGGTATGGACCGTGACGATCAGCCGGGAATGGAGGGATCTACGAGTCGTCACGGTATGGACCGTGACGAAGGGGCGAAGCTGGGGATACATCTATCGCTCCTGTGCCTCGATCTGGCGGCGACGAAGTTCACGTATGGCGGCCTCGGTGCTGTCGAAGAGGGGTTTGGCCTTCCGCGGCGATTGAGAAAGCTTCAAAAACTCCCCTTCAAACTCTCTCCACTCGAATCCAAGGCGTGCCAGCACGGAATCAACGCTCCGGGCGTAGATGAGTGAATCATCCATTCCGTTTGTGCGATGGCGCTCGTTCAGAACAAGAACTTCGGCGTATGCCTTGGCAACCCTCTGTTCCTGCTGTGTGAGAGGAACTGACTGCTGGTCTGAACACGATGAGGACGCGAACAGAACCAATATGATGAAGGGTATTGACTGTCGGAATTTCATAGGCAAATCCAAAATACAGAACATCGATAGGGGATGCAACTCGCGCAGGCCGGTTGATAAATGTCGGGGACGCGAGTATATTGAGTCGAACCACGGGGGAACTCGCATAGGACAAACTGGAGCCGGTCAGACAAATCATCCATGCCGTATCAACTTGTGACACATCTGAAGCCGTCGGGAGATCAGCCGCAGGCCATCCGCGAGCTGACGGAGGGCCTCCAGCGCGGCGATTCGCATCAGACGCTGCTCGGCGTAACAGGGAGCGGGAAGACGTTTACGATTTCCAACGTCATCTCAGCGCTGAACAAACCGGTGCTCGTGATGTCGCACAACAAGACGCTCGCGGCTCAGCTCTATGCCGAGTTCAAGGGATTCTTTCCGAAGGACCGCGTCGAGTTCTTCATAAGCTACTACGACTACTACCAACCCGAAGCGTATGTTCCTGTGTCGGATACCTACATCGAAAAAGATTCTTCCATCAACGACGAAATCGATCGGCTTCGACTCCGAGCGACGAGCGCGTTGCTGAGCGGCGATCCAAATGTCATTGTCGTGGCGTCGGTGAGCTGTATCTACGGCATCGGGGCTCCCGAGGAGTGGATTGACCAGACGATTGTCGTGCGCAAGGGGGATCGCCTTCCGCGAAACGATTTGCTGAAGAAGCTCCTCGATCTGTACTATACGCGAAACGATTACGAGTTCACCCGCGGATCGTTTCGGGTTCGTGGTGACGTCATCGAGGTGATCCCCGCCTATGAAAATGAGGAGGCGGTGCGGATCGAACTGTTCGGCGATGAAGTGGAAAAACTTTCCTCCATCCGAAAAACCGACGGACGGATCCTTGGCACAACTGACTTCGAAATCATCTATCCGGCAAAACAGTTCGTCACGTCGCGGCGAACGATCGAACGCGCCGTCAAGGACATCGAAGAAGAACTTCATCAACGTGTCGGAGAATTGCGCGATGCGGGTAAGCTCCTGGAAGCCCAGCGTCTCGACCAGCGAACCCGTTTCGACATCGAAATGATGAAAGAGATCGGCTATTGCTCGGGGATTGAGAACTACTCGCGCCACCTCGCCGGGCGGCTCCCCGGCTCGAGACCGTATTGCCTTCTCGACTATTTCCCCGATGATTTTTTGACAATCGTCGACGAATCGCACGTCACCATTCCCCAGATCGGAGGGATGTTTCATGGTGATCGCTCGCGAAAGCAAACGCTCGTCGAGTACGGTTTCCGTCTTCCCTCTGCGCTCGACAACCGTCCTCTCACGTTTGCGGAATGGGAACAAATGGTCAATCAGGTGATCTTCGTCAGCGCGACGCCGGGAGACTACGAGCTGGAGAAATCGAAAGGGGTCGTCGTCGAGCAGGTCATTCGACCAACGGGCCTGGTTGATCCGGAGGTGGAAGTGCGGCCCAGCAAGCATCAAATCGATGATCTCCTGGTGGAAATTCGCGCGCGTGCCGAACAAAAGGAACGTGTGCTCGTGACCACCCTTACGAAGCGCATGGCTGAAGATCTCACGGAGTATCTCGTCAACATCGGTGTGAAGGTTCGGTATATTCACTCCGAAGTGGATGCGCTCGAGCGCGTGGAGATCCTCCGGGATCTGCGACTGGGAGAATTCGACGTGCTGGTTGGCGTGAATCTTCTTCGCGAAGGACTCGATCTCCCCGAGGTTTCCCTGGTCGCGATTATCGATGCCGACAAGGAGGGATTCCTGAGATCGGAACGGTCGCTCATTCAGACGGCGGGACGAACGGCGCGCAACGTGAATGGAAAGGTCATCCTATATGCCGATGCCGTGACCGGATCGATGCGGCGGATGATCGAAGAGACAAATCGGCGGCGAAGTAAACAGATGCAGTTTAATACCGACCACGATATTACTCCATCGACCATCTACAAATCGGTTGATGAGGTCCTCGCGGCCACTGCAGTTGCCGATGTCAAGATGAAGCGAGATGCACGGGCCGAAATGCAGGCCACGAAACGACTGTCGGATCATGTGGCCAAATACCTGACGAAGGACCAAAAACAGGATCTCATCGAGGAGATGAGACTCGAAATGCGCAAGGCGGCGAAGGATCTGGAATTTGAACGCGCGGCCGAGCTCAGAGACGAAATCAGCCGCGTCGAAAAAGAGCTCGGTCTGCGGTCGAAACCGTAGCCCTGCTGCAAATCAATCCCACAATGCATCGATGGAGAACTCCCCGGCTCCATCGCAGCGACCATGAGCCTACTCTCGGGGAGTGCCCGTCAATGTGTTGCCCTCGTTATTGAACCCCTGCTAGAGTTCCTTTATCCGTCGTGGTGTCTCTTCTGTCGCGTGCGGATTCCTCCGGCTCAGAGGCATCTCTGCCGACCGTGCTGGGACTCCATGCCCCGATTGTCGCCATCCGATTCGCTCTTCGAGGAAACGAGGGGGAAGATCTGCGTCGATGGAATCGTTGATGATCTGGTTAGTGTCTTTGTCTTCGAAGATCAGGGCGTGATTCGATCGCTGGTGCATGCGATGAAGTATCAGAGCCGTGCCTCGGCCGGCGTTATGCTCGGAGCCGAAGTAGGGATGAACATGATCACGCGCGGGATCGACGGAGAGATCATCGTTCCCATCCCGTTGCACCGGATCAAAGAACGCGAACGGGGCTACAACCAGGCCGAGATGATTGCCCGCGGCGTGTCGAAGATGACCGGCATTCCGTGCGTCCCTCGAGCAGTCGTGAGGACGAAACAGACGCAAACACAGACAATGCTCACCATCGACCAGCGACGAGAGAACATGGAGGGGGCGTTCGATATCGGGAGGAAGTACGCCGCATCGATGAAGAACGCAACATGCATACTCGTGGATGATGTGATCACGACGGGATCGACCATTGTGGCATGTGCGTCGGTGTTGAAGGGGGCAGGAGCACAACGGGTGGTTGCCGCCTCGGTCGCGCTGGCTAGGTAAGGCCCGGCCTCTCGGGTCCTCCGCACCTCGTCAGCGTTCCCGCCCAGTTGACGTTCGCACGGTTTCCAGCGGGGGAGCTAATAGCTGTCTTTCGTGAGAACGGTCTTTCCCCGGAAGGAGACATAGAGGATCACCTTCCATAGGATCGCAATCGGCATGCCGATCAGCGCGATCCAGAATATTACCATCAGGGTATATCTGCTGGAAGAGTGCGCAAAGGCCGTGAGACTTTGCGCCGGATCGATGGTTGACGGAACCAGCATGGGGAAGAGACTTGCGGCGGCAACACCGATCATTCCAGCGATCATGATTGAAGAAGCGATAAACGAGAGCAGAAGTCTTCGCTTCACGATCAAGACCGGGATGAACGCCATTGCGAAGATCACCGCGAGAAGCGAAATCCACCAGAACATGTTTCCGTCGACATCCGTGAACAATCCGCGATTGGTGACAACCGTAATCACCGACGCAATCATATAGACGGCTGTGACGACGATCCACATGCGATGCGCGGTCAGGATCATCCTTGCCTGAAGGTCTCCCTCGCACTTGAGCGCAAGCCACAACGCACCATGCAGGGTGAAAAGGAGGACGGTCAGTATCCCGATCAGAACGGCGTAGGGATTGAGGAGGGTCCAGAACGTTCCGGCAAATTCTCCGCGAGCATCGATCGGGATTCCATGCAGGATATTTCCGAATGCCACGCCGAGGAGAAGAGCGATGAGTCCGCTTCCCGCGCCGAAACACCAGTCAAAGAACTGCCTCCAGCGCGCGCGTTCAACTTTTGCGCGGTAGTCAAACGCCACAGCGCGTGCGAGGAGAGCCACGAGGAGGAGGATGAGCGCGACGTAGAATCCGCTCCAGATTGCGGCATACACGGGGGCGAACGCGGCGAATACCGCACCCCCTGCCGCAATCAACCACACTTCATTTCCATCCCAAAACGGTCCGACAGAATTCATCGTGAGGCGCTTTTCTTCCTCACTACGGGCGAAGAGATGCAACATGCCCACTCCAAGATCGAATCCATCCATCACCGCATACCCGATGAAGAGGATCGTCACCAGACCAAACCAGATCGTCTGCAAAAGTTCAAGTTCCATAATTCGCTCCATTATGCGCCTGTAGGTTCCGGACCCTGTTTCACTTTCTTAGCCACCAGATAGAGGTAGGTGAATCCCATGGCCGCGTAAATCACAAAGAACACGATAATCGCAAACAACACGGTTTCAGCCGACACAGTGACGGAGACCGAATGCTCGGTGCGAAGCAACCGGTAGACAGTCCACGGTTGTCTTCCCACCTCTGCGGCGATCCAACCGAGCTGTGAGGCCAGGACGGGCAGGGGAATGGACCACAGGAGGGCCTTGAGCAACCAGTTCCTCTCCCACAGGGTGTCTTTCCAGAGGAAAAACGCGGCAAGGCCCATGACGAGGATGAACCACATACCGAGAACAACCATGTTGTGGTACGACACGAAGGTCAGAAACAGCGGAGGGACCTCATCCCGGTGAAACTCGTCCAGCCCTTTGATGGGCGCGTTGACGTCGCCAAATGCGAGCCAGCTTAACAGTCCGGGGATCTGGATGCGCGCCTTCAGCTCCGGCGGCTTATCAACAGGAACGGCAAAGAGGACGACGGGGGCTTTCGTCTCTGTGGAATAGATGCCCATGATCGCGGCAAATTTCTCGGGTTGTGTTGCGGCGACCTGCTGTCCGTGCCAGTGCCCAAACGGGAACACCTGGATCACCGATGCGAACAAACCAAGAATCACAGCGAGCTTCATCGCTTTCCGGCCGAAGAGATGGGAAGAATTCTTCAGGAGATAGTATGTAGCGATGCCCGCCACGAAGAATGCGCCGGCGATGAGTGTTGCGGTGAGTGTGTGGAAGAAACGCGGGAGAGTAGATGGATTGAAGACCGCGGCCCAGAAATCTACCAGTTCCGCTCTGCCGTTGACAACGATGTGTCCGGCCGGTGTCTGTTGCCAGCTGTTTGCCACGAGGATCCAGAACGCGGAGATCGTCGCGCCCAACGCAACCATGAGATGGAAAACACATGCAAACGTTTGGAGATTCGATTCCGACCAAAGAGATATAGCCCAAGAAACGTCGATTCCATGAAAAACGCGAAGACTGCTTCGGCGGCGAGTGGAGGGCCGAAAACATCGCCAACAAATCGGGAGTACTGCGACCAGTTGGTGCCGAATTGAAACACCATGACCAGTCCGCTCGCGACACCGATCGCGAACGTCAATCCGAACAGCTTCCCGAAAAATCTCCCGATCTGCTCGTAGACAGGATCCTTGCGTTTCCACCCCAATCATTCGGCCGCGACGAGAAGCCACGCGAGGCCGAGCGTGATGGTCGGAAAAACAAAATGAAAGGCGATAGTCATGAAGAACTTGATGCGCGCGAGGAGAATGACGTCCATGGCAGATTCCTATGAGTCGATGTGAGGAGGGAAGACGGTCGAAAAGTAATTGGCAAATTCCTCACAGTCAATCATGGAACAGCGCAGCGTTCCGAGAATTGCGATTCCCCCTTACCTTCTCGACGGCACCATCCGTGCGCGGAACTTGATCCTCCTCCCGCGATTGCAAACCAGTATCGTTTCTTGACATTAGATCGAATTGTGGGTACCTTTGACCGCTTCACATGAGCCCTGAATCATCCACAACGTGACACATCGGAGGTCAGTCATGGCGGTTAGAGTCGGGATTAACGGATTCGGCCGAATCGGACGGAATGTCTTTCGAGCCGGAGTCAACGATCCAGCTATTGAATTTGTGGCGATCAACGACATTACGGATACCAAGACCTTAGGACATCTCCTGAAGTACGATTCAGTCATCGGTAATTACCCGGGGAAGGTTGAGGTGAAGGAGGCCACGCTCGTCGTCGATGGAAAGTCTCTGAAGGTCCTCTCGGAAAAAGACCATACAAAATTGCCGTGGAAAGACCTGGGTGTCGACATCGTCGTGGAATCGACCGGTTTGAAGCACTTCACCGACGGCGAGTCTTCTCAGGACCATCTGAAGAACGGGGCGAAGAAAGTGATTATCAGCGCCCCCGCGAAGAAACCGGACGCCACGTTTGTGCTGGGTGTCAACGATGAGACGTACGATCCGGCCACGCATCATGTGATTTCCAATGCTTCCTGCACGACGAACTGTCTTGCTCCGGTTGCGAAAGTGTTGCTGGAGAATTTCGGCATCAAACGCGGATTGATGACAACCATCCACTCCTACACAAACGATCAGAAACTGCTGGATCTTCCCCACAAGGACCTCCGGCGGGCACGAGCCGCCGCGCTCAACATGATTCCGACTTCCACTGGTGCGGCGAAAGCAATCGGATTGGTGCTCCCGGCCCTTAAAGGAAAGATGGATGGAACGGCGGTGCGCGTCCCAACGCCGAACGTTTCGTTGGTTGATCTCGTGGTCGAGGTCGAAAAGACAGCAACCAAAGATGAGGTGAATGCGGCCTTCAAGGCCGCGTCGGAGGGAAAGCTGAAGAAGTACCTGGAATATGCATCCGAGCCGCTCGTGTCGGGAGACTTCAAAGGAAATTCTCACTCGGCTATTTTCGATCCTGAATTGACGTATGCGATCGATAACATGGTCAAAGTCCTGGCATGGTACGACAATGAGTGGGGATACTCGTGTCGTGTGGTGGATCTGATACACATCATTGCTTCGAAGTTCTAGTTGGATACAAATCAACGACACCGTCTCATCATCCGGGCTGTCGACTGTTCCAGGGTCACAGCCCGTTCTTGTTTCGGAGAATACGACGATGCAAAAAATGAGTATTGACGACGTTCAGATCAAAGGCAAGAATGTTCTCGTTCGCGTCGATTTCAACGTTCCGCTCGACAATCAACAGAGCGTGACGGACGATACGCGCATCGTGGAATCGCTGCCGACCATCAAGAAAATTATTGCCGAGGGGGGACGTGCGATTCTCATGAGCCATCTCGGGCGCCCGAAAGGAAAACCGAAGATGGAATTCAGTCTCAGGCCGGTCGCTGATCGTCTCTCGGCGTTGCTCGGAAAGCCGGTGCATTTCGCTCCTGACTGTATCGGATCCGAAGTTCAGGCGATGGCCGCCGGTCTTCAGGACGGCGAGTGCCTGCTCCTCGAAAATCTTCGCTTCCATGCGGAAGAGGAGGCAAACGATCCGGCATTTGCTCAGGCGCTTGCCTCGCTCGGCAGCGTCTACGTCAATGATGCGTTCGGATCGGCCCATCGGGCGCACGCGTCGACCGAGGGCATCACCAAACACCTCCCGGTATCCGTTGCCGGCTATCTGATGCAGAAGGAGATGAACTATCTCGGAACCGCCGTTGGAAAACCGGCACGACCGTATGTGGCAATTCTCGGCGGCGCGAAGATCTCCGGGAAGATCGATGTCATTCAGAACCTCCTCACCATTGTCGATACGCTTCTGGTCGGCGGCGGAATGATGTTCACCTTCTACAAAGCCCAGGGACTCGAAATCGGTTCTTCGCTTCTTGAGGCGGACAAAGTAGACCTCGCCAAAGAGATTCTTGCCGAGGCCGAGAAGAAGCGGAAGCGATTCATCCTCCCGACCGACTGTGTCATCGCTGCGTCGCTCGATGCCACGGCGGAAACGCAGACCGTTGCTGCAAATGCCATCCCTGCGAAATGGAGCGGCGTCGATATCGGTCCGAAAACGATTGCCGATTTCAAAAAGGAAATCCTCGGGGCAAAGACTATTGTGTGGAACGGTCCGATGGGGATCTTTGAGATCGACAAGTTCGCGCAGGGAACATTCGGCGTCGCACGGGCCCTTGCCGATGCAACCCAACGAGGGGCAGTCACCATTGTGGGAGGCGGCGATTCCGCTGCGGCCATCGTGAAGGCCGGACTCCAGTCAGAAGTTTCCCATGTGTCGACGGGGGGCGGTGCTTCGCTCGAACTCCTCGAGGGGAAGGTGCTCCCGGGGATTGCGGCCCTGACCGACAAGAAGTGAACGATTCAGGCGCCGATGTTGTTACAGGAATAGCTCACTCAACTCACACACGTTACGAAGTTCAATGCCGTATCAAGGCAACTACTATCGCCCGTCCAAATTCGGCGGATTCTCGTTGTTTCCTCCGGTCATCAAGTGGCTCCTGATTACGAATGCCGCGATCTTCGTCCTCGTTCGGTTCTTCGGTTCGTTTTCGCTCGATGGAATCCGCTTAGGGGATGTTCTGCATTTCTATCTGGGTCTCATGCCTCTGGCGCAGGGATTCCTCCCCTGGCAGCTCTTCACCTATCAATTCATGCATGCGGATTTCTGGCACCTCTTCTTCAACATGTTTTTCGGACTCTGGATGTTCGGCATGGAGATCGAAAACCTGTGGGGTCCGAGAAAGTTTCTCTTCTACTACCTGATGTGCGGAGTTGCGGCCGGTGTAGTGCAGCTCGTCCTGGCTCCGGTTTTTGAACCGGGATCGATGATCGATCTGTATGGAAGAGGCATCCCGACAGTCGGGGCGTCGGGAGCGGTGTATGGCGTCCTGATTGCCTTCGGGATGATGTTCCCGGATCGATATATCTATCTCTACTTCCTCATTCCTGTCAAGGCCAAGTATTTGATTGCTGGACTCATCCTGCTGGGCGTGGTGGCGATTGGCGGTCCCGGAAACGTCGCAAATCTCGCGCATCTGGGAGGTGCATTCGCCGGCTACGTATACATCATGATGACTCGCCGGAGAGTTCCGCACTCGGGACTGTTCGATCGGTTGAGCTACTGGATCCACTCCAAGACCGGATCACGCGCTTCGCGGAGGGATGAAGACGTCGTCGATGCGACCGTGTACGACATCCGCGACGGAAAAGAACGACGCGATGAAAAGCGAGATGAAACAATCGCGACACAGAAGCAGGTTGACGAAATTCTTGACAAGATCAGCCGCGGCGGGTATCAAAGTCTGACCGACGAAGAAAAGAAGATCCTCTTTGAGGCAAGCAAGAAGCTCAATTAGCCCGCGATCGAGCCATCGTGGGCAAGCGCTTCGTCGACGTGTGCGAACGAACGGAAAGCATCATGGACGGGAGCGATTCGCGTAACGTGAAGATGGAACCACAAGTGCACAAGACATACCGGGTGGGCGTGAGAAGGCAAACCCGGCAGGTCAATGTCGGCGGCATCATGGTCGGCGGGGATGCGCCCATTTCCGTGCAGACCATGACGAAGACCAAGACGCACGACGTTGCGGGGACGGTTGGACAGATCCGTGCTGCCGCGGAGGCGGGATGCGATATCGTTCGGGTCACGGTCAACGACAAAGAGGCGGCCGAGGCGATGAAGGAAATCGTTCGGCAGTCGCCGATTCCGGTAGTGGCAGATATTCATTTCAACCATGTTCTTGCTCTGCGCGCCATCGAAGCGGGAGTCGCGAAGGTCCGGATCAATCCCGGCAACATCGGTGCCAAAGACCGCATTCGCCAGGTGTTGACGGCGGCAAAGGACCGGGGAATTCCGATCCGTATCGGAGTTAACTCTGGCTCGCTCGAGGAGGATATCCTGGCGAAGCACGGATATCCAACCCCCGAGGCGTTGTTCGAAAGTGCAATGCGTCATGTGGAAATCTGCGACGAGTTCGATTTCAAGGATGTCGTCATCTCGGTCAAGTCGACCGACGTCAAACTCATGATCGAAGCATACCGGCTCGTTGCCCAGCAGACCGACCTTCCGCTTCACCTCGGCGTGACGGAAGCCGGAACGACGAGAGTGGGAACGATCAAGTCGGCAGTCGGGATCGGGACTCTGCTGGCCGAGGGGATCGGCGATACCATTCGCGTCTCTCTGACGGACGATCCTGTCAAGGAAGTCGAAGTGGGGAAGGAAATTCTCCGCTCCCTCGCGCTTGCTTCCCGAAATGTGGAACTCATCGCTTGTCCCACGTGCGGACGGCTGGAAGTCGATTTGTTCGGAATCATGGGCCAGCTCGAAGAGAAGCTCGCCGGCGTCAAGAAACCGGTGAAGGTTGCTGTCCTTGGTTGCGTCGTCAATGGTCCGGGGGAAGCGAGCGAAGCCGATATCGGTATCGCGGCGGGAAAGGGTGTTGCGATTCTCTACCGCAAGGGAGAGATGATCAAGCGGGTGAAGGAAGAGGAAATTGTGAGCACCGTGATCGAGGAGATCGATCGGTTTCAGCCCGAATATTGAGGCGAGCACACGCAGTGTCACTTGGAGAAAGCCGGAGATGTTCCGGCTTTTTTGTTTCTCGCTGATGCATCGATCCGGTCGGCACACGTCGCGGATTCATTCTTACCCGCTCGTTTGAAATTCCCAATCCATTCCGTATCTTACCGTCCCTACCAAACTTCCAGCAGGACTCGAACATGCCTGAAACGATCATTCCCCCGAACAGACTGAAAAAGATCCTGGCGGAGGGCAAGTGTGCCGTTGGCACGATGGTTGTCGAACTGCGTCAACCCGCAGTCACCCAGATGCTCTCGAATGCCGGTTTCGATTTCATTATCATCGACAACGAGCATGGGGCGTTCAACATCGAGACGATTGCGGACTTGAGTCGCGCCGCGAGGCTGGTGAGTGTGACACCGATCGTGCGCGTTCCTGAATCGACGTATACCTCCATCGCACAATCGCTCGATGCGGGGGCTCAAGGGATCATGATCCCTCGCATCACGAAGGCATCGGAAGTCCAGGATGTCGTTCAGATTCTGAAATATCCGCCGCTCGGCCGCCGCGGATGCGTCGTCGCGCGCGGACATACCGATTTCAAGAGCGGTCCGCTCGCCGAGACCTTTGAACGCGCCAACGAGGAATCAATGCTCGTCGTTCAGATCGAAACCGCAGAGGCGCTGGAAAATCTGGAGGAACTACTCTCTGTTCGGGGCGTCGATGTCGCTTTTGTCGGCCCCACCGATCTCTCGATGGCGCTCGGGATCCCCGGGGAAATGGACAATCCGAAGCTCCATGCGGCCATTTTCCAGATGATTGATATTGCCCGTCGACAAGCCATCTATCCTGCGATTCAAATGAACGTTCTTGCGCATGGCCTGTTCTGGGCCGAACGAGGGATGCGCATGGTCAGCTACAATTCCGAAGTCGGAATGCTGATCCGGGCAGGAGCGGATGCAACCGCATCACTCAAAGAGGCATTCAACCGCCGCGAGGCAAAATAAGTGCGACGCGAGCATAGGAAAGATCTCACTCCATGAAGAATAGAAAGCTTCTCATGATTCCGGGCCCTATCGAATTCACCCCGGAAGTCCTTGGGGCGATGGGACTCCCCACAACAAGCCATGTCGCACCCAATTTTATCAACGTGTGCGGGGAAGCGCTGGAGCTGATGCGACAGGTGTTTCTCTCACCCACTGGCCAGCCGTTCATCATGGCCGGTTCGGGTACGCTTGCGATGGATATGGCGGCGGCCAATCTGATCGAAGAAGGAGATGGGGTGCTCGTCGTGAACACCGGATATTTCAGCGACCGCTTTGCAAAGATCGCTCAGCGCTACGGGGCGAAGGTCACCGAGGTCCGGGCATCGGTTGTGGGTGATGTTCCTTCGGCTGACGATGTGGAAAAGGCACTGAAGAGCGGATCGTTCAAGATAATGACGCTGACACATGTCGATACTTCGACGGCGGTCTGCGTTGATATCAAGAAGCTCGCGCACATCGCACGGAGCTACGGTGTGCTGAGCGTTGTCGACGGCGTCTGTTCGGTTGCCGGAGAGGAGTTGCGGCAGGATGAGTGGGGCGTCGACATTGCCCTTACGGCATCTCAGAAAGCGATCGGCGTTCCGCCCGGTCTCGCTCTTGTGATGGCCAGTCCGAAAGCGATGGAGGCATTTCGAAACCGAACATCTCCGGTAAGAAACTTCTACGCTGACTGGAACGAATGGCTCCCAATCATGAAGGCGTACGAAGAGCGGCGGCCCAGTTACTTCGGGACGCCGGCGGTCAATCTCGTGTGGGCGCTCAATGTCAGTTTGAAGCAGATTGGTGAAGAAGGGATGGAGAAGCGAGTGGCGCGGCACAAACGCATCAGCCGGGCCTTCAAGGATGCGATGCGCGCCCTGGGACTGAAACAGGTACCTCTCAGCGATGAGAAATCCGCCACCACACTCAGCGGAGTGTATTATCCCGACGGAACGGACAGCTCTCTGCTCAAGCATATCGGTGATGCCGGCGTCATTGTTGCCGGAGGACTCCATCCGCAGATCAAAGACAAGTATTTTCGCGTGGGTCATATGGGGGCTGTGAACGGCTCCGATATACTCTCAACCATCGGCGCAATTGAGACTGCGCTGGTGAAGAGCAACTACAAATTCGATAAGGGAAGGGGTCTTCAGGCCGCCGCGGCGATTCTCGAGTAGGTCCATTCCGCGGCCGCGCGGTTGAGTTTGGATGGTGAATGAGGTAGATTGAATCGGTTGTTGCGTTTCTTCACATGACACCGCGAACGAAAGGAGGAACGTATGCCGACGTTCGTTCTTGTTACCAAACTTTCCACGCAGGGACTCGGCGAGCCCGACAAGCGCGAGAACGTGGGGCGGAAATGGCTCGAGGCCGTCAAAACGAAATGTCCCGAGGTCAAATGGCTGCATCACTATGCGCTGCTCGGACCGTACGACTTCATCGACATCTATGAGGCGCCAAATGAGGAGGTTGCGGCCAAAGTATCGATGATCACAATGTCGCTCGGCGCGGTGAAGGCCGAGAGCTGGGCCGCGATTCCCTACAAGAGGTTTCTCGAAATTGCAAGAGAATTGTAGCGAACTCTTTCGCGCGCAGATTTCAAACAGGTCGAAGGTGAGAATTTGTTCATCTCCCGCGGCCCGTCTGCATCCCCGTCACATCCTCCCCTTGATTATTTCCTCGAACTGTCTAAATTGTTCGACGAGGAAAGCTCCCATCGGAGAACTTCCGTTCTTCGTCCTTCCTCAATCCTACCCTCGCAGAGGAGGAGATCTGTGGCGACAGTGCGAGATGATTTCTCCCGCGTCCATTTGGATACGGGATGTGCTCGAGATGAGCCACGGTGCTGACCACCCCTCCCGCGGCACCCGCCCTTTCCAATCATATTGATTGTGTGCTGTGCTCGTTATTCACCTTCAAAAGTGGAGTCCATATGAAACGTCTGATAGCGGTTGTTGTGCTGACAGTAGTTCATGTATGTTTCTCACTCGGGCAGGGCTCCTCCCCTGCGACCGCCGCCGCACTGGCGCTCAATTCGAACGGATCAAGCACGATCACGATTACGTCACCAAACCAGTACTGGAAAATCACGACAACGACGAATGGTTATCTCAAAGTTGAAACGAATTCGTCCTCCTCAATCGATGTCGATCTTGCACTCTATGATGTCGATGGAACGTCGGTGATTCACTCAGATGGTCGTCGGGTACGTACTCTGAAGTCTTCGGTTTTCTCAAACCAGGGACATACTACGTACGAGTCAATCCGTGGTCAGGGACTTCGGGCACATATACGATCGTGAACACGTTTCAAACTCCGCCACGGGACGCCGACCAGGAGCCGAACGACAACTATACAACGGCCGTTGCGCTGAGTCCCACTGGCACCTTGACGGGGCACCTCGGGTTCTATGGGAGCGGAGCGACAGATACTCAAGATTTCTGGAAGATTACAACCTCATCCAACGGGTGGCTGCGCGTGCAGGTACGATCCGATTCTCTTGACTTGCGTGGGAGCCTCGCCCTTGACCTCGATGCAGCGCTTCTGGATATCAACGGAAGCTCGACTATCCAAGGTGATGGCAGAGCCGGCACCTTCTCGCAGGTGGCGGCGTTTTTGCGGCCGGGAACGTACTACGTTCGGGTTTATCGTTGGGCCGGGAGGGCAGGAAGCTATGAAATCAAATCCGAATTCTTCGCGCCTCCATTGGGAAATGATGTCGACGGGAACGACACGTACCAAACTGCTTCGACCGCCGTTGTCAACGGGACCGTCACGGGTCATATCGGGTACTACAGCGACGGGACATCAGACACGCAGGACTTCTGGAAGTTTGCGGTTCCCGGGAACGGCAAGGTCGTCGTCCAGGTGACAAGTGATTCCCTGGATCGTTCGGGTACGCCACTTGACCTTGACCTTGCCACGTACGATGCGAACGGAACATCGTCCATGGCCTCGGACGGACGATCAGGGAACTTCTCCGAGGTCACGCTCTATCTTCGACCCGGAACATTCTACATCCGCGTCTACCGCTGGAGCGGCAACGCAGGAAGTTATTCATTGAAGATCACTCATACCTCTCCACCAAGAGCGAACGATGGAGAAGGGAACGATGCATACACCTCGGCCACGATGCTCACCTACGGCGTTCAGAATTCCGGACACATCGGCTACTTCGCGGATGGATTCACGGACACACAAGACTACTGGAGGATAGTCGCACCTTCGTCCGACTCCATTTATGTCCATGTGACGTCGGACTCGACGTTGGAGCTCGACCTTGCTGCATACGGTTCGTCCGGGACGAATCATTTGGCCAGCGACGGCCGGTTGGGAATCTATTCGCGCGTCGGCATCAACGCGGTTTCCGGCACCACCTATTACCTCCGCGTCTATCGTTGGTCGGGATCAGCCGGTTCGTATTCGATCCTCGCGTCGCGATCAAGCGTCGTGAGCGTTGAAACTCAAGACGTTCCTTCCATCCCCCTCGTCTTTGCCGTGCATCAAAACTATCCCAATCCCTTCAATCCCAGCACGACCATCCAATTTGACCTCCCCGGCGTCTCAGATGTCCAGCTGAAGATCTTCAATCTGATGGGACAGGAAATTCGGGGGTACGACTATGGTTCTCTGGGAGCCGGGTTCCATCGAATCGTGTGGGATGGGAGAGATCGGCAGGGGGGTATTGTTCCGAGTGGAGTCTATATCTATCGGCTTGAATCTGCTTTCGGTGTGATGAATCGCCGGATGATCTTGGTACGATAGAACTGACGATTTCGAATGAATTTGCGGTTTTTCGGCATGGAGATGATCTCTGAAAAAAAAGTTCGGCAGAAGGAACTTGTTTGATACTTGACTGCGTTCTAGTCTCAGTCTGCACGACATCGCCTCAGGGTAATGAGCTTCTCCCGAGGAGGAAGTACAAGAGCTGGTGGGAAGGGAGAAAGACGGGTGAGATTGTGGGGATTTCCCCCGAGGGGATGAGGTCAGACTGCGGGCATTGGCTCCTTGGCAGGGTTGAGCGTCGTAAAAAGGAGGCAAACCGCTCACATATCTGCGTGAGGGAGGAATTGTGCAGAGGATGATGCAGATGTGGAGTGAGAACAGATCTTTGCGACCCCTGAAGCGATTCAGGATGTGAAGTTGGTGTGGGGGCAGTCAAGGCCCGCTGAATTCTAGAGGAAGCCCGTTCTGACGATGTTGGAACGGGCTTTTTCTTTGTACCTGCGCGACCCGAAAGATGTCATTTTTGAGACTTCCGCAATCGAAAAGAGTCGAATCGCGACTTTCTAATCGATATATTTGAAATGCATCCAAATCCTCCGAACACAATCTCGCAGGCAGCGCCAACCAAATGAATGCCACTCACCTTAAAGCAAGCAACCAACTGATTAAGCAGCACAAGATCGAGATGATCGATCTCAAGTGCATCGATCTCACCGGGTATCTCCATCACATTTCTCTGCCCGTTGTTCCCGGTATCCTCGAGCGGCTTGTCGCGGAAGGAGTGGGGTTCGACGGCTCGAGCTACGGATTTCGGAAGGTCGAAAACAGCGACATGATTCTTGTCCCCGATCTCTCGACCGCCGTGATCGATCCGTTTCGCGAAACCCGAACGCTCAGCTTCTATGCACACATCTATTTGACCGACGAGCATCGTACCCCCTTTTCTCAGGATGGGCGGTATATTGCACGTCAGGCGCAAAGCCTGCTGAAGGAGCACGTCGGTGCGGATACGTCGTGGTGGGGACCGGAATTTGAATTCTACATCTTCTCGAACGTGGCCTTTGATACGCGCACATCGTCATCCTACTACAAAATCGAGCATGTCGAAGAATTCTTCCGCAATGCCTATCATGCCGCCAATCCGTTCGATATCTATGACGATTTCCGGGACGAAGCATGTAAGCTCCTCAAGAGATTCAACATTGACGTCAAGTACCATCACCACGAGGTCGGGGAACGTGCGCAACAGGAAATCGAAACGTACTTCACGGATCTCCTCACGACCGCGGATCACATCGTCACAACGAAGTATGCGCTGTTCAACCTGGCGCGCTCGAAGAATCTCTTCATCACCTTCATGCCGAAGCCGATGTATCATCAGCCCGGCAACGGCATGCACCTTCACCTCTACCTGACGAAGAACGGGAAGAACGTCTTCTACAAAAAGGGGGAGTACGGCAACATGAGCAAGCTCGCTCAGCATTTCATAGGAGGAGTGCTGAAGCATGGGGCCGCCATCTCGGCGTTCTCGAATCCGAGCACGAATTCGTACAAACGCCTCGTCCCCGGTTTCGAAGCTCCCGTCGCGCTGACCTACGGACAGGCGAATCGTTCATCGGCCATCCGGATCCCGAAATACGTGAACAATCCCGACGAAGCGCGGTTCGAGTTCCGCCCCCCCGACGCGACGGCTAATCCGTACCTCTGCCTGAGCGCGATTCTTCTCGCAGGGATCGATGGAGTGGTCAACCGGATTGATCCGGTCGCGGAGGGATTCGGTCCGTTCGATCGGAATGTTCATGATGAGTCGATGAAGAACAACATCCATTTCCTCCCTCGAAATCTCGAAGAAGCGCTCGACGCCCTGACGGCGGACAACGAGTTTCTCCGACGCGGAAGGATCTTCACGGATGAGCTGATCGAGCAGTGGATCACGATCAAGAAGCGGGAAATCAGCTCGATTATGACTATGCCCCATCCCTATGAGTACAAACTCTACTTCAATCTCTAGAAGCGGAGGGGAGGAATGGGACGATGCTCCGCAAGATGATCGTAGCCGCCATTGGGGGAACGTTTCTGGTGGTGGGCGTCTTGATGGTTCTGCTTCCCGGTCCGGCGCTGATCTTCATTCCGCTCGGTATTGGGATTCTGGCGATAGAGTTTGAATGGGCGCGGAGGTTGTGGAAGTGGGCGAAGGAGAAAATCCGAGGCAAATAGGAGGCTGAACGTCCAAGCAACGGTTGAACGGCGACCCGTGGTGAGGTGCATTCCCGCTATGTGGCTGCCGTATTTTTTTCGCTGTGTGTCATTCGGATTGTTTTTTCGAAGCCATCAGATAGAACTGCACGAGGGCCAGACCGCCGAAAATACGCATGCTTCCGAAGTAGAGAGGCTCTTCGAGCATGAAGATCTGATCGAGCAGTATCGCGACGACGAGCCCAATTCCCACAAACATCGTGAGCAATCGCCACTTCAAGTTGTTCAGCGGACTCGACTTGAAGAACTCGCCGATCGATATCCCTTTGAGGTCGGCCGCGTTCAAGCCTTTTTCGATCATCGCCATCCGCAAATATCCTACCGCGTCGAAGCAACGCGAATCGCGCATCTCCATGGTGCTTCGGGCGATCGGTATTGTTCTGCCGATGATCCTCGTCATCGCCGGCGCACTCTACATCTTCTCCGCAATTTCTCCGCAGGAAATCCGTGATACGAAAACTCGCGCCGTCGGGAGTGTCTCCGCATTGTCGGAACCGTACGCCGACACCATGGAACTGATCCGGAAAGGGTTTGATGCATTCGACCGCGGTGTTATTCGCGCGATCGCCGAGAAGGTTCCGTCCAGCGTCCTTCTGGTGCTCGCCGCGTTCGGCTTTCTCCTGGCATTCGATCGACTCTTCCTTGTGCGCTTCTCACGGATGAAACTATACGACCGACGAAATCGCACGCCATCCCGACCGGCATCCGATCCTCCCCGCCGAGATTCTCGCGCGGTGCTCTCGTCCCATTCTCGACCTTGGGGAGAGCGGTTCACAGCAGGCTTTTCTTTCCCCCCAATTTCCCATATATTCCCTCTGCATTTTCAAACAGCTTCGGCGGATCGTCGTGTCAGACTTGATCAATATTCTCTTTGTTGGCGATGTCGTGGGACGCCCCGGATTGTCGCTCGTCGAAAAACTCCTCAAGCAGTATATCCAGAAGTACCACGTTGATCTCTGTATCGTCAACGGCGAAAACGTCACCGAGGGAAAGGGCGTGTCGCAGGACGATGCAAGAATGCTCTTCGAGCTCGGCGTGCATGTGATTACGACGGGAAATCATCTCTGGGACCGGTGGCAGACGAAACAACTTCTCGCAAAAGAACGGAATATCCTGCGACCCCTCAACTATCCGAAGGACAATCCCGGCTACGGATTTACTTTGTACGACCTCAAAGAAAAAGGAGAGGTCGGAATCATCAACCTGCAGGGTCGGACATACATGCAGCCGATCGACGATCCATTCCGAGCAGCCGATTGGGCAATCAGCAAAATCGCGAACGACACGAAGGTGATCTTCATCGACATGCATGCCGAGACGACATCGGAAAAACTCGCGCTCGCGTGGTATCTTGACGGCCGCGTCAGCGCGGTTGTCGGGACACATACGCACGTCCCCACATCCGATGCGCGTATTCTGACAAATGGAACGGCCTATATCAGCGATGTGGGAATGACGGGACCGTACGATTCGGTCATCGGCATGAAGAAAGAGATCGCGATCAAGCGATTTCTGACGCAAACGCCGCACAAGTTCGAAATGGCATCGGACGACGTCCATTTCTGTGCGGTCCACATTCAGGTGAATCGCGAAACGGGAAAAGCCAAAAAGATCGAGCAAATCATTTTTCCGGGTTTCGCCTGATCGAAGTCGAACATCCTTCCACGCACCCGAAAAACGTATGCCCGCACAGCTCATCGACGGCAAACTGATCGCATCCGACATCATACGGGAAGTCACGGACCAGACCCGCACGTTCATCGGCCGTCACGGCTTTCCTCCCGGGTTGGCGTTCATCCTCGTCGGGAGCAATCCGGGCTCCGAGATCTACGTGAAGATGAAAGGAAAGGCGTGTGAGGAGGTTGGATTTCATTCGGTGACCGATACCTATCCGGAAAGCGTGGACCAGCGAACGATTGTCGAGAGAATTCGCGTCCTGAATGCCGATCGTCGGATTCACGGGATTCTTGTTCAGCTTCCTTTGCCGAAGCAGATCGATGAGCCGAGCGTGATCGAATCGATCGATCCGGCAAAAGATGTCGATGGTTTTCATCCCTACAACGTTGGCCGACTGGTGATCGGGTTGCCGACGCTTCGTCCCTGCACGCCGGCCGGTGTGCAGGAACTCCTGATCCGGAGCGGATACGATCCTTCGGGAAAACACGTTGTGGTCGTGGGGCGAAGCAATATCGTCGGAAAACCTGTCGCGAACATCCTCCTTCAGAAACAGGCCGGCGCGAACGGCATCGTGACCGTTGTGCACACCGGCGCCAGCGATCTCGAACGATACATTGCGACCGCGGATATCCTGATTGCATCGATGGGGAAGGCGGGTTCGATCAACGGCGGGATGCTCAAACCCGGGGCCGTGGTGATCGACGTGGGGATCAATAGGGTGGAAGATCCGTCTGCGAAGAACGGCTACCGCATCGTGGGAGATGTCGATTTTGAATCGGCTTCAGAAGTTGCATCGGCGATCACTCCGGTACCGGGGGGAGTCGGGCCGATGACGATCGCGATGCTTCTCCGGAATACCCTTCAGGCCGCTCGGTCGATTGCGCGGGCGTAAGTTGCACGTTCGCTTCCCAATTCCATTTTTCCCTCCTCACTCCGCTCGATCCTCCTTCCGTCAGACGAAGATCTGTGGCGTCATGACAGCGCCGTGTTCTGTGAAGGCATACGGAAGTGTGCGTTGGCCGCCACGACCTTTGTTTGATGTCGCAATTTGCGATGTCAAAACTCGGTGTTGTCCTGAGTGGATCGGATCCCGACTCTCGTCGGGATGACATTTCCCTTGTTGCGCATTCCTGCGTATCTCCGCGATCTGGGCGGTTATTTCTCTTTTTGCTGGGGTGGTGTTTGTTCTGGTTGACGTGTTGGACGGGAGAGGACTCCCGTCCTACCGGAATTGTTTTCAACGACGTGTCGGCGAAGTGCGGATAGATCTGGGTACGTAAAACGCGTTCATCCACTTCTTTTGCATCTATCCGCGGCCATTGCTCTTGGTTCACATTCGGACGGGAGAGGACTCCCGTCCTACCGGAATTGTTTTCAATGACGTGTCGGCGAAGTGCGGATAGATCCGGGTACGTAATCCGCGTTCATCCGCTTCTTCTGCGCCTATCCGCGGCTATTGCTCTTGGTTCACATTCGGACGGGAGAGGACTCCGTACTACCGGAGTTGTTCAGGAACCTCCCGAGGGCTTCCATCGATTCTTCCCTGAATCATTCGGAAGGTTGCGCAGAGTTTGGAACAATCTTCGGTAGGACGCTTCGCGGAAGGGATTCACTTCCAGAACACTTCGATTGCCTGAGGAAGACATTCAACATCGACGGGCGTGATGCCGAGAAGCTCGCCGTCGGGTGTGAGGATCTTCGAGAGGTCGCTTTCGATCGAAATCTTCCTGACCTGAAACGTCTCCACTTCCTTCAGGAGAATATGCTCTCCGGTGAAGATCTTGGGAAAGCTCTGTAGGAGCCGGCGTCTGCTCATGTCTCCGACGAGCGTCACGTCGAGCAGACCATCGTCGATCTTTGCACCGGGGGCCATGAGGAAGTTCGACGTGTAGCGGGTGTTCGAGATTTCGATGAAGATACTGTCGCGCTCGATGGTTGCTCCATCGATCGTGATTCGCAGAGGCGTTGGTTTAAGGAAAACCGTGCGGTAGAGGACGCCAAGCGTGTACGAAAAATTGCCGAACATCTTCAGCTTGTGCGCGATTTCACCGACATCAGCCACGAATCCCAACCCGAGGATGTTGAGATAATAGTACGTCTGGCCGTGTGTACGAAAAAGACCGACATCGACTTTCCTTGGCTTGTTCTGTCCGATGATTCCTACCGCCTCTTGCCATCGGGAGTTCTCCAGATCGAGATCGCGCGCGAACGCGTTGCCGGTGCCGACCGGAACAACGCCGATCGGGATTCGCTTCGGGGACCGATTCGCGAAGTAACCGTTGACGACTTCGAAGAGCGTCCCGTCTCCGCCGTCGGCAATGACGCCGTCGTATCCTGTGAGATCGGCTTGGCGAACGAGTTCCGTCGCATGACCGCGGTAGTCGGTGAGGGGAAGATCGAATGCAACGCTCAACCTATTGAATTCAGACTCGATGGCCGGCAGAAGTTTTGCGGCACGTTTGTGTCCCGCGTTTGGATTGTAGACAAGGAGAATCTTCATTGATTGTCGTTCCGGATCGTAACGTTGGATGCATTTGGGACCGGGGCATGCGTCAGAAAAACCAAGATCGGAAAAAAGAGGTGATTCCCTCAATAGAGACCTTCCCCTGAAGCGCCTGTGAACGAAGGTCGGCTCGCGTGAGTCATGATCTCAACGAAGCTGACCGCCCCTCCATCCCGTCCTTCAGTAAAGAGGGGACACCCTGGATTCGATTCCGAATCCTCGGGAGGTTGCTGAGGAAGTTCCGACCAGTTACGTTTGCGGAGGTCGTCCTCCGGTCGCGAAGAGCTTCACCGTCTCATCCTGGATGAGTACCCAGAACGTGTAAATTGCCAGAGCGGTCCCAAAAGGAATGTTGAACAGGTCGAAGACCGAAAGGATGAGAATCATGATCCTTGCCCAGTTGCGGTAGGCAAGAAGTCCAAACGCGCCCACGATGCTAAGGACCGAGAGGAGGAGCACCAAACCCCCTGTGAAGATGGCGATGCCGGTGAGGAGAATGGCGACGTCGGGCTCGTCGATCAGCGCAACAACCCAGCCAAGTCCGAACAGGATGAGCAGTCCGAGCAGGATGCCGAGAATGCTGAACCCGATTTGGAGGGCAGCGACGGCGGTGATGTGTTTCTGCATGTGGGTTCCTTTCAAGTAGATGGAGAGAAGACCTATCGTTGTTCAAGCATCATCGCATAGACGTGCTCAAACCGATCTCGTGTTGGAAATGTTGCCACCACATAGGCGACCATCACGAGCGTACTGAGGCCGTTGATCCACACCCAATCAAGCGCATGAAGTGCGCCCGAAACGGCGGCAATCATGATGATGGCCAGTCCGAAAAACGCTGCCCCCTCAAAGAGGGCAACGCGGACAATGAGCGATTCACGAATGCGAGCCACAACGGCTTCTACGTCGGAATTGGTCTGAGGTTGCTCCGCTGGGGTCTCTGTTTCTGCGAGACGCGCCCCAAGCCGCTTTCGCGCCAGCAGTGGTCCTGCTACGAGTGTGGTGATGAAAAACAGAAGATGGAAAAGGCTCAGGATTTCAAGCAACTCCGCGTCGTCCGGAGTTGAGAGGCGCGGTTCGGATCCCGAATAGATCAAAAGAACGACAGCCAGGAAGACGAGCGGGCCGGCGGCGAGCGCACCATGGATGATCTTCTGCGTCATCACATGCTGGGAGGTGAGCCCGGCTTTGAATGCTTCGAGTGGAAGTGGTGTTGTCATAGGTTTTCCTTTTCGATTCACCGCGGATGCACGCCGAAGAGACACAGATTTACGTGGATCGAAAATCCGCGATCATTCGCGTTGTTTCTCTCGCCCCCGCCGTGAAGCATGATCACAAGAGGAACCGGATGAGCGGCATCATAGTCCCGCGGGATGTGGACGAGGTAATCCCGATCTGTCGATCGAATCGTCAGCTGGAACTTGTGCAGACCGGGTCCGGGATCGTTCGCTCCGCCACTCGCGGGAAGAAGAACAGCGAAGAGCAGAATCGCGATGCACACCGTCCCGGTCAATCGACCCATATCATTTTTCGTCAAAGCTCTTTTCACTTGGCCAGATCGTCCACGAATTTCTCAAATCGTCCTTCCGTCATCAATTCGTGCAGTTTCAATTCTCCGTTGTAATAGATGCCGAGTGTGCCGAAGGGACTCCCCATCTTCTGTGCTTCTTTGCAGCTCTTGAGTTTCTGAATCGTGCACGGGACCTTCTTCTTCCTCGCAATCCCGGCCATCAGTTCCACATATTCATCCATAAACGGGCACTGGTTCGAGTAGATGAAGGTTAATCCTTTTTTCCTTTCACACGTTCCTTTCTTCGCGTGATCGGCAAATCGGGGATTCGGCGCGTTCTTGTTGAATTTCATCACCAGCAATTCGAAATACGGGGGCGCCGTGTCGATGCTCTCGAACCCGTTCTTCAGAAAAAAATTCTTGTCGGTCAGAAATGGTCTCACCTTCGTGCTCGTCACCACCGCGATTCCATCTTTCTTCTCCTTCTTCGCGTCTTGAATGCATTCTTCCAGCAGACGCGTCGACAATCCCTTCCCCTTAAACTGTCCCGACACCCAGAGGCAATTGATCACCAAAAAATTCTTCCCCACAACCGGTTTCCACGCCGTCTCGATCGGCATGTACTCGATCAGCACTTTCCCGCGCTGGTCGAGACGCTTGAAGACCAATCCCTCCTCAAACCTCTTCTTCATCCACTCCTTCTTCGAAAGAGATCTCCGCTGATTCTTTTTGTCGCTCCCGATGGCACAGCAGATATGCTCGCTGTCGAGATTGTGCCGAT
>Ga0194112_10000447_pt1 | contig 60438 bp, 53 predicted proteins | sample TA2MahC400mmetaG_FD_146191 | JGI IMG/M metagenome (GOLD analysis project Ga0194112, IMG submission 146191) | Freshwater microbial communities from Lake Tanganyika, Tanzania - TA2015016 Mahale Deep Cast 400m | ecosystem: Environmental > Aquatic > Freshwater > Lake | place: Tanzania: Lake... | reverse complement strand
TTTTGGCAACATCTAAAAAGAAACCGTAAGCGCAGCCAATTTCAAGAAGATGCCTATGGCGTAAAGGCTGAGCGAACTTCTTGAGTATATTGAAGTGGTGTCTAAAGTTAATTTGCAAAGCAGCCTTGTTTGCCGTGTAATCACCGTATTCACCACTAAAAAAGTATTTCTTACTATAAATCTCATATAACTGCTCTTCGCTTAACTGTGAATTAGAAAAAACATGGCTGCAGTTAAGGCACTTCAATATCCCGGGATATAAAGGCTTTGTTAATGAGGATTGACAAATGATACATGGTATCGTCATTTATTCTTTCTGCAATATTGTGTTAACGATCATCGTCAAGCCATCCTCTCTCGAAACTGTGGGATGCCACTTCAGAATCTTAGAGATATTACGTATATTGGCTATGACATAATCTCGCCCAAGGCTATTTATAGCGCCTTTATTAAGCTGTGCCTTGGGTTTTATGCGCGACAAAAACTTCTTTGCAAAATTATAAACACTGGAACATTCCCCCGTGCCTACATTTAATATTAGAAATCTCTTATATCTTAATCTGCATGATAAAATAAATGCTTTAACAACATCTGTAACATATACAAAATCTCTGCATGCCATAGGCGAAATTAATGATATAGATTTATTTTTAGGCAATTGGCGCGTAATGTCTGGTATCAGAAAAGGGGCCTCTTGTCCTGGTCCATATATATTAAATATGCGAAGAACAACAACTGAAACACCAAAATTTTCAGCATAGTATTTACAGATATTCTCTGCCAACATTTTACTAACACCGTATAGAGATGCGGGCCTTATGCAAGAATGCTCAGTTATTCTTTTATTCTGCTTAGTTGGTTTGTAGACCGCGGAAGAAGAGGCAAATATGCATTTTGCACCGACACGAAGACAATAGCGCATTACTGCTAATGTTCCATTTACATTAGTATCAAATAATAAACCAACATCATTATGTTCTGTCTTATTAATAGCGGCAAGATGGCAAACAATATCATAATGCTTAGAAAAACTACCTATACCCCTCACATCTCCTTCGTATAAATAAACTTGCTTGCATATTCGCTTTAACTGATAAAAAAGATGACTTCCGAGAAAGCCATTTCCACCGGTAATTAAAATTTTTTTATCTATCGATTTTTGCATTAATCTCCTTCGTTACATAATTGGCGCAAAGGAGAATTGGAATCAAAAAATAAATGATTAAATTTCCGATACCACTCAATTGTTCTAAACAGCCCTTCTTCAAAACTAACTTTGGGACTCCACCCTAATATCTTCTTAGCTTTTTTATTCTCAGCGGCCATTCTCCAGATTTCAGTAGGCCGATAGGATATCTTTCCTATACATAAACGAGACTTAGAGTTAGTAAGCTTATGGATTTTTTCTGCCAGAAATCTAATAGATATTTCACGACCAGTACCGATATTAATAACTTCACCCGTGGCTTGCTTTTTAATCCCGGCTAAAATAAACCCATCTATTAAATTTTCAACATAGTTAAACTCTCGCGTCTGCATACCCCCTGTAGTTATAAGATCATTCCCCCTTAAGCATTTAAGAATAATTTCGGCAATAACAGCCCTGGGGCTTTGAAAGGGCCCAAAAACGTTAAAAGGTCTTAATATAACTATAGGTTTTTTATAAACATGCCATTTCATTCTTGCGTACAATTCACCTGTATATTTACCTACCGCATAAGGAGAAATGGGAAAAGGCTTCATATCTTCTGAAAAAGGTACTCGTTTTTGAAATCCGTAGACCTCAGAAGATGATATATAAACAAATTTCTCATAATCTTCATAGGCATCTAGAAGGTTTACAGTCCCTTTTGAATTAACATCAATAGCTTCAGAAATGTTTCCAAAACTATCGCCAACGTGATTATAAGCAGCGAAATGGTAAATTAATTCAGGCTTATATATATTAATTTTCTTAAGGGCGTCGGGATTACGTAAATCTGCTTCTACCGGTGTTATTTTATCCCAAATATCTGTTAATCTAATATTATCAATAATACTTTTATACTTTGTTAAAATAAAGACCCTTGCGCCATATTTAACTAATCTCCTGCATAGATGAGAAGCTATAAAACCACTTCCGCCAGTTATCAGTATTTTTTTCTTCTTGAAGTACCCCATCTTTATCCTTCCTGTTGTGTAAAAAACTTAATAAAATCTTCCTCTGCTTTTTTCAATTCCTGCGTAGTGTTAAAAGTGATATTAAATCCCCGATGTTTATAGGCATTTAACTTTTTTTGTTTAATTAAATTTTTAAACAACCTGATTAAACCTTCTCCGTCTGGCAGAGAAAGAAGGTTATTATCAATATTCCTCAAAACCCTTTTTTCAATAATAAAGTGTCCAATATAATATGCGAAAGAAGGTTTTTCTTTAAAAAATGTAACGCATTTATTTCTATCGTACTTAACAATGCCGAAAGGGCTGCGAATATCTGCTATTGTGACCGTCGCATCTTTTTTACTTTTTTTATGCGCTTTTATAACTAAATTCGGATCTATATTAACAAATGTATCTCCATAAGTTACTATCGCTCTTTTACCAATTAAGTTTTTCACTAAATAAAGTCTTTTTAGCATGCTCGCCCCTTCTCCAGCATTAGAAATTTTAATTTCAGCAGCAAAATTATTATCAGAGATAAATGCTTCTATCGTTTTTGCTAGATAACCCGTGCACAAAATAAATTTTCTAAACCCTTGTCTTATATAAAATTCAAGAATATGCTGCAGGATAGGCCTATTTTTTAATGGTATTAATGGCTTGGGTAATTTTGCGCTTAATTTACCTAATCTTATTCCTCTGCCACCACACAAAATAATGACTTTATCCATTTAACCATATCCTTTTTAGACGGACATTTCACGAATGATAAAGACCGGCCTTCCCTTAACTTGATCGTAGACCCTGCTAATATATTCACCTAAAATACCCATCATTACCAGCTGCAAGCTACCTAAGAAAAGTATCGCTACTATTAAAGTTGACCAGCCCGGAAGCAAAATAATATTAGTTGCGATATTAAATTTTTGAAGTGTCCATAACGTCGCAACAAATAAAATATAAAAAAATGATATAATCGATATTACAATTCCTATTAGAGTAAGCAAGTGTAATGGACTCTTAGAAAAAGCGAAAATGCCATCAAACGCAAAAGAAAATAGATTTTTATATGAAAATTTAGACTCTCCGCTATATCGCCTATCTACATCATAAGATAGGCTTTTTTGACTAAAACCAACCCACTCTATTTGGCCCCTTAAGAATTTATGATATTCGGGAATTTGAAGAATTATCTTTAACACTTTCCGATCAAGAAGACGAAAATCAGATTGGCCAAAATTAAAATTCAATCCAGATAATTTTGAAATTAACCAATAAAAACATTTAACAAAAAAATATTTCCGGCCCCTAAGATTGGATTCTTTCTTTATAGTATAAACTACCTCTGCCCCCTCTTTCCAAAGCTTTACCATCTCCGGTATCAGCGATGGCGGATGTTGAAGATCGGCGTCCATAGTAATAACCGCATCGCCGGCTGCATAAGTCATGCCAGCAAAAAGAGCTCCCTGGTGGCCGAAGTTTCGAGAAAGTGCAATATAACCTACTTTCTTATCTTGAATCTTAAATTCCTTTAACAAGGCCAGCGAGTTATCAACGCTGCCATTATCAACGAATATCATTTCATAGTCAATCTCATGCTGAATACATACTTTTTTAACTTCATGATATAGTTTCGCTAAATTTTTTTCTTCATTAAAAACTGGAAAAACAAAAGAAATTAAATAAATTTTATCCGACATATCGTACCTTGCCTTTCTTTAATTCATAATGGTAACCTAACCAAAATAGAGTTCTTTAATATTGAATTAGTTATATACTTAATGTCAGCATATTATTATATGGGAAGATTATTTTTAAGATATTTTTTAATGGCGCATTCTGTGCCATCGCTAGATCCGTCGTTAATAACGACAAGTTCCCAATTTTAAAAGACTGCCCCCAAGACGCTCCTAATCGTCGCATCTAAATATTTCTCTGCGTTATAACAGCAAACTTAAATGCTAATCAGGGGCATCTTCTAAAATTCGCGCTTCTTTTTATTGGTTTATAAAAAGCGCTTCCTTACGCATCAGCCCTTCGGCAGTCTTAATATCATCAAAAACATCTATGCTGCAGGATAAATATGGCGTCTCTACCATTTTAATCTTGTAGCCGTTCTCTACAAATCTTAACAAATCTACTGACTCAATATTTTCTAATTGGGTCATTTTAAGCCTGTTGAATAATTCCAGGGATTGCAATGGATAAACAAATACGGCAACCACAAAATAAAAAGGGAATTTTTTGTCTCCGAGCCATTTTGAGGGAATCGGCTCGCGAGAAAAAAATAGGGCATTAAAATCCCGGTCAAAGACTACTTTAACCTTATTTTTGTCCAAGGCGTCTTCGTAACCACATCTTTCCATAAGGCTTACACCAACAGCCCCATCTGATTTTTTATAAGCGCCTATGGCCGAATCAATCATTTGAGGGTTAACCAGGGGCTCATCACCCTGGACATCAACCACTAAGTCTGCGTTGAGCATTTTCGCTGCCTCAAAAACACGAGATGTCGGGCGGGGATGGTCGGGGGAAGTTTTTAGGGCTTTGCCGCCGAAAGATTTAACGACATTAATAATTTCCTGGTCGCAGGTAGCGACATAAACATTATCCCTTACTAAAGGCGACAGGCTTGCTCTCTCGTACACATGTTGAATTAACGGTTTACCCAATATATCCGCCAAGGCTTTCTTAGGAAACCGGAAGGAATTCAATCTTGCCGGTATTATACAGGCAATCTTATTCATGATGGGCCGCCCTTTCATTTTGTAAATCATTAATAACTGCAGAATCTACTTTAGTATTTTTTATACCCAATAAGTCTTGTGATTCCTCTTGCAACCTGCCTAAGTTACTGCGCCCCGCTATATCATTTAAAAATTCCCAATTAACAAAATCGGTTCTGCCATTCATTATATTATCAATAAATAAACCCTCTAGTTCAAAATTAGCAAATCTGGCATCAGAAACTAAAACCGTAGGTATGCCGCATAACATCGCTTCAAATATAACAGATGAACCGCACCCCAGGACCATCCATGACTTTTCTAAATCCTGTTTTAAGGTTTGGGCGGAAAAATTGACTCGTTTTATCCATTTTAAAAATTGAATCTTAAAAAAATCCGCCATGGCGTAATTGCCGTAGGGATGCAGGCGCACGGTAATCTTTTTTTGGGCGCAAGAACCATTCAGAAGCCTTCCTGCCAAGGAAAGCATGGATCTTATATCAAACCAACACGTGGATGTAATTATTAACAGCTCTTTATCCTTGTCATTAAACAACTCTTCCAAATTTATCCTGTTGCTAAAACGCGGGCTAGAGCCAATAATAAAACGCGTATCAGGCATATAAGGCTTAAGCAGGGGTAAATATTTTTGAGAAAATATATAAAAAATATCCGGGGTTGCTAAACCCGCTAACCGCTCCTCCTGAGTAGGGAAAAATAAAAGCTTATTTCTATGGATTACCGCGTGCTGCAGGGCCACAGATTTAAGCCCGAACTTTTTTGACCAAAACCATAGGGCGCGCGAATAAGGATGCATTTCGTGAGGAGAAAAAAATATTTTATATTTATATTGGGCGTTTAGTTTTTTTAAAATTTCCTCAAGGGCAAAGGCGCTTACCCAGCCCTGGCGCAATGCCCAAACTGAAAACAATAAAAATGCTTCCGTAAGAATAAATTTATCCTTAGAAACCCCAAGGCAATAAATAAAGGCGCCAAACGATTCTTTAAAAAGCCCCCAATCTATCTTAAGCATTTGAATACGGCTAATGGAAAATTTTTTAAAATTAAAGGATTCGCTTTTTGAGCCATAGTTTAAAATAAGCCAATCAACTTTTGATTCATCCACGATATTTAAATAAGGCGTGCGTAACGTATTAGTGGCCCCCTTAGCCACAATTTGATTTGTAGCAACTATAAGAATATCGTGATGCTGGCCTATTTGTACGATATAACTGGGTTTGTATTGAATAGTTATTTTTATTGCGCCGATTATAAAAGCGTAAATAATTTCAGGTATAGTTTTTATTATTTTAATAAATAAATTTGAGTTAATAAAACAGGGGTGCCATATTTGCCCGGATGAAGCATCGCGGGCGCAAACTGGAGAAGAAAATATTAAAGGCTTATATCTATCTGGAAGCCTCCCAGCTAAAACAGCGGCAAAAAAACCAAAAATTTCCTCTTTTCGCCTAATTTTATTTTCCATCGGTAACTAAATTGAAATAATTTGTGTTTGTCGCGCCAACTTTACAACTTTTAATTGTGGTATAGACCAAAACGTCTTCCTGTTTATGTAATTGATCGCATGCGTTACAAAAGGGAAATTTAAAAAAGTTGCCTTTGCGATGGGCCTGCCGCAGCTCATTATATCTTTCGCTATCTAACACATCGTGCAATGTTTCTTTATTAAGGTCGCCTAAAACAATCCTGCTGTCATAATCAAAGCAGCAAGGAACTACTAGCCCGTCCCACTGAACCTGGACCGGCCCCACAAAAGGACGATTACAACTGCTTTTTGCTCCTACCAGCTTTCGATACGCCCTCCCGTCTCCCCAGTTATGCGGCTTCCAGACAGAAATCGCGTCAGCTAAATTCTGATATTCCTTTAAAAAACTATCCATTTCCCGCCTATTCTCTTGCATTAATAAAAAGTACATCTCAATTTTTAAGTCGCTGTGATGGCGCTGCCGCATCTGAAACAAACGCGTTACATTTGCCTTAACTTCTTCGAAAACTAAGCCGCGGTGCATTATCTCATATGTTTGTTTTGTCACAGCATACATGCTTATCCTGATTTTATCAAAGAGATCCAACGCCTTGCGGCAATTCTCTTGGTTAAACAAGGACCCATTGGTTATGGTATAAACCTCCAGGCCCCTGGACTTGGCATATTCTGCGCGTTTAAATATATAAGGGTCAAGAAAGCTTTCTCCGTAATTTTCTAACGAAACTTGTTTAGCGCCTCCGGCTATAGCCTCGCCTAATATCCTTTTATAGAGCCCTAAATCTAAAACTCCCTGCCTGCGCTTCATTTTTTCCCGCGGGCACATAATACATTTCGCATTGCACATATTGGTCACTTCAAAACGTATCTCGGGATTTATTAATTTCATATTTACGCTGTCCTTTTCCAGATATATTTCATAATAATCTTTTTTATTTTTTTCCCGAATCCGGTATTATTCACTATAAGGCGGATTTTATTGCCGAAAGGAGTACCCCTTATATTATCCCAGTATTTTCTTATAAATAATACCAACCGCTCTTTTTTATTCTTGTGCCTGCTAATAAGTTTTATCCAATTTTCATAGTAATATAATATCGTTTCTTTCGGCAAATCCGGTAAATTTAATACCGACTCCTTGCGTTCCTCAAAATCGCCGGTTTCTTCCGGCAGATAGCCCCTTTCCTCGCAAACTTTCCTCAGATAAGTGCCCTTATAAGGATAGAATGTATTTATGCCGTAAGACGTTATAGATTCCAGTTGCGCTACGGTCTTTATAGAATCCTCTATCATCTCCGGCGTCTCAAAAGGTAAGCCAATAATGCAGGTTGCCAGGGTATTTAACCCGTGCCTGCGGCATATCTGAAAAGAAGTGAATAATAATTCCCTGCTAATATTCCTCAGCATTACTTTATTCCTGATATAATCATTGCCCGACTCAACGCTCATCATCATTATTACGCATCCGGCGTCTTTCAATAGCGCGCATACCTCATCGGTGACAAGATTTGACCTTCCCGTGCACCAAAATTGCCTGCCGATTTGCCTCTTGTACAACAAGCAGAATTCCCTTAGCCAGTTTATATCAAATATGAACAAATCATCACTAAAAACTAACACGGTGTCGTCTCGTAATTTATATTTGGATATGGTAATATTTATTTCCTCAATAACATTTTCTACGGATCTAAAACGAACAGGGTTATAGGACCTGCCGTAAATTTCTCCTAGTGCCGTATTTGAACAATAGCTGCAGCGGTACGGGCATCCTCTATTAAAATGAAACATCGCGGCATTATGTTTATCGATGATATCCTGGTATGGAAATAAGCCTGTATTCGGATGAGGGATGCAATCAAGGTCCTGAATAAAAGGATTCAGGGGATTCCTTGCTAACTGGCCGGTTTTGCTGTCTTTATAAATAAGGTTATTGGTAGTCAACCAATCTTCATTTTTTTTAAGTTTCTCAACTAATTGAAGCAGGGCATATTCGCCTTCTCCGGCAATAATTCCATCAAGAAAAACATCATTTTCTAAAATAACTTCGGGGCCTAATGTAACATAGGGGCCTCCGCAAATAACAATACAGGGATGGATTCCTTTAATCTGAGAGGCTATTTTTTTTACATAGCGGAACTGTGTTTCTACCGCCGTAAAACCCACCACTTGCGGCTTAAATTCGGATATCTCTTTTAAAATATTGCCCGCTTCTTCCAGGCTTTTAAAATATCCTATTTTTACTTCGTGCCCATTATTTAACAAAACGCTGGCTATTGACGCAAGCCCCGGGTGATATGGAATACCGTGAAAAGAATGCACATCGGGAAAAACAAGATAAACTCTCATCTAAAATACCTTTTTTTAGCGTATTTAAATCTTAAATTGCGCATCGTATAATTTCCTGTAATAACCTTCTCTTTGAACCAATTCTTTATGCGTTCCGCTTTCAACAACTGCTCCATTATCTAAAACAATTATATTGTCGGCATGCACAACCGTAGATAACCGGTGCGCTATAGCTATAACCGTGCGGTCCTTGGTCAGCCTGTCTATAGCATCTCTTATCAAGCTTTCCGTCTGCGTATCCAAAGAGCTAGTCGCCTCATCTAAAATCAATATTTCGGGATTATGCATTATCGCCCTGGCGATAGAAATTCTCTGCCTCTGGCCTTCTGATAATTTAATCCCCCGTTCTCCTAAAATCGTATCGTAGCCATTGGGCAAATTCATAATAAAATCATGGGCATTCGCCGCTTTTGCTGCGGTAACAGCTTCTTCCTTTAATAAGCCGCCGAAGCCGTATGAAATATTCTGTTTTACGGTTGTATTGAATATAAAGATATCTTGCGAAACAAAACCGATTCTTCCCCTCCAATCCTTTAGGTTAAGGGTTCTCAAATCTTCGCCGTCAACCACTATTGTCCCGGAATTCGGCTCATAAAATCTTAAGATTAAATTAACAACCGTGCTTTTTCCGGCCCCGGATTTTCCCACCAGGGCAGTCATTTCCCCTTTAGAAATTCTTATGCTGAAATTCCTTAAAATAGGCTTTCCAATATCATAAGAAAAATCAACATCCTGGAATTCAATGGATCCGGAAAGGCTGCTAAAACGCCTGGCACCGCTTTTTATTGTTGCCTTACCAGCCGGATCGTAAATATTTTCATAGCTTAAAAAAGCGGCCAGATTGTTTATGGCCGCGGAACGAAAACGGTTCATGGCATTTAACTGCGTAAGCGACCTGGCCAGGATAAGTAAATACGCGGCAATAAAAGGGAATGTTTTTGCAATATCGATCCTGGTCAACTTAATTAAAATTAAAAATAAACTAACCAAAAGCCCAAATATCATTATCTCGGCTAAAGGGGCAATAAGATTCAGGGTCTTGCTGCTTTTATATTCAAAATAACGTTCTTTTTCAGCCACAGCTTCAAAATTATCCCCCTCATTCTCTTCTGTGCCGCAAGTCTTTATTATCCTTATTCCATTTAGAATTTCCGTCAATTTATAATTATATTCGGCTATCGCCTCCGATATTTTTACCCCCAGGGCCTTAACTTTCACCATAATTGATTCAATAAGCAACAGAATGACCGCAATCAAAAAAAACACTATTAAGCTTATTTTCCATGATATCAGAAATAAAATGACGGTATAAATGAAAACCCTGCCGGCAAGCGTGCTAAAAGTAAGGATTGCCAATATAAAATTTCCCATGCGTTGTGTCTCTGAATTAATATTGCCTATGATGTACCCGGTATTTGTCCTATCAAAGTATTTTAAATCGTATTTTAACAAATTACCCATTAATTTGACCCTCAGGTCCTTCATAATGCCGTATCGTAGTTTTGCGATAAGCACATCGGAAATATAGGTAAAAATATTCTTAAGCGTTAACACAAAAAATATCAAAATAAAAATTAAAGATATCATCCCAATCTGTCCGGAAGAAAAGGAAGGCAACCTTAGATATTTTGAAAAGGGAGCAATAGCGGATATGGTTACATCTTCATTGGTCATGCTCTGTATAAGGGGAACGAGCATGCCCAGGCTGATGCCGTCAAATAATGACATCATTATAATTGAAAATAATACCGCGGCTGAAACGAAAGAATACGGCTTTAGATACTTATAGGCAACAGTGATAAGTTTCATTATTTTAATAAACTGGCCAAAGAAATTCTTTCTGATTCCGGGTAAATATATGGCTTAAATAAATCTCCATCATTGAACCTGTCGATATTTAGGCTAAAAATTTCTTTTATAGCGCATTCTAAGTCTTGCGCTCTTTTGACGTGGTAAAGCGTTGATTTACGGAGAGGGGTATTAGCGCTTATCCCGCAAGCCGGTATATGCTGATAGCGGCCTCCGCCGCCGTAAAGTAAAACCGGAATTTTATTTTGTAACGCCTCTTCAATCGTGGTAGATGAAAAGCTAACAAGTAAATCCGTGATTCCAAGAATATCAGCGAACGACTCTTCGGTGCTCAGTATCACCTTGTCCGAAAAAGGTATATATGTCTTTAGGTCTTCAATGCTTATCTCGCTGGTAGGGCGAAACTTTATGATCAGGATGGCATCGGGTATTTTTATCACGGCATTAGCCAAATCAGAAATGGCCTGGATATATTCTTCGGGAGTCTCGTAGACAAGGAATCTTAAGTGCTTACTTGCCTTTGAGGTACCGGCGTGCAAGAGTACTCTTAGCTTTCCAAGTTTTTGCCTGCCACCAGACATTCCTTTCAATAAAGATTTACTCTTATCAAAATTTACCGGCCTGCCCCATATTAAAGGGCCGGTCTTAATTATCTTGTCCGAAGAAGGAAATGCGCCCAGAAAACCTTCTACAAGCGGCGATTGCGACGCAATAAACGAAAATGGAGCCCTCATAAGAAATCTTCCATGCTCTCCCCATTCAATCGTTTCATATTCATTCTTGGGAAAAACATGAGAGCCGTGGCTTATCAAAATAGCTGGGATATTCTTCTGCTTGCATAATTCAGCCAAGATAACATCATCCGCCCGATTTCCGGCAGAAACAACTAATGCCGGCCTTATTAAATCAATCATCCGATTTAATTTTTTTGACCATAACATCAACCCGATTATATAATCAGCTATATTATCTTCTATTTTATCTGCCAGAATATCCGCGAATAAAATATCCCTGTAAGAAAAAAACGAAGATTCTTCCTTGATGGCTGCAACTAAACGCATAAAAAGTTTTTTTTGGACCCTGACATTCTTACTAAAAGCCATTATTGGCCCCTGTAAAAAATATAATCTTTTGTCGGGGTGTTCTTTCTTAAATTGCGCGGCAAGTTTATCCATTTGATAAAACTTAGTAGTAAAAATAACAGGGGAGTTCTTAATTAATTGGTTGGTTAATATAATTAAACCCTGCCATAACTCAAACCAGATATGCTTAAGAACAAATTTTGCCGATAATTTTAAACAATTAATAGCCCTTAAAATAAACGCTGGGGCTGATTTTTTATTTACCTCCTCTGCAATATCTTCAAAATCTATCTTTCGCTGATGAGCAATTAAATTTACGATATGCCCTAAATATTTCTCCGGATATTCAACAAATAAACTTGGAGTTTTTGTTTTGTAAGAAACGGAGGCGCAAATAACCTTTGGATTATAAGTATCTATGGCGTTTAAAATAATCTCTATTGCCCAGATACAATAATGGCAGGCAAAACGGGAAAAATAAATAAGGGAATCTCTATAGCCAATCCCGATATTATCTTTGATATCCACTAATTTATATTTTTCCTCTAACCACCCGACAATTACCCTGGATTTCTCTAATGCCTTTATATGCGACTCATTATTAAAGAAGGAAAGCGTATTCAGGCAGGGAAGTTCTTTCTTCATTAAATAAGAGTTAGTGCGCGGGTTCATGGCGATAAATAATTCTCTATCGTTACCGGTAATTTTGCCCTTAGCCCTGTTCTTGTTTATATAGATATCAACTAACTCCGGAGTATCTACAAAAATGATTTTTTTTACGTCCTGATAATTTTTCATTTGCCAAACCAATTATCCGCTAAAAATGAGGCCATCTTCAGGTCCTCTTCATTGCGTACTTCTAACTGAGAATAGGGGTTATTTACCTCATAAATTCCGACTTTCGCGCCTAAAATTTCACCTCTTCTGATGAATTCGGGATGAGTGATACAGGCCAGGCCCCTTAGCTCTAAAAAGGCGGGGTCTTTAAATTTTCTGGGCGTAAGGCCTTCAATTAACTGCTCTATGTTGCCTTCTCTCTCCTGCCAGATTGCCTTATTCTCTGTCCTCGCCGCGATTACGCTATCAAAACCGCCCCGCAGAAGCTGAAGAATCATCGCGTCTATCAATCCCGGCGGCCTAAATGGGAATGTAATTTCCAGGCAAATGACTAAATCAGGAAATATTTTTAATTCTTCAATCTTGGCTAATGAATACTGGTATACCTGGGCTAAATTAACGGAATCTTTGGATAAAGCCGGACCCCTGATAAACGGCACCTCTGCCCCTAAATCTTTAGCTAAATCGGCTATTTGGATATTATCTGTAGAAACAATCGTTTTGCTAATATATTTTGAATCAAAGGCCCTTCTTAGTGTATAAGATAAAAGGGGGGTTCCATTTAAATACTGAACCTGGCCCCTGACAGGAACCAAGCCTACAATATTAAGCCTATTTACATCAATGGATTTATATACATAGTCTGAGTGCAGCGATTCTAATATCCGCACTACATTTATGCATCGATTAGCATCTCCGTTCTGATGTATACCATGATAATGATATGCGCTGGCCTCGGGTTCATATATAATCTTATACCCCTGCTTCAATACTTCCTGCGCCCAAACCCTGTCTTCTATATTTGTCACGCTCTCATCAAAAGGAATTTTCCGCCAAACGTCCTTGCGGATCATGCTATTCGCATTATGAAAGAAACTATCCTTCAGTTGTACTTTACGGTCAAGGCCAAAGATCAAGGCAAGATCCCTCTTATCAGCATCGGAGGTAAAATCCAATGCTTCCTGGCGGCCATAAACTCCGGCCACTTGAGGATCGTTAAAATTGGCTAAGAGTTTAGTCAACCACGAATTATGGACCGGAATGCAATGGCCGGATAGACAAACGACGTATCGCCCCCGGGCCTCTTTAATTCCCATATTAAGCGCCCTGCCGGGAAAATAATCTCTACAGCTCAGGATTTTCTGTATTTTAAACTGCCTGGCCTTGTCTAGTGTTTTATCGCTACTTTCATTATCCACGATAATAACTTCAAAATTATCATAATCCTGGTCAAATACCCCGCGTAAACACTGAGTTATCCAGCGCTCTTCATTTTTAGCCCTGATGACAATCGAAACCAGTTTATTCATATTATTAAATTCCTCTAAGGAATATATTGGCTATCTTATCATACTTAACTTTATAAACTTCATTAAGACGTATAACATTTAATATGGATTCCGCAAACAAGAGGTCTTCTTTTTTTTTAATTATAATTGCCGAAAGTTTATCAACCGGATAAAAACCAACTTTGCCACAAAGAAGGGCGTATCCATTCTCCTCAAATGTACGCATGAAAGTTTGCGAACGCCACATCATCACGGAATAAACAAATGACTGGATGGGTAACAAATCTTGGGTCTGCGCAAAAATTTCATCAAAATTAAAATTAATAGGCTTATCTTTATAGACACAATGAACTTGTTCATTCTTTACAGTCATCAGAGAATCGAATTTCTTATTAAGAAAATGCTGTACAATTCGTCTCACTTCTTGCGCAGACTGTAGCGGAGCAATAGGACTAACCCAAGCAACAATATCACAGGGATTCTTTAATAAAAAATCATACACAACCGTATCGGTTTTTGTCGTTGGCTTTACTAAGCTATCCGGCCTTTTATAAAAATCCACATTATATCGCTTAGCAATTCCTTCAAAAATCATATCTTCGGCGTTAATTACAACTTTATCAAATACCCTGGACTTTTTTGCTGCTTGGACTGCATAATATATAAGCGGCTCGCCATCGAGTAGCGCGAGATTCTTCATCGCTAATCTTTTACTGCCAATCTTTGCGGGAACCATTGCAATAACTTTATGCTTTTTACGATTTAAGCTCATCTCTTAACCTCAATATTGCATGATAATAATACCATCCTAGCCTATGATAAAAGGTGGGCTTATCTTTACAAATATATCTCTTAAGCCTCAAACAATGGAAGATTACAAATAACAATCTTCATCTTATAGATCTATTACTTAATAACTTTATTTTGTATTCTTTGCTAATACCTTTAAATATTTTAAGTAACTTATCATCAAACGGAATTCCTGTATTTTTCCTCTGCTCAAAAATATTCTTTTCTGGGTCTCCTGCCACTTGAATAGGCACGTTCTTATCAAAAGCTGGTTCGCGGCGTAGCTCTTCTATCATTTTATAAAGACGCCCCTTAAAGATTTCTTTGTCCTGAAAACAATCTATTCTTATCGCGGAAATAAAATGGCCTAAAAATCTTTTTTTATTCATCGGGGCCTCAAACATTTTCGGGATATGGGGACCGTAAGGCATCCCTGTCAATAAACTGCACAAAATCTCAACCATCATGCTCAGACCGTATCCTTTGTATTCGCCTATCGGCAAAAGCATGGATATTTTATTTGGATCCGTAGTGCCGACCCCATGCTTGTCTGCCCCAACGCCGCGCGGCGCCCTGGCCCCATCCTGCCGCCACTGCCTGATCTTATTGAATGTAACTATACTCGTTGCCATATCAAGGCAGAATGGCTCCTGGTCTTTATAGGGCGCGGTAAAACATATCGGATTATTGCCCAAAAAGGGGCTTTTGCCGGCATAGGTCTGAATCAAGGCATCGGTATTAGTGAAACTCATGCCAATCATATCGTGTCTGGCTATCTCTAAAGCGTAATAAGCGGCCGCGCCAAAATGGCTGGAATTATAAACCGCTATATGCCCTGAACCGGCTTCTTTCGCCAATTTAATCGTTCTTTTAGCCGCTTCCATCCCTGCCGCGTGTCCAAATGTATGGTCGGCATCAAAAATCCCGGTAGAAGCCGAGGTCTGCTTAAACTTATAATTTGGGCTGGGATTAATACGTCCCCTTTTAACTCCCTCAAGATAATGCGGCAGGAGCCTGACCCCGTGAGAATCAACACCCCTGGCAGAAGTCTGCACTAAGCCTTCAGCTACATACTCAGCCACATCTTTACGCACTTTGGCCTTTAGCAGAACCTGCCTGATAAAGCTTTTTAGTTGATTAACTGGGATAAAAATTATATCCATGCCTATTTCACGCCTCAATATTTACCCACCTAGCACCTTCTTTAAGACTTCTATTAACTGCCTCTAAAACTGCCGTAGTAACAATTGTTTCTTTAAAGGTCGGCCTTTTGCCTTCTAAATCATTCACGCCTATATTTCCGCTCTCAATCTCGGCCACATCATCCAAAAATTGACAAATACTGTCTATCCCGTATCCGTGATACGAAACCTCTCCATAACGGCCGTATGCTGAACAAAAATAGGGATTTGGCTCTTCGATTCCTTTTTTATCGGTAACAATGGTTATGCCGCGCCTCTTCTGGTCTGATTCAAACCTGCCCCTGGTCCCAATGACCTTGATTTTTTGGTCTGACATTGCCGAGGATTTTTCCGGGTCTATCCAATTGGTGAGAATACAGGAAGTAAAACTTTTCCCATTTTTAGACTGCCATTCAATTACGGCCTGAATTGAATCATAAGCATTTACCCTTTGAGAAACCAGCCAATTCTTTTGGCCGATAGCCATCGCTCTTTTTGGCTTGGCGCCGGTGGCAAAATAAATGATATCCACATAATGCACGCCTAAATATTGAAAAATATTGGTATTTCTGACCCATTTAATAAAATGCCGGGTGGGGACACTCTTTCTCTGGCTGTATTCCACAAGAAAATAAAGCGGATCGCCTATCAAGCCTTGAGCAACAGTGTCTTTCAATTTAAGGTTCGCATAGTCAAAACGTTTGTGAAATTCAACCGCGCAATAGACCTTATTCTTTTTTTGCATCTTGATAAGCTCCTTTGCCTCTTTTAGCGTCGGCGTAAGCGGCTTTGCCACCAGGATATGTAATCCCGCCTTTATTGTTGCGGCCGCCACCTCCCTGTGCAAATCATCAGGCACCGCAATAATCGCGCAGGCAGGTTTTGGGATTTCTTTAAGCGCCTTAAGATAGCATTTAGGGTCCCTCATCTTACCTTCTGGAAAATAAGAAATTGCCGTATCAATACCCATATTACGCATCAGCTCCCTAACCTTGGCCTTGGCAGTTTTAATGCCCGCGGAGCCCGCCCCGGCCAGATAGATATTGCCGGCCCTGTGATTTCTTTGCCACTGAAAAATTGCCGGCAATATCGTCCCATAACCCTCTGTCCCCCTGCCGCACACATACATACCCGCGCCAACAACAAGAATACTATATGACATTTGACTCCTTAATAGCGAATATTTTATCCTTGCCCCATAAATCAGCAAACCTTTTATTAGCGTATTCCATGGCCTGGTCCCTGTTTTTAGTTTGAACTATTTTTTCAATAAAAGAATTTACATAATAACCGATCCTTTGCGATGCGCCCAGGTCTTGATAGGGGTCTAAAATCCTGCGGATTCCTGCGCAATCGCCGAATTTATCGTTTTTTCCTTCAATATACCGGTGTAAATTATCTAAAAGGGATTCCATATCAAGAAATATAGATTGATTCGCCAGGCCCTGCTCATAAAATACGCCGTCTATTGTCCGGTAAGGATTTAATACGGCCGTACGCTGACCCATGGCAATAGAATTAAACATTGCTGTTGAAGGCAGCGTTATAGTTAAATCGCTAACCTTTAAAGATAAAGAAATTGTGGTATCGGGGCTTAAGATAAAACATCTTTTCCGCTTAACCATATCAATAAATATATTATTTAAATCTCCGGGCAGACGGTTAAAAATAATCTCCTTTTTAGATTTTATTAATATATTGTACCCTGCTTTATTTTCTAAATCCCTTAAAAGATGCCTATAAAAGTTTACGACCTCGTTGAAACCGTAAATCAGCCCCATCTCGTCACAGATTAATATAAGCTTGGCATCGCGATAAGCGCCTTCTAAGCCCAATCTTTGCTGCAACGCCTTTGCCTGCTCGTCTAATGACCCCCTATCCGTCTGATCATAGTAGAATCCGCATATAACTTTATGCATCAGGCTTTCTTGTTTAATAAAATATTTAAGGCTGTGCTCCCCGGATAAAAAGCTGATGAAAGCCGGCCGAAAATCCAAAAAAGAATTATTGCTGTAAAGCACGGAGCGTTCGGTAAGCATATTCACGCCCCCGGCCATATCTATCGCTATGGCCCTTTCAAATACATATTCGCCGAACATCTCCTCTATATAAACCTTGATATTATGCGCGCAAAAGAAATCATACCACCAGGCTATCCCTTTCAGGGAACGGAAAACCTGAGCGTATCGCCATAAATATTTACTGTCAATTTGCGGCAAGTTTTGGCAAAACAACCTGAAAAAATTCATCGTCAGGCGGCAGATAGTCAAATAATATCTTCTTGTTGGTTTCCATAGGGCAAGCCGGCCTGATGCCGTTGCTCTACGGCTCTGCCTGTATACCTTCATGTTCATCATATTTGCCAAATTAATTTCCGATTCCCTCACGCCGTTATTCTCGTCAGCCAACACCGCAACTATTCTCCCCTTGTCAAAACTATCATCCCAGGCCCAATTCAGGCTATTGCGCAGGTCAGAACCTATCCGGCTATAAATGGTAGTTCCGACAAAGGTTTTATAACAACCCGGGCTTGATTGGCTTTTATTAAAATGCCTTAAGCCGGCCTCAATAACATAATCGCCGTTTATATTTACCTCTTGTGCCCGGCCTTTATTATTGCGGGAATTTTTTAGAAGGCGAAAGTTTATATCGAGACAGGCTTTCCGGCCTTTTGCTATTTTTACGGGTAAATTTTTCAACTGATTTATAAATTCATCGCTCCACCAGGTTGATGGTATATAAAGCATGTATTCTTGATTATCCATTGTTTTATTTTTCAGAAAACAAGAATAGAGATGATACGCAAAAAAGACATAATTCTGGATGGCGCCGGCAATTCTATATTTTTCATATTCCGGGATAAACTTGCCTGCGCTTACGGCAGGAAACATCCTGCCCCAACCAGGCTCTTTTTTAAATAATAAAAACAGGCTGCGCGCAAGGACAATAATTTTTTCATTGATCTCCTTCCTTAAATTATTTCCTTTAGCATCGCAAAGTTCGCTTGCGGGCAAATAATAAGGCAGGCAGGGCAATTCAATTAAAATAACCGGTTGTCTTTTAATCTTTTTTAATAATACCAAAAGAAACTTAGCCAAGGGATTAGCCTTAAAATAAATAATTTTAAGCCAAGCGGGGCGGCTAAAAAATATCCGCGCGCGAAAGAGTAAAAACCAGGACAGATAAAGCGTTGCTATTGTTTGAGAAACATTGGCCTCCAGGGGCCCTGTCGCTTTATCTCTGATTATCTTATCCATTTTCAATAAGCCTGGTAATATTCCTGATTGCGCCCGAATGATCCATTTTTCTTGCTTTGATATCGCCGGCATTACCTAAATAGCCATTTTTGTAAAGATAATCCCATACTTGCGCTTTCAGGTAAGAATTTTCCGGACGCCACCTGGCCAATAATGGCCTGACATTATAAGCAGGGATACCACAAGCCACGCTAAATTGCGTCAGTAACGAAGTAAGCCCAAAAACTTCATCGGCGGCAGATAATACCGTCATTTCATCAGCCTGGCCCCACTTTATTATACGAATACCGCCAGATACGTTAACCTGTTCATTAGGGTGGGTCCGGACAATAAACAGATTATCTCCGCCTCTTCTTTTAATGATACTGCGCCAAAGCGGAACACCCGCGCTGTTAGAATGCGTAAAAAGGGAATGGCAAGCGGCGCCGCAGGACTCATGGTATGAATGTGGGTGTAAATTTTCCGACAAGATTAAACAGGCATTTGCTTTTTGGGATATTCCTAACTTCTTTCGCGCCATGTATTTGCGGTCAGCGGTAATCTTCTCTTTCGCTATCATTTCTATTAAAGGATGGCCTGTAACAATAACTTTCTTAGAAGGCAACCCCATTGCAATCAATATTTTTTTAACCTCGTTATCCATCACGGCCAGAAAATCAGGTAAATTTTCGCTCACGGCCCCATCAACATTGAAAAACCTCTCCAGCCCCTTCCAGTTATCCAGGACCGCGATACTCTTAATGCCCCGTTCTTTTGCCGTTATGAATATCCTGTTGTTTATCTCTAATTTCGGCTGCCCATAACCTGCCACCAATATAGAAAAATCTTCATCCGGAAAGCCGCTCCACAGAGAAACATTATCAAACCGCTCACTAAATACTTTAAAAGCCGGTAAGGCGGCATAAATCTTTGGCAAATATCCCTTTTCCCGTAACCGGCCTATTATGGGACAAAGGGCGCCGGCTGAACCGGCCTCTTGAGCGAAAAAAATAATTTTCTTACGCCTTTTCATATTTCAACAATTCATCAATATTTCTTTCTATCTTTTTTAAGGCTCCAATAAATTGTTCTATATCCTTTTTCAATTGCGGCTGGCGGCATATCGGAGTCGCAATTATCTTCTGCTCATAGAGCAATTCGGCTTCTTTGCAAATACCCGGCGAATAATCAGGTATACTGTCATACCCCGGAAAACGCTTAATAAAATCTTTTTCTTCTGCCCTTTGGTATTTCTGAAACAGCGGGCAATGATATATCGGCGCTACATAATTAGAGACACAAATGCCTTCAGCCTGCAGGGCGTTAAGCAGGGTATCGCGGGAAATTCCCAGCGCCTTCTTATCGTAAAGCATCGGATACAGATAAAAAACATGATTGCAGTTATCACGGATTACGGGCGAGCGCAGAAATGAAATATTTTTCAGCATTTTCGTTAAATAACCGGCCAAATCAATGCGGTATTTATTTAATGCGTCAAGTTTCCCGGTCTGCGCTATAGCGATTGCCGCGTGCACCTCTGATAAGCGATAGTTATGGCCGACTATATCCGCGTGTTCATCGCGCCCCCATTCCAATAGTATAACTTCGCCGTGGTTCCTTACTAATTGCAGGCGCTCGGCAAAAAACTTGTTATTGGTTAAAACTACTCCTCCCTCCCCGCACTGTATTGTCTTGTGCCTGTTGAGGCTAAAGACCCCCATATCGGCAACTGTCCCGGCAAATTTTCCATGATACCTGGCCCCGGGGGCCTGCGCGTTGTCCTCTATTAAAACTAAATCATGCTTCCTAGCCAGGGCTGAAATTGAAGCTAAATCCGACGGCATTCCGAAAAGATTCACAGTAATTATGGCTTTAGTACGGCCCGTTATGGCTAAGGGCAGCTTATCAGGGTCAAGGCAAAACATATCGGGCTCAACATCAACGAAGATAGGCGCCGCATAACACATCAACACGGCAGCGGCTGTTGCGCTCATTGAATAACAAGGGACTATAACTTCGTCTCCGGGGCCGACTCCGGCAGCAACTAAAGCTCCATGCAAACCCGAGGTTGCCGAATTAAAAGAAACGGCGTATTTAGAATTAAACTTTCTGCCAAATAGTTCCTCAAATTTACGCACATATTTTCCGCCAAGAAATTGCGCATTGCCTCTTGCAGAAAAGCCGGACAATAAGCCTGAATTCAAAACCTCCAAAACTGATTCCTTCTCCTTGCTGCCGATGGTATTGTAAAATGGATACGGCTTTTGGCGGACAGGCCTGCCGCCAAAAAGCGCTAATTTCTCTTCCATATCAGCTTCCTTTACTTAAAATGGCGCCAATTTTATGAAAAAGCATCGCTAATAATAATGAGTTTTCGGGTGATGATAAGGTATCTTTATGCCTACCCTGGACAGCGCCTAAAAGATCGCTGAGGGCCAAGTTAAAAGCGCCTTTCCAATCACATTCCATTATTAAAGGGGAGCGCTCAGTCATCCTTAATCCGGGAACCGCCTTATCCTGAACTATCCGATAAATCTCGATGCGCCTGGCGCCCTCAATTATCCTTATTCTGGCCCTTTCTAAAAAAATATCGAGTTCAAAAATATTAAAGTACTTCCTTTTAAACGGCTGTATTATACAGGAGGCGCTGTCGCCTATCTTGCCAGCCACAAAAACGGAACCATCCTTATGCCTGTCTAATTTTTCCAGCCTAAAAGCGGAAATTACTTCTAAGCGTCCGGCGAGGTAAAGTATCAGGTCAAATAAATGCGTGCCATTATGAATGAGGGTATCGGCGTAAAATCCGTTTATCAGCTTGATTTTTCCGTATTTACCACTGCTAATAATGGCGTGTATTTTTTGTATCTCGGGAACAAATCTGCGGAAATAATTAACTTGAATCGGTATCTTTTTATTCCTATTTTTAGCAATAATTTTATTGGCGCCCTCTACGCTCAGGCACATCGGCTTTTCACACCAAATACCCCGCACATTTGATTCCATCGCCTTTAAAACCAATTCTTCGTGCGTTTCATCGGGAGCACAGATGCTCAAAATATCAATCTCTTCATGCTCTAATAAGTTATCAATATCGCGATAGACGCGAATATCGGGCAAGCGTTTCCTAGCTAAATCCCTTCTCTGCGCGGAGATATCGGCAATGGCGACTAAGCTTAACTTGTCGCGCAAAGCGCGATAACTCTCAATATGGCTCATCGCATAAGCTCTTGCAATGCCCCCGGAAACATGGCCCGCCCCGACAATGGCCGCTTTCATCAGTTATTTCCTTCCCGCAATTCTCTGTTTAATCTGCGCATTAATTGAGGTCAACTCCGGCCGTTGCAAAACAAGCTTAATGGCGTCAATAGTAGAGAAATTCGGATTAGAAGGGTAGAGTATCTCAAAAATAGACCCAAGCAGTTCATAGTCTTCCCGGGTATCCACAGTAAGGCGCATCCCAGGATGGCGCCACTGGCAATAACTGCCCTCGGATTGAAAAGCCCCTCTTTTATACTTGCCATCAGCACGATGGTATATGCCCAGGGTGCCGTGCCCCCTGGTCTTTAAATCCGTCGCTTCTCTGTCTGTTTCCAGAAGCGCCGTAGCCTTTACAACCTGAACGGATACCCCTGCCGGAAAAGTCCTTTCCGCCTGCCAAAGCTCGGAATGCTGCATATGGGTGCTTGAAATATAGTCATATTTGCCCGCGGAAAAATATTCTATCATATCGTCAATAAGCCCCGGGTCTATCAAGGGATTGTCCCCCGTCAAACAGACAACAATATGCGGGTTAAATTCCCTTACGGCTCCGGCAAGCCGGCCCAACACATCATCCTCGCTGCCGCGGAAATAACCGACATTCATTCTTTTTGCCAAACTCACAATATCATCGTCTGTGGGGCTGCCGGTAGTTGCGATAACAATCTGATCAATATAATCCGAACGCCTCGCCCGCTCTACAATCCTATATAACATAGGCTCTCCGGCTAAGGGTTTAAGCACTTTGCCGGGAAGCCTTGTTGAGCCCATCCGCGCCTCTATGGTCGCTATTATCCTAGATTCTCCGAAACTCATATTTTTTTAAAAATCGCCAAATAAAACCCTGACTTGTTATATCGCGCAAGGAGCCCTTGAAAATCTTTCCTAAAATCAGGGTCCTCAAGCAATACCGACCAATTACGCACATAAGCGATAGAATTATCTTTCGCGTACTCGTAAAGCAGGTCAACGTCAAGCTTGCCTATTGATTCGTAAAGAAGCATCTTTAATCCCGCGCTCTTTCCCAAACATTCCAATCCCCTTTTGCTAAGAAAATTCTGCACATGGGGAGGCCAGGCATTAGGCAGGCCGCCCGGGATGACCAACGAATCTAATCCGTCAGCCCCCGAGGAGCTAAGCGCTAAGTATCCCTGCGGCTCCAGGATTTTCGCTATATCCTTGAAAAAAACTCTCAGATCGCTAGGATGCTCAATAACCCCGTTAGCCAAGGCCAGGGGGTATTTTTGTGATTCTTTCAATAAAAACAAATCTAATGAGCAGCAAAAAACCTCACCCCAATTTTGCCGCTTTAAAAACCGGCAGGCAGAAATACTCGGCTCAATACAGTCGTACCGGCCGGCGAATTTATCCCGCATGAACGCCTTCCTCAATGTGCCTGTCCCCGCGCCCACCTCAACCATAATATTAAACTTCTTTCGCCCGCTGACAGAAAAAATCCTTTCCTTAATTAATCCGCACTTGGGTTTTGCTATGTTTATATAACGCTCCCTTTCAACCCTGGGCAATATCTCATTAGCCCAAAAACTTTCTGCCTTGGAATTAGAGAAGTAATCAATAATAGCGGAATTAGGAAAACGCCGCGACAGAAAAACCGTATTGCAATCCCGGCATCTGACATATGGAAAACCTAACTTGAAAAAATCAATATGTAACCTCCTGCCTTGACAGGCAATACATCTTTTAACCTCAATAACCGGATACTTCTTTTTGAGCCGCGCGAATTCCTCCTTATGGAGCTTTTGAAGCCGCTGGCGTAAATCCCGCGGCCTTATCCGCTCTAAAAGCGTTGTTCCGCCCTTTTTAATCTTGGCGTCTTTTTCTGCTCTTTTTAACGACATTTTATAATATTATCTCTGGTCAATGGTTTTTCGGCTAATATTGCCTTACGCGCTTTTAATTTCTTGCCGCCAATTAAATCACCAAAGGTAAAACCGGCTCCTACCTGCGGCCTGAGCCAGGCTATATCCCGAACATTTATTAGCTGGCCGGCCTTAATATCTGTTTTAGCGTACGCGCTGCGCCTGAGATTTTTCCTATAATAAGTTTCACATTCCTGAATACGGCGCGGCGTATCGCCCATCATTTTCTCCAGTTCCCTGACCTTGTTAACCAGCTCCGCCATTTCCGAAGGGATTAATGATAAATCCTTATCGCCGCCGTTAACCGACTTATCAAGCATAAAATGCTTCTCAATTACTACCGCCCCCAAAGTTACGGCGGCTAATGACGACAAGATACCCCTGGTATGATCTGAATAACCAACGGCCATTTTATATCTTTTCCGGAGAAAAGGTATCAAGCTAAGGCAGGCTTGACTTTCCGGAACAGGATATGCGCCGATGCAATGAAGCAAAATCGACCTCCTCCTGGGAATACTTTTTACCAGAGAATCAATCTCGCGCTGATTACACATGCCCGTGGAAATCAAAATCGGCTTATTCCTTGAAATTATATATTCAATAAGCGGATAATTATTGGCGTCTCCAGAAGCAATTTTATAGGCGGGGACTAAATCGTCTAAAAATCTGGCGCTCTCTAAATCAAACGGCGTAGCTAAACATATTACACCCAGCTCCTTCGCGAGCTTTGACAGCCTCTTAAAAGCGCCCTCCGCAAGCATAACGCTACGAAACCTCTGTCGTTGGGTCGTATGTGTATTACCGGCGACATGCCTGAGCACTAATGCCTCCGGGCTGACCAGTAAATCAGGTTTAAAAAGCTGGAATTTTACGGCGTCGACTCCGCAGGAAGCTGCCGCCTGCAAAGTTTCTTCCGCAAGGGAGATCTTGCCGAGATGGTTATTCCCAATTTCAGCGATGATAAAGGTACGGCTTCCTATTCTAAAATTATCAATGTTCATTTTTCATAATTTGAGAAACCAGCCATAAAGAGAATTCGTCTTTGTCTACAGATATAGTCTCTTTGGGAGCAAGTTCAATAAAACCGGTGGAATTTCCGAGCCAGTTATTACCCAAAAGATTATTTGTTTTTACCACCCTGATTCCCCCTGTCTCCAGATACAGGGTATCGCTATCCTCCTTCATTAATTTCCTGTCAAAACCAAAGGGAATTAATCCCCGCGCCCCCGGCCGCCAGTAAAAATCATAATGTTCCATAACCGAAATGACAGAATCATAATTATGCATCAACATCGTATCAATAGCCTCTGTTATGTGGTGTGGTTTTATTAACGGGCATTGCGCTGAAACGGTAGCCAAAATATCAGGCGTGGGCAGGCCGTTTTTATTAAGCTCCTTAAGGTGATAATCAACAACCTCCCCCCTGGTGATGCTGGGGCTGGCTAATGCCTTTGAATGCAGCCCCAGGGATTTTGCGCCAAAACTTTGCGCGATCCTCTCTACCTCGGAATCGTCTGTTGATATAAAAACATCGCTAATATAACCGCACCCCTTTAAGGCATTAATAGAATAATAAATCAGGGGATAACCGTTTATTTCTTTTAAAGCAATTTTATTCTTATTGAAAAATACCGATTCTCTTATAAAACCGGCGATTTTTTTATCGTTGGTAACGTTCTTATCTATGAAATCGTGTTTTACGTATCTGCGGGCAATCAATCTATGGCCGATATTCGTGGACATGCTGCCGTCGTGCTTGCGGTAATACATCAAAGGCAGCCTGACATTATAAACTTTGAATCTATGGATAAACCTTACCCAAAAGTCATAATCCTCCTGAAACTTTAATTTCTCGTTATATCCGCCAATTTCATCATAACATAACCTTCTATACATCAGGCCTGCGCCAAGCGGGGCACGGTCCAAAAGCTCCAGCTCATCATTACTTTTCATCAACTTATAATGGTCAATAATGGCCCCCTTTTCATCTACGCGGTAATAATCCGAATAAACCAAATGGACGTCGGGCTTTGCATCTAATATGCTGCTTGCGACCAACAGTATATTTTCGTCAAAATAGTCGTCGGCATCAAGCCTAATTATATATTTTCCTTTTGATTCTTTTATGCCGGCGTTGCAGGCAGCGGCTAAACCCACCCCGCCCAGATATAAAATTCTAATCTGAGAATTACTAGAATAACCGGAAAGAACTTCCCTGGTATGATCAACGCTCGCATCGTCAATTACGATTAGTTCAAAATCCTGGCAAGTCTGCCTCAGCACGCTATCTATGGCCTGCTTAAGAAATTGCGCGTAATTATGGGCGGTTAAGATTACGCTTATTTTAGGTATTTGCTCTTTTTTGGCTTTCATCGCGACGAATCCGTAAAATATTTTATAGTTTCTCCAAGCCCTTCCTTTAACCCAAAACTGGGTTCAAAATTTAATATTTTTCTGGCCTTGGCGATATCCGCGTAACTTCTTTTAATTTCGCCCGCCCTAGCCTCTTTAAAAATAATTTTACTCCGCGCGCACTTCATCTGCCTTTTAATCTCTTCGCCAAGCTCTATAATCCTGGTCTCCTTCTCTGTGGCAATATGGAACAGCTCGCCTCCGATATCCTTATCCATAGCGGAAATTATAGCCCTCACCAGGTCCCCCACAAAAATAAAATCCCTTGTCTGGCTGCCGTCTCCAAAAATTTCTAACGCTTTGCCATCCCGGACTCTTTTGATAAACCTGGCCACTACTGAATTCTTGTGGTCGGAATAAGGCCCGTAGACATTAGAAAAACGCAACGCCACCGTCTTTAACCCGTAGGTATTAAAATATACGGAACACAAGATTTCTCCATATAGCTTATTAGCCCCATACGGGGAAATTGGCGCTGGCCGGCTTTCTTCATTTATCGGCGGCAAATGTTCCCCCAGGACGGCATTGGAAGAAGCAAAGATAAACTTTTTTATTCTATTTTTTCTGGCTAATTCTAAGGCGTTCATTACGCCTTCATTATTACAGCGGAAATCTGTTTTGGGAAATTTCTTAGAATCAATGACAGAGGTGTGAGCCGCAAGATGCACCAGCGTATCCTTATCTTTAAGCGCTCTGTCAAATTTATCATAATTTAAAATATCCCCTTTTATGAATTCTACAGAATCTTTCTTCGGCGTATTATTTAAAATACTTTTTAAATTTGCCAAAGAAGAAGAGCTAAGATTATCGTATATCGTTATTCTATGCTCGCTCTTGTTATTAAGCAGGGTACTTAATAAATTTGCGCCGATAAAACCGCATCCGCCGGTTACTAGGATTCTTTTTAACTTCATGAAATTTTTAACCCTTCTTTTTCTTTTCTTAGCTCCTCTTCCAATTCCATCAGCTCCAGCCTCTTAACCTGAATTTTCCTGCCTGACCACCAGGTCTTGGGCAGGATTAAATGCCTGATTTGCTCTATTCTTTGCGTTATATCGCTGCGTATTAATAGTTCAAACATCCTGAATATTTCTTCTTCCAGTTTTATCTTTGGCTGGAATCCAAGATTATTGGGGAGTTTTTCGTGAATAACATTATAGGGGTGCTCGTCAGCCTCAACCCTGGGATTCTCAACCCTCTGAATTTCAACGTCAAGCTTGAAATGCTTCCTCCCTATTTTTGCGATAGAATAAGCCAGGTCCCTGGCGCTATAAACATTAGAAATTTGATTGACCACTTCGTATTGGCTTAAAATTGGCGGCGAGGAAATGAGGCGAGTCATACATTCCATAGCATCCTCCAGGGCAATAAAACCCCTCTTTTGATGCCCGGCCCCAAACAGGGTTAACGGAATCCCTATAATCGCCTGCGCTACAAAACGGTTGACTATCGTACCGAACCATTCATCTATATCTAAACGTGTCCTCAGGCGCTCATCGGAGGCTACTTGTTTTGTATGCACTCCAAAAATTACACCCTGCATAATATCGTATGACCTTAATCCCCAATATTTACACGCCTCAAAAATATTAAGGGTATCTTGGGCTTTAGAGATATGATAGAAAGAACCCGGATCCCGGGGAAGCAATTCCCCTCCCAAATCCCACTTGCCGTTATTCCAGTGCATTATAGCATCCGGGGGAAACACCCCTTCAAATATAGGCCTTCCTGACATAGGGGCGCCATATTCGCCCATTGTCCCCAATTTAAGTAAAACAGCTTCCGGGACAACTTCACGCATAATAAACAGTAATCCCAGGGTCCCTAGAACATTATTTGCCTGCACCTCAATTGCATGGTCAGCGTCTATCATGCTATAAGGCGCTGAGGGATTTTCTCCGTAATGGACAATAACCTCGGGCTTTACTTCGTCTATAAACTCTTTTAAACGCTGCCTTTCATTTAATATGTCTATTTGCCTAAAATCAATAGGGACACCTGCTCTTTCACTTGCTACCTGCAGCCTATCATTCATCCGCGCGATGGGGACAACGGTATGGGAGCCTCTTTCCTTTACGCAATTACGCCGATTATAATTATCCACCCCGCTTATTTTACATCCGAGACTACCCAAAAATAATGCCAGCGTCCAGCCTAAATATCCGTCAATGCCCAGTATCATAACGTTCATATTTTTCAATAAAAGCCCATATTCTGTTTCTCTCCATTCGGGGCAATCTTTAAACTGGATACTTAGAGGGTTATATTCGCCTAATTCTGGACGCCGCCTGCATTCAACCCTAATCCTTGCTTGATTGCGCTCCCCTGGCGCTTGCCTTGAAGAATTAAGTAACTTTAATTGGGCGCGCAGGCCCGCGTCAAATTCGGTTTTAAGCTTTACAGCCGGACAATTCAAGCAATTACATTTAGCATTATGCATAATATTTAACCCTCCTGGCTCTGCGCAAACTTTAAAGGTTTGGTGTGTATGCCGCATTCGCCGCCACATTTACTAGTCCCGACCCAACGCCCCGCGCGCTCGTTCTCACCGCTGGCAATATGCGTGCAAGGAAGACACCCTAACGACCTGTAACCCTTTGCGTACAATGGATTAACTTTTACCTTATAAATAGCTAAATATTGCCAAATTTCTCTTTCTTTCCAGAGTAAAATAGGGTTAAGCTTAATCAGGCCGCTATCTCGCTCTTCCCATTCCTTAAAATCAGTCCTCGTGCGGCCTTCCGTGCAACGCAGGCCCGTAATCCAGCATTTGGCGTCTAAATCTCTGATTGCCTGACGCGTAGGCACCACTTTCAACAGTTCACAACACATATCCGGGTCAGACTTGTGCAGATTGTCGGAAATTTCTATATCGCTCTTGTAAACCTTAAGATTTGGATTATCCGCGACTACCTCCTGCATAAAATCTACTGTTTCCTTCGGCTTAAACCTGGTAGTGACGATAAACCCGCGAATTTCGGGGTTTATTCTCCTTGCTAAATCCCAAACTACCATTGAGTCCTTGCCTAAGCTGTTGGCAACCACCAGCGAATCTCCGAATTCTTTATAAGCATCTTCAATTAAACGACAGGAACGTTCAATCTTTTCCTGAAAATTTAAGCCCTCTACCAGCTCTTTTAAATTTTCCTTAGTATTAAAGTTTTTCATTACCCCCCCCAGTGGTTTATTCAAAGCTATACCGGCGCTTCTTCTTTGCTCATTTTCTTATTTTCTAAACTTAACATATTATTCAAAAAACCCGAATTCAATAAATTAAATAAAGATTGAGCCTTATCTCTAAGGTTTTTCAGCTCGGCTAATTTCTGCTCAAAATATTTTATCGCTTCGTTATCTTCCCGGCTATTAGCCTTTGAATTAGCCGAATTAAGGGCCTTATTTGACGAATTTATCATTGCTTCCACTTCTACCAGCCGGGCCTGCACCAAGGCGTTAATCCTTTCCCTGATAACCTTATAAATATCGCTCTCTGCTTCATAATAATCCCTTCTTGAGCCCTTAACCCAAACCCGCCTTACCGCGCCGTATCTCTCCAGGGCCCTTATGTTTACGCTAACGCTCCCCTTGCTGATTTTAAGCCGCTCAGCCATTTCATCAAGCGACAATGCCTTGTTGGTCAAATAAAGCCAAGCATAAAGCTGGGCCATTACATTATTAAGGCCGAATTTGCTGCAAATCTGATTTATTTTATCAAGAAAAATATCCTGCGCCAAAATCAATTCTTCGCTCATATTGCCTCCTTGGCCATTTGTATCACCCAACATATTTTATAATAAACCGCCTTTTTAAAATGAATATGCCAGTTTTGTCCCCAATACAAAGCTATCTATCCATTTTCCGCTCTTTTTGCTGTCTACCCACAAATAATAGAGCTCACCATTTAAATTTTTTATAATCTTAAAAGAAAATCCGCTGTAAAGCCTATTCTGGCTTAACTCTTCCTTATCAATATCAACAAAGATCTCATCGGATACAAAAGGCTTAATCTCCTGCCTGGTAAATTCAAACGGCAAGCCGATTGTGATTTTATTGCGGTATCGCCAACCATCATCTGAATCTTCAATTTCGCGGTATTCAAACCGGTTTCTGTCGCTTAATTCAAAATTGGCTATTTTTTCCTTGAGTGTAATAATGAAATTTGGCTGGTTTTCCTCTTTCCATTCTCCCTTTTTCTTCTCAAAAACTTGCCTATAGCCGAGGCCCATACTTAACCACTTGGAAAACCCGGAATAATGGATACTTAAATCTGAATGCTGATAATACAGGTTACCGCCGTCGTCCCCAAAGCGTAATTCCTCCTCAAAAGCCATTTTCCAATCCCGCCTGATTTTCCAAGATAAAGCCTCGTTATTCCAAACCTGAAAATCCCCGTTATCAAAGGCAAACGCCAGATTTGCAATTAGAAAAATGAACGGGATTGATAAAAACAATTTCTTCATTTTTTCCTTTCCTTTCTTAATTAATAATTCCCGCAATATATTCCCTGGTCATTTCGTTTTCCGGATTCTCAAAGATTTTTTGCGCGGGGCCCTGTTCAATTACTTCCCCCAGATACAAGAAGACCGCGTAATCAGCCAACCTCCTTGCCTGGCGTAAAATGTGGGTAACCAAAATAATAGTGTATTCATTTTTTAAATTCAGGAATCTTTGTTCAATACGCTGGCTGGATTTGGGGTCTAGGGCCGAAGTCGGTTCATCTCCCAATATTATCTCCGGCTCTACCGCCAGGCCCCTGGCTAAGCAAAGCCTCTGTTGTTGCCCAACCGAAAGCCTGGCTGCCGAAGCATGCAGCCTATCTTTTACCTCTTCCCAGAGGCTCGCCTCCTTAAGATAATGCTCTACTATTTTAGCCAGTTGTATCTTGTCTTTTACGCCGTAGAGCCTTGGGCCGTAGGCAACGTTGTCATAAATAGACATTGGCAAGGGATATGGCTTCTGAAACAACAAGCCCATTTTTTTTCTGATATGGGTAACCTCCGTCCCGGGATCATAGATATCTTCTCCATCCACTAAAACCTTCCCGGAGATTTTAACCCCCTCGACAGAATCAACGAGGCGGTTAAAGGATTTTAAAAGGGTGGTTTTGCCGCAACCCGAAGGCCCGATAATAACCGTGATTTTTTTATCCGGAATATCCAGGGAAATATTTTTTAGGGCGTGCTCCTTGCCGTAAAAAACATTCAAATTCCGCACGTTGATATGGCTTTTATAAAGCATTTAATCTAAGACGTGTTCGGTTAATTTTTTATTCAACAGCCTGGAAACTATGCTTACCGCAAGAATGATTAAGGTTAAAATTAAACTTGCCGCGTAAGCCCGCCCCTGCACCTCGGCGATGGGAGAGCCCAACTGAAAAAATATTGCCAGGGGCAGGGTGGCGACAGGAGCAAATAACGACTGCGGTATTGAATCGGTGAAACCCGTAGTAAAAATTACCGAGGCAGCATCCCCAATCCCTCTTCCAAAAGAGATTAATACCGCCGTAGAAATTCCCGGTAAGGCCTGCCTGACTATAACCTTTAGCGCGGTTTCCAGTTTAGTAGCCCCCAAGGCATAAGAAGCGTCAAAAAGGTCCTTGGGTATCATCCTTAAAACTTCATCCATTATCCTGGTCATAATCGGCAGAATTAAAAGCGCGACGACGATAATACCGGATAATAGCGATGCCTTAACGCCTAAAAACAACATTACACCAAGTCCAAAGGCTCCATAAACTATGGAGGGCACTCCCCACAATACATCTAATGAAAAACGGATAAAATTCACCCAGCGCGAACCAAATTTTGCGTAGACATTGATGGATAAAACTATGCACAGGCTAATCAAAATCGCGACAACACTCGCGCCTCCGGCTAAATATAAAGAACCCAGAATCGCGTTTAAAATACCCCCTTCTTTGCCTAAATAATAACCGCCCTGGGGTGTCCGGGTTAACATGTCCAGGTTCATTGCCTTGATACCCTTAGCTATAACTAAAGCCAATATTAAGGCCAGGCCGGCTAAAATAATTAATGTCGAGCCAATCATTAATGTTTTAAAAAAATTTTCTTCAATTTTTCTTTTATCTAATTTCATATTCTATTTTCTACGCGGATAATGACCAGGCGGGAGACAATGTTAAAGAATAAGACTACGCCTAAAAGCAGCAGGGCGGCTAATAAAAGCGCTGAATCATACATAGGTATAGAAAGCATCTCGCCATAGTTATTGGCAATTAAGGCCGGTAAAGGATAAACGGGATCAAAAAGCGACTTGGGGATTTTAGCCACATTTCCCGCTACCATTAGCACGGCCATAGTTTCTCCTAAGGCGCGGGACAGCCCTAAGGCAACAGCCGCTATTATTCCGGGCGAGGCCTTACGCAGGACTACATGCTTAATCGTCTGCCATTTGGTCGCGCCTAACGCCAAAGATACCTCTCTGACCTGGCTGGAAACTGATTTTAAGACCTCAAGGCAAACATGGATAATGATCGGGGAAATCATAATTGCCAAAACTACTCCGCCGGCAAGGATACAGTAACCGCTAGAATAATGATGAAAAAACGGCGCAACGCGGTTTTTAATTAAAGGGACGATGATTAAAACCCCCCACATCCCATAAACTACCGAGGGAATCCCGGAGAGCAGGTCAATTAAAGGAATAACAATTTCGCGCACCCTCTTTATGGCGTATTCGGATAAATAAATCGCGGTTAAAATACAAAGCGGCACAGCTAATAGCATAGCTACAGCGGTAACCCAGAACGTCCCGATTAAAAAGGGCAAGAATCCGAATTCCTTTTTGAAGGGATGCCAAGAAGCAGAGAATAAAAGCTGGTCGAGGGGGATTAATTTCAGGATGGGCCTGGCTTTCCAATATAACGCCAAAACCAGAGAACAAAATAACAAGCCGCAACCTACCGTAACCAGCGACATAAACCTGCTGGCAATCCTGTCTTTTACAAAACGGATATTTTGCATCAAGAGAGCTTCAGAGCCTATTAAGTTCTTCTTCTATTTCTTTTTCGGGCAAATTAATATAGCCGGTCTCAGAAACAAATTTTTGTCCATCGGCGAGAATCCACCCGAGGAATTCTAACACTATTTCCTTTTTAGGCTTTCCTTGCGAGGCTAAATAAAGTTTGCGCGCGGGCGGAGAAGGGTACTTGCCGTTTCTAATAGCCTGAATAAGCTGGTCGCGGTTATCATAAAAATTTTCTTTTGTATCAAGCCTGCCATTACCGTCAATATCTAACGCTATAACTTTTATTCCTGCGATAGGTCTTTTGGTATTGGCATCATAAACAAAGTTGATATTGTTGTACCCGATTCCCAGGATATCTTTCTTAACTACCTCGGCAATCCCCGGGTCGCCGTAAACGCCAACGCCTTCTAAATCCTCCTGCTTTTTATCCAAATATTTTGCCCAGGTCTCTGCCGCGCCGCAGGCGTCCGAGCGGGTATAAACATTAATTATATCTTTCGCGTCATTGCCTGCCGCCTCTCCCCAGGTCTTAATTTGTTTAGTTACCCAGATATCGATAAAGGCTTCTCGCTTGATGCCATTTTTTAAGATATCGTTTAAAATGGGGTTATTTTCATTCACGGTAGGCACTACAGCGTCAATTACTACGGAAATCCACCAGGCGCCCTTTTTTATCTCCTCATCATTAATATCCCTTGAAATCATCCCCAGGTCAACAACTCCGGCTAAGCAATCAGCCATTCCTTTTCCGGCGCCGCCGGCTGAAATATTGATTTTGACGTTAGGGTGAATGCTCTGGAATTCCTCTGCCCATTTAACCATCATAGGATAGAGCGCCCAGGCCCCGGAAATATCAATCACCCCCTCAAGTTCACTTGGTTTCTCTGCCCTGCCTGTTTTTAGCTGTAACGTCAGGATTAAGCCAATAATAAAGCATACTAAAAATCTCTTCACCTTGCTAGCTCCTGGTATAATCATTAGGCATAATTCATAGATTATGCCTAATTGATGAAATTAAAGCACCCTTACTATTTTTCATTATGGAATGTCTTTTATATCGTTTAAAACATTCTGAATGAATATAACACATCTATATCATCCTGTCAATAAATATGTTATGGAGAGTTATGTCCGGTACCTCGTTCTAAAAAACTAGGCTTTCTGGAATATCAATTTACCTCTGCGCGCATCTATTCCCGTCCTAACGAGCAGGGCCTTACAAAGTGTAAAGTAAAGGTACCGATTGGGGTATCTGCGGGGCACTTAATAAGCTAATCAAGGCGAAACGCCGCTTAATAGTTTTTTATGATTTTATTTATCTCATAGAGAAAGCGATTTAATGGAGATTGAATATTAGCCCTATTAAACCCTTTCTTCTTTAACGAAAAAAAGCCATCTATATAGTCTCTATAATATTCTATTTTTATATTTCTTGCTATCTCTTCGTTTAAACTCCCCAAAACCCAATCGTTATTTTTTATCGTTTCAATATCTGCTAAGTCGCCATCGTAAGTTTTAAAATAAGCACCTTTATAAGGATCAAAAACAAACCACTTTTTCCCCAGGGCTACAAAAGAAAAGGTAGCGCATTTTGTCTGGCTAGGCGAACAAATATTGGTAAAAAATGCTTCTAAACCGGTATAATTGCATAAGGTAGTAAATACATCCGAAAACTGATCAGATTCACCGTAACCCCTTACGATAATATACCAAGCATGATCATCTATCGTCGCCAAGCCCGGCGGAGGCTTCCTAATATTATTATATGTCCATTCAAATATCTTCATTAGACGCTCCTGGTCTGTCTTTGCGCCCTGGGTGATGAATTTTGCTAAGTGTTTATAATTGTAGTGCCGGTCAAAGAAATCCAGCAGTTTAAGGTACAGGGGTAATCTTATGGTATAAACCTGGTAATCAACGCCCTTACGGGTAGTTACATTAATATTTAAAATAAAGATTGTAACTGCCAGCATAACGATAAAAAATAAAAATTTATTTAAAAACTTTTTCATTTTAATCAATAAACCTCTGGTGCCAAAGTTCCAGCATTAATAAACTCCATAAGCCTAAACTATGGTCCTTATTGCCATCTATATGCCTGTTAATATAGCCTCTTAGGTTATCCGGATTAAAATATCCGCGTTTAAGCGCGCGCGAAGAAAACAATATCTCGCGCGTAAAATCTTTTAATTCATTCCTCATCCAGGTTCCCACCGGAACGCCAAAGCCCATTTTAGCGCGATAAATATTTTCAGCGGGTATTAGGTTCTTAATCGCCTTCTTTAATATATATTTCTTAATCAGCCCTTTTATTTTAAAATTACCGGGGAGCCTGGCGGAAAATTGCATGACGTCCTGATCAAGGAACGGCGCGCGCGTCTCCAGGGAATTGGCCATACTGGCGATATCCATCTTTACCAATAAATCGTTAGCCAGGTTTGTCTTGATATCGGTCGCCAAGAGGCGGTCAACTAACCCCATATCATTAGGCAACGCGGGATAGTCTCTTAACCAGTCTGCCGGATTATAATTGTCCAATTGCTGCTTAAAGCCGGGATGATAAAGCATGTCTTTTTCTCTGTAACTAATCATAGACACCCACCGACAGTAACGCGGATAAAAAGGCATAGATACATTTTCCAAGAACCGCCTAATCTTTCTCCTTCTATTTTTAACATGCGGCGAATCGGGTAAAAGGCGTAAAGCCACCTTCCTCATTGCCTCTCTAAAAAATAGGGGCAGGCGATTATAGCTTTCAGCAAGTTTCATTGCCTGGTATCGTTCATAACCGGCAAACGACTCATCGCCCCCGTCTCCATTTAAGGCGACAGTAACAAATTTTTTAGTCTCACAGGATACATAATAAGTAGGGATAGCCGATGAATCCGCATATGGTTCGCCATACCGCTCTACCAAAAGGGGCAAGACCTCTAATGCTTTTGGCCGAACCACAAACTCATGGTGCTCAGTAGAAAAAAGCTCAGCGATGTTCCGGGCATATTTTAATTCATCAAAATCCGCATCGTCAAAACCAACCGAGAACGTCTTTACTTTGCCTGTTAACTGGCTCATTAATGCCACTACTGTGCTTGAGTCAATGCCGCCGCTTAAAAAAGCGCCTAATGGCACGTCGCTGGCCAAACGCCTCTTTACCGCTTCTTTTAAAATCCTTAATAATTCCTCGGCTGCCTCTTCTTCTGAAATAATAATTTTAGGCGAATATTCTAATTCCCAATACTTTTGCAATCTGAATTTATTATCCTGCAATATACCGTAATGCGCTGGCAACAATTTAAATATCTTATTATAAATTGTATTTGGCGCGGGGATATAGCCAAAAGTAAGGTACTGATTAATGGCGTTATAATTTATCTCCTTGTCAATTAATCCGCTGGAAAGTAATGCGCGAAACTCTGACGCAAAACAAAAATGCTGGCCGTCATAATAATAAAGCAGCGGTTTTTTCCCTAACCTATCTCGGGCTAAAAAAAGCCTTCCTTTCTTGCTGTCCCAGACGGCCAAAGCGAACATGCCCTGTAAATAAGAAAGGCATCCTTCGGCAAAATCTTCATAAAGATGGACCACCACCTCCGCATCGCTGCAAGAGATAAAACGATGCCCCCGGCCTTCTAATTCCCGACGCAGTTGCCGATAATTATATATTTCGCCATTAAGGACCAGCTGCAGGGTGCCATCTTCATTGCGCATTGGCTGGCGGCCGGCTTCGGATAAATCAATGATTTTTAGTCTTCTATGGCCGAGCCCGGCATTAGCCCCTGCGTAGATACCCTCACCATCGGGCCCGCGATGTATCATTTGAGAACACATCTTTCTGATTAGCTGTTCGCTTATATTACTCTGGCTATAATTTATAATTCCGGCGATACCGCACATATCTTAAAAATTATCCTTATAGGCTTTCTTTAAAATTTCTACAAAGTAAGGGGCGTTTCTCTCAAGCGAATACCTCTCTTCTACTGTCTTCCTGCCCGCCAGGCCCATTTTTTTACGTAAGTTAATATCCTGGATAAGGCTTGTTAATTTTTCCAGCCATTCATTTTCCGTAGCAGCCAAAAAACCATTTATGCCATCCTGGATAATTTCAATATTCCCTCCCACCCTGGAAGCCATAACAGGAACTCCTACGGACATATACTGAATAGTTTTGAAAGGGGTCTTGGCTAGCGCCCGCTCGTCATTTGGAAGCGGATATATACCGATATCTAAACTTTGAAAATTCTCTATATCCTTTTGCAATGTCCATTTTTCATTGATGACATTAACTCCCGGTATATTGAAATTTTCTTCACCGCCGATTATCTTTAGGGAAAAATCAAATTTTTCCGCCAACTTGATAAAGACATTTATTAATTGGTTCAGGCAATATGATGTTGTGTGGCTTCCAATCCAGCCTATAATAGGGGTTTTATTTTGGGAGTTAACGTCTTTCAATTTAAACTTTCCCGTATCTATAGAGGTGGGGATGACTGTAACATTGCGATTAAATGAATAAACAAAATCCCGCATATACCTATTGCAGACAATTACATGGTCGCTCAATCTTAAAATTTGATAGAATTTCCCGGGATGCCTTAAGGTATTCATAACCTTGTTATTTCCTTTAAAATTCGGCAGATAAACCGCGTCTTCAAAGTCATATATAATCGGCTTGCCTAATTTAGAAAAAAACCACTCACATATGGCCGGGCCAAACGGAAAAGACTCTATATGCACGAAAACTAAGTCATACTTATTGTATCTTACCAGGTCCGATAGCCTTTTTGCTGTAGATCCCAAAAGAAGAAATATTTTTTTAAAGTGGCGGCCTCTTTTATACATAATTTTAAAAAAATCCGAGCTCATAAAAGGCCTGATGCAATAATCAATCCCCTGCGTTTTAAGGTAAGGCAGATATTGCTCCACCCTATACCTGTTACTCGGCCCTTCTGTGGGATAGGGAACTAAAAATAATACCTTCATCTTGCCATCTCTTTTAAGACATTTTTACCGCTTAAAATCGCCTCATCCATCCAAAGATATTCCCATTTTCCGTATCGCCCAGCGGTATAAATATGATTCTTATGTAAAAATCTATTTATTATATCAAGATTACTCAGCCGGCCGTGATCATATAAACAATAGGCGTATTTTATATCATGCAGGTTAATTAATTTTACCTGGTCCCGGGAACTGATAATCCTCGCCTTAATTAAATCCTGAATTACTTTTCCCGCGATATCCCTATATCTTACCGGCCTAGATTCAGAATAGGCAATTTCAGCCTGAATAGAACTCCATCCTTTAGGTACAGTAAGTTGAGAGAAATTCTTAGGAAAACTAATCCGAAAGGCGGCGAATTTTTCTTCCGGAAAATATATCCAATGCTTAGAGGTAATATCTTCCCGCCTGATGCCCAAATTCACACATAAGACAGAATTACACCTTAACCCCTGAATGGCCTGCCTAACCGCAACGGGAATAACATTGATTATCTTGGACAGCTCAGGCAAAGGTATGGTTGAGATAAGCTTATCATAGCGTACAGCTGTCTGGTTATTAAAATGTATAATTTTTTTATCAATTTCGATTTTTATTGCTTCTTTACCAAGCATTATCTTTGTATTTGGCTTAAGCAAGGCTTCGGTAATTCGCTGTATCCCCTGGCTCCTGGGGTAATGAAATAGCGCGTTTGGCCCAAACTCTTCTTTCTGAATAGACCTGGCTCCGGCAATAACTTGGCTTAGGCTAGGCCGAGGAACCCTTACATCCAGCCAATCAGTCGTTAATTCTTTAGTTTTGACTGTCCAGAATTTTTCGCTATATGGTATATAGAAATTGTCGGCGATGCCTTTGCCGAAAGTAGCGTATATCCACTCCCGGTAATTAAGCGGGTTATTCCGCGGCTTTTTTTGGGCATCCCTGAAACCAATTATACATTCTTCCACTATATGCCGAGGCAGACCAAAGGTATTAACCTGAAATGGGTATTTGGTCAGAATATTCCGGGAATAAATCCATGCCGAACGCTTTTTCTGTGTTAAAAATAATTTCTTATCTTTAGCTAATAAACCTAAAACATACTTATTCTTAGTATGTAAAACGTGGATGCCATAATCAAAAATATAGCCTTTGATGCGCGACGTCCGGCAAGTCCCGCCTATTTCTTTTTCCTTCTCAAATACGGACCCACCCGTGTGATAAGCGCAGCTTAGGCCGGATAACCCAGCGCCCAATATAACCGTATCTATGTGTTTAATTTTATCTGGCGGCTTAAGAAAATTATTTTTCTTCAATTAATTCCTCTAGATATTCTTTCAACGCCTCTTCCCAGGGCCGCATGTTAATATTTAATTGCTCTATTTTCTGTGTATCTACCACTTCTGAATCCGGCCTTGGCGCAGGCAAAGGGAAATCTTTTGAGCTTATCGGCTTAACACCAATATCATCCCGGCCTAAATACTCCACTATTTTACAGGCAATATCATAGCGAGTGGCCGAGCCCTTATTTGTTAAATGAAATAAACCATAACGCCCTAATTTAACGATTTTTATAATCCCCGCTGAAAAATCCTTGGTAAAAGTAGGACAGCCCCTTTTATCGTCAACTACAGTTAAAATATTTTTTGTTTTAGTAAGTTCCACTATTTTGACAATGAACTTCTTATCCTTTTTTCCTCCGCCCATCATCCATCCCGCCCTAAAAATAAAGTATTTTTTCAGCAGGCCCTCAACAACCTTTTCTCCTTCAAATTTACTTCTAGTGTAAACACTGATCGGATTGGGGATATCCAGTTCGGTATAAGGAGCGCCTTTTTTGCCATCAAAAACTCCGCAGGTGCTTATATACACCATTATGATATCGTTTTCCTTGCAGACTAAAGCAATATTTTTGGTGCCCAGCGCATTTGTTGTATATGCATGCTTATTTTCAAGTTCGCATTTATCCACATTGGTCTCGGCGGCCAAATGAAAGATTATTTGCGGGCTTACCATATTTACATAAGACTTAATTTTATCTTGGTCTCTGATATCTAAATGTTGCGTCTTAGGGTTCAAAAGTACAATATCCGTAGGAAATGTTTCATAGCCGTCTTTTTCTAATAACGGCAGCAATGCGCTGCCCAGCATTCCATCAGCACCGGTTACTAACGCCCTCATAATTTGGCCTCCCCCGTATATAATCTATTATAAATCCGCTGGTAACTATCCGCTGCCTTATCTAAAGAAAAAATTTCTTCCGCAGTATTTCTGCACCTTTGGCTTAATTTTTCCTTATTTCTCAAAAGTTTTGACAATTCCGATATGGCCCCTCTATACTCATCCGCAGAAAAACGGTTTACCACAACGCCTATTTTTTTCTCTCTTACTATCTCGTCGCAGTCTCCTATCCCGGAGTTAATGATAACCGGTAGGCCACAGGCCAGGGATTCTCCGAATTTAGTCGGGCAGGAGCTAATTTTAGAAAAAAGGGGCTTTATAAAAAAAATAGACATATCCACATTGGCTAACAACCGCGGAACATCCGCATAATAAACATTCTTAATCGAGTAGCTTCCGCCAGAAATACCGTTTCTCATCATAGTTTCTTCAATATTGTGCTCTTTTGTCGGAGTTAAAAATAAAAAATGAGATTTTAAAAATGTCTTATGTAATTCTACAAAGAAATCCACCATTTCATCAAGCATGTACCAAGTGCCCAGGGAACCAACATAGACTAAGTTTAACGCGCTATCTTCTGGCAATGCCCTGGACCGCAAATTAAAATTAAATAATTTTAAGTCCGCAGAGGTCGGAATTACTTCAATCTTAAAATTGCGTTTTTCTAGATACGGAAAATCCTGGATTGCTTTTTTAGCCCTTTCAGTCAATACGACAACTTCGTCGGCATTGATTAAAAGAATCCTTTCTATATATTTAGAAACTTTATACAGTAACCCATCCCTTGGCCACAACCCTCCGTCCACGCGTTCATCTGCCCATAGACCGCGGTAATCAAGCAGGAATTCCGTTTTAAATAATCGCTTTAAAATCAGGGCTACAAACGCCCCTACGAAGCTTCTTCCATGAATAATTGTTATTTTATTTCTCTTTAATAAAAATGAACCTACCATTACTCCCATGGATATATCGTATAACTTAGCTAAAACCTTAGGATTTTTATGATATCTAAGGCTTGTCCATTTTATTCCTGATTCTGATAACTCCTGCTTTATGGTATTAAAAATAGGTTTATTGCGACAAGACGGCTTATCAAAAGTAATAAGCGTATATTCTACGTTTATTTTCGCAAGTTTTTTAAGATAGGGAATTATCTGTGATTGCCCGAGAGGGTCGGTTGCCCCGTCATAAGAGATATAAAGTATCCTGCTATTTGCCATTTTTTCCTTTAAAAAATAGCTCTGGCATATTCCTGCCCCAATTTACCCTATCCTCCATTAGCCCTTTTAATAGAAGAAAATAGAACAATAATAACGGCAAGGCCTTATTCGCTATAAAAAAAGGAATTAATTTACCTATCGGCGGTAAAAATATCAATACAGAGGCAATGAAAAAGATAAATAAGAATAAACTTTTACTAAAGCTAAAAGAAATGGGTACCTCTAAATTTTGAAAATCATATAATATGGCGAAGATGAAGATGTTGGCATAAACTAACCTGTAATCATAAGAGGTAAAATTGGAAAGCGATGCCAATATAAACATCAGGGATACCTCTTTCAATATATGCCTGGCTGAACGGCTGTTATTTAGCCATATCAAAACAATTACAGGAAGATATAATAACACCGATAAAATCAACGCTGTCTGCTGCCAGATATGGCTCAAAAAAGATAAACATTGGATTCTTCTCGCCAGCCAGCCAAAGACAAGACCGGTAAAACTCCGCAGGGAATGATTAAGCCAATCTGGATTAGCAATATGACAGGTTTGCGTGAATCTTTGTAAAGACAAAATATGCTCCTTAAGCGGAATACTATGATAACTGACTATACCCAAGATGAAACATAAAAAGATAATCCATCCGGTAATCCTGTATTCTCTTTTTAAAACAAAGTAAATGAAAAAAACTAAAGGGTATAATTTTATTAATATAGCGACGGATATAAATAACCCTACCAAGAAATCATTCCTTTTTATTAACCAAAAATAAATTGCCACACAAACTAAAAGCATTACCAATATATCGTTATAGCCCCTTTCTATAATGAATCTTAATGGGTAAGAAAAAAATATTACTACAGCTGTTATTGTCCAATATAAGAATTTATCTTTGAAAAAACATGATAATAGCGCCATTGAAACCAGCATAAATAAGATAATCAAGATAACCCATATCTGGTATGCCATGTTTTCCGCCAAAAAAGTAAATGGTATGTATAAATACGCCAAAAGAGGCCCGTACGGAAAAACAAATCCGTGGGTATTACGCGAAATTAACGCATATTTTTCTCCATACCTGGAATTATCTTCGTAGATATTATGCCCTGCCAAAAGATTAAGGGCTGTTTTATAACTATTATCAAAATCCGTTCCCAGTACAGGAGCGGGAAAAGTGAAATAATTTGGCTCAAATTTGTTTCCAATAAACTGTGAATATACGGTAAAGTAGAAATTACACGCAATTATGACTATTATAAATAAACACACAATTGTCTTATATTCAAATTTTAAATTTTTCATCATTTAATGCGGCTGCTGGCTTGGTTTTTAGTAAAAGAGCCGGATATCTTATTCTTTATAAAGAAAGCGGCAAAAATAAATATAACAAAGCTGACCATATCTCTATGCCTCAGCATTGTCCCGGCATTCCCGCTTGCGCCCGCAATTACAGTGCCCATAAGAAACAAATAAAATATTAATAATAACGATGGCAAGTTTCTGGATTTAATTGAGATTACCATGCCCAAAAAAGCAAATATAGAAAGCGCTATGAATATTAATTTGTAAGGATAATATAATACATACAATATAGTAGTATATCTGGCTGGCTCTATGATAAAATGCGCCCAGGAAAATAATATATAAAGCAACTTATGTATAAAAGTATAATTATTAAAATCGGACTCGAATTTAAATAAATTATAAATTTGCCCCCCGGAAATTAAATAATTATAATGTGACGTGCTTAAGGAATGGAAAAGGTAATTAAAAAATAACAATAACTTCTGAAAATAAAATACACAGAAAAATAACATAAAAAATAAAAACCATTTCAGCTTTTTATAATATATTACGGGCGCTATTATCATATATGTCAAAATAGATATTAATAATGGGAATATTAATTTTTCTTTTAATAAATAAAAGGCGAATAAAGCGCCTATTAAAATAATTAATTTCAAAAAATTAATCACTGCGTTATGCCTTGTTTTGCTTATAGATAAGAGAATAAATATAATTAAACACAGTAAAAAAATATAAGATGATTCTGCGACTTTCGTTGTGGCATAATAAAATAGCGTCGGATTAAAAAGAAATAATATAGTGGAGATATATCCGGTTTTATCATCAAACAAAGTTCTGCTTATCTGAAAAATTAATATTCCAACCAAAAGATGCAAAACAATATTCCACAGGTGGATAATAAGCTCGCTGTAACCGAATATAGAATATAATATGCCGTAAAAGTAAGTGATATAGCCCACCTGGTATGTATCGGCAGGGGGCACCAGGCCGCGCCAAGTCCATTCTGATACCCAATCCGTAGCTACATCTAATCGGCTGGTATATCCCAGGGGCTTATTTGTTAAGATGGCCGAGATAGGCCGCGCATGTAATTCATAAAGCTCTCCATCATTAAAGAAAAACGAGGTCAACTTTAAACGATAAGGATACCTATTAAAATCAAATTGCATGGCAACCATTAATAATAAATGCAATAAATAACAAATGATAATTATAACATAAAGCCTGCGTCTATATTGTTTTAAGGGGATGAATAATACAAGGTAAATGAATAAATTAAAAAGAAAAAATAAGATTAATGACCTTAGTGTGCTTGCCATTTAATTTTCGGGTAGTTATCCTGCATCACCTTAATGACTCTATCTAAAGTATAAACATATATATAACGTGTTGGAATATCTTTTTTTTGCCTCAATAAACATGTTTCCCTGGAATAAACTTTATTATTATTTCCAGTACTGGCAATCATAAAATCCGGCTTTAGCGTTAGCGCAGCTTCCATAAAATTGGTATTATGATAAGGTTTATCGTATGTAACTAAGTAACGGTAGCCATTTTTAAAAAGCCCTTTAATCTTGCCTAAAGAAACTACGCCTTCATTTTCATCTAAAGAAACAAAATCATCAATAGAATTTTGTCTACCCGCATATGCCCGGGAAACATACATATCGTCGCTAATATGCTTGACTCCTTTATTATTTCTCATAAAATTAACGGCTTTATCAAAATTTGAACGGTAATTAAAGAAATCCGATGATCTGTGCATATTTATAATTATAGCGGCGAAGAAAATAATTATAAACACCCTCCTTAAGACCACCGCGCGGATATGGCTGCGGCTAAAACCGATCAATAAGTAAAATAATGGCAAGAAGATAAGAAACATTCTATCTGCCTTATAATTAACCAGCGAAACAAATAAAAAACTCACGATAATTATTATTCCCAAAGCGATATTCTTGAATGAGTTACTTTTTTTTAAAAACAATAGGCATAAACTAAGCGCTATAAAAAAAGTTATTAAAATGCCTTCCTGCGATAATAAACTATATAAATAATAAAACGCCCCTGTATCTCTTATTGCCGGGCCATAGGCTGCCTCAAAGAATTGCCTGAATCCTCTTTCAAAATAACTTACAAAATGATAGGAATCCGTTAAATTATTTAATTTTATAGTTATAAAATATTTAACTACCCTTGAAATGGCCTCTAATACGAATAACGGAACTAAAAAACTGCCTGCCAGCCAAAGAAACCTCGCTGGCTTTTTTAAGTTAAAAAAAGAATAGTAAATTTCTATGCCAAAAATAATAAATACAAAAATCCCTACCACATAGTGGCACGAGAAAGCCGCGCTTAAAGATAAGCCGTTTAATAACAAAATCGAGTGTTTATTTTCCGAAGATAAAGAACGCGAATATAAATAAATACTGACTAATAAAAAAAACGCGGAAAAAATTACAGAATATCCGCTCCTGGAATACGCGATATGGTAAGGAGAAACAGCCAGGCCAAGCGCTATAATAAAAGCGCTAAAATAATCTGAAATTTTTGACAAAAAAACATATAATAAAATAACCGTTAAAACCCCAATAAGGGCATTGGAATAAAGTATGGTGTTGTAAGTCATGCCGAAGATGAAACTGGTAAAAACAGAGAAATAGGTAAACCCGTCTTTGAATACGGACTGAAAAGTACCGCCGTTATTAAGTAAATATTCGCTGAGAGGGGGCGCATTTTGCCCCAGTAATTTACTTTTGATAAAATAATCAAAGCCGGCCCTATAAGTTTTGGTTAATTCCACATAATAGCCTTCATCCCAGTCAAATAACCCCCTTTTCTCTAAATTATAAAATCTAAAGAAACCGGCTATTACAAGAATTACTAATAAATAAATAATGTTTTTCGTAGACATTTAAACATTACTAAACTTTGAGTTCTTTTTTAAAATATAAGGAAATAAGGTCATTCGCGATCGTTAGGTCCTGGACATCCTTTATCTCTAATGCCGTTAAAGCGTCAACTTCATAGAGGTATGGTTTTACGCCAAAATATTTTTTATATTTTGAGTATATTTGCCTGCGCGCGATAAAACATCCGTTTGTAATTTTATAGACCGGCTCTAGCAATTCCCTGCCCGTGATACCGGTCATTTCAAAATTCAACGCCTTATTCTTAAAAATGATATATTCATTGAGCTTTAAAACAGTAATTAAGCTGTCAAACCTATTCTCCAGGCAAATAAACTTATCAAGCATATTTTTTAGGCTGCTAGGGCCGATAAAAGGCGAGGTTACCTGCGCCCAGATAATAATTTCTTTGCCCATAGCGGCTATACCATCAATGATTTCTTCTGATAGGTAGGCATTTGTCTTCCTGTGAATAACATGTATTCCGTGTGTTTTGGCGATTTTTGCAATTTTATCCGACGGGGTTGAGACAAAAATACTTTTTACATCTATAAAACTTTTTACCTGGGTGATTTTCCATTCTAATAAACTTAAATCGCCGAACTCAACTAAATCTCCTGCCGGCCCATATTTATTGCTTTCCAGTGCCGGTATAATTACCGCCGCATTTTTATACATTCCTACAACCTCCTGGCAAGCTGAGTAAGCCTGGCTATATCCGATTCAATAAATAAATCATTTATCTCTTTCTTTGACAGTATATATAACTCCTCAAATTTTAAGGCTTCTTTTATGGCATTGGGATTATTGAGCATTACAGCCGCGGGTAAAATAACTTTTCTGGTTTCCAGTTTATCAAAAAACCGCGCGACCTGCCTGTGCTGTTTAAATAAGTCTATGCTCCCGATAGTCAGGCTGCCGCCAATTGTAGCCTTCAGATTATAATGCTTTATCTGTTTACCGATTGCGCCTAATAAGTTAAACATAAACCCGCTGTCAGGATAAATATCTTTATTAAAATACGAACCGCTTAAATCGGTCCTGCCTATCGTAATTGCGTCAACCTTATCTTTAGCGTAATCCAGTATTTCTTCCATTTGTTTTACTGCGGTCCTGGTTTCTATATTCAACGTTAAATGCAGCCTAGTGTCTTTATAAATCTTTCTATAGGCTTCAATAAATTTCTTGGCGCCGAATTTACTCTCAACCATAGGCGCGATTAACCCGTCAACCCCTATATCCAACGAGTCTTTTATATCTTTGACGGCCTCCACCCCGCCTATTTTTAAGAATAACTTTATGCCCAAGTCAAGCGTCATCCTTCTTAATCTGATCAAATCTCTGAATGAAGAGCCCTCTGCCTCAAATTCAGCTTTTATGCCTTGAAGAGAATATGCGCCTTTAAGCTTAACTAATTGCCTGTAAATTTTATTCTCTATTCCGTACATTTTTAAACCTCCAAGAATTTTTTTATCTTGCTTAAAACTTCCTTTTCGCTGGAGGATCCATTGCTTCTTGATGTATAACCCCAGCCCGCCTGAACCGTGTCCAATCCGGCAATGCTTTCGCAGGAACGCAAATGCATTTTTGAATCATCGACAAAAATAGATTCTTTTATAAAATTCCTTGTTTTGATGAATTTTATAATATGGCTCTTTGAATTAAATTTCCGATAAAATTTCTCATCGTATATATTATCTTTTTTAAAACCTATTTTATTTATATTAAGCAGCCTTAGCACGGTTTCCCTGTCTTTGGTGGTAATAATAAAAAACTTGTCTTTATTATTTTCTATAAGCCCGGCGATGCCGTATAAAAAATTGTATGGTTTATTTAGGGATAACCAATAATCGGGGTATTTTTCTTTAATATATTTTCTTATCCCAAAAAACCTTTTTTTAAACTTGCGGCAGCCTTCTGACTCTGGGTTACGCCGCAATTCAAATATTTTTTGCACATCTATTCTTTTATCTGCCATCTTTGCGCCAATTAACTCTAATAAATAATAATAATCCTGCGCGCAACCGATTAAAAATCGATATTTTTTAAACAACTTAAAATGCTTAGAATCAAACTTTATGCTCCCGATTGCCTTTGCCATATTGCCCGTTATGAGACTTATACAATAGGCTTCTTTTATTGTATCAAACAGGACGCCATCAAAATCTAAAAAAACTGCCTTCTTAGCCATCTTTGAGAGCATTTAGCTTATTATTTTTCAGGTTATTTTTTAAAAAGTTAAACAGGCTTACGGCAACCAATTTATGTCCGTATTTAGTCCAATGTATGTCCGCGCTAAAATATAGCGGGGCTTTACCTTTGTATTCTTTAAATACCGTGAGTAAATCCAAAACACAAATACCTTTTTCGCTAAATGCCCTCTCAAGCATATAAAACACATCTGGTGGGGCCGTATAATTTTCCGGGATACCGAAGTGCCGCCTAATTTTATTAGATTCATAATTGTTAACTTGATGCCCGTAGGGATAGGTAACTACTAAAAAATTTATGCCTTCTTTTTTACAAAAAGCGGATATCAAATCAATATGCGCATAAATATCCTGCCACTGGCCTTTCCACTGCGCCTGATCCGCGGACAGGGTAAATTTAAAGAGACCGGCATCGTGTTCATTAAAGGCCATTTCTACATCTTTCCAGATTATATTTTCTATGATGCTGATGGGTTTATATAAATAATAAAATCTGCTCTTTATTTTTCGCACTAAATGAACGACTGCGCCAAAATGATACGGCTTCTGGGGGGTTACCCTGGTAATCTCGCCTTTTTTGTCTTTAACGGCGTTCTTCAGATAATACTGCGTCTGAATTAAATCGCTCATATCAAGAAAAAGGATAACTAAATCAGGATTAAATTTTACACCCTCATTTTTCAGGTAGAGATATTCTATTAGAGGGACGTAGCTGGGAACTCCGCTGTTTAAAACTTCATATTTTACCTTATTATCTCTGGAGCTCTTGTTTAGGTATTCTTGGAGCAAATAGCAGAATGTCTGGCTATCCTCTACTCCCACTCCAAATGTAAAGGAGTCGCCCAAAACCAATATCCTATAGTAATTATCCGGCTTTTTAATGGCTGTTTCTACGGCAGACCTTAATCTCTGTGAGTTTATATGCACAGTATAACTGCCGTCTAAGAAGCGTTGGTCAGAAAGGCCCCATTTCTGCGCGCCCGGAACCGTTACGTGGTCATAAACAGGATGTTTTACATAAAACAAATGGGCGTAATAATATCTGGTGCCCAGTATAAAGTCTATTACCAGAAATGTTACTATATATACACCATATAAATATATACAGAATTTCAAACCCTGCCGGTCAACCGTCAAATATGAAAATAAGGTCAATATGGCCAGGCCCAAATAAAGAACAATAAACAAGAGGTAATTCGGCGACCATCTAAAAAATACTGGGTTGCTGGATTTATGAAATAAAATAAAAGGCAACAGACAAGCTAAGAAGATTAATATAACTAAAAAATAATTCTTCGCGCGCATAATCTTTAAAGCGGTTTGATAACTTTTGCCGGAACGCCGGCAGCAACGCAATCAGCAGGGATATCCCTGGTTACGACTGAGCCTGCGCCAATAACCGCGTTTTTCCCGATATGTACACCCTTCAAAATAATGCAATTCATCCCTACCCAAACATTGTCGCCGATGAATATTTCTTTTTTGCCGACATTTACCCTATCGGAGGCGTCTCTTATTTTAACAGAGACGGGGTGTAAATCCGTATCAACGATTACTGTATTTGCCCCGAGAAGGACATGATCGCCGATAGTTATGCCCTTAGATGCATACAGCGTAACCCCCGAAGCCTCCAAATAGTCGCCTATTTTAATAAAACTGTTTTTATCTTCTGTTTGTAACATCGTGGGATGCGCATAACCAACCCTATTTAGATACCACAGGCTCTGTATCGTAAAATAACCGCCTATTTCTATTTTACTGCCCACGGCCCTATCAATAAAAGGCCGCCCCAAAAATACGCCTCCCCTGCCAAGCCTTGCCCCCATACATCTTACATATAATTTAACTAAGGGGCTAAACACCAGCGCCCTCATGCCAAGTAAGGCACGATAAGGATGAGCCATTGCGAACCCGTAATATCGCTTGAATATATTCATCTTTATGTCTTTGCCCAGTCAAAAAACTCCCATACCATGCCGCAAAAATTAAGAAATTGTTTCCAGGATTTAATGCGCATCAGCGTCCTATAAACCATCTTTGGCCGAAGATAAAACGATAAGTATGCCCAATGACGCAACTTCATTGTTTCTCTGGCGGTTAATTTATCTAAATCCATCACCGAGTAATTCTGTTCAAAATATGTCCAATTTCCCGTATTTATCCAGCCCCTTTCTTTGGCGGCTTCATAGAGAGCGGAGCCCGGAAACGGCACGGCACAATAAAATTGCGCAAAATCTAAATCCAGTTTTTTTACAAATTTAACTGTCTGGGCAATTGTATTTCTAGTCTCTCCGGGCAATCCGATTATACAGTGGCCGACTGTCTGCAGCCCGGCCTTTTTTGTCATCCGCGCCGCCTCTTTAATCTGTTCAATAGTAATGCCTTTCCCTGCCGAATCAAGCACGCCTTGATTGCCCGATTCTATGCCATAACCCACCATAATACATCCGGCGCTCTTAAACTTTTTAAGTAAGGATAAATTAACATGGTCAACCCGGCTATTGCAAATCCAGGTAAACTTCTCGTTCCTTTTAATGATCTCGTCACTGACTGCCTCGGCAAATTTTTGATTTATGGTAAACGATTCCGCCCAAAAGAGAAAAGTATCTATCCCAAAATTCCTCTTGGCCTGAACCATTCCATCTACAATTTTAACCGGAGAAAAAAGCCGCAGCTTATTGCCGTAATATGCCCTATCGGCGCAAAATAAACACCCAAAAGGGCACCCTCTTGAAGTGGCAACCAATAAAAATTCCTTATCCGTGGTAAAAGGAAGGATATATTTGCTCCTGTCAATAAGGTCCCACGCAGGAAACGGCAGGCTATCCAAATTTTCTATCGCAGAACGCTCAGGGTTATGGATAATCCGAGGGCCTTGCCGGAAAGATAATCCCGCTATCCCGGATAAATTTTTGCCCTCCTGCAAACCAAGCGTAAGTTCCGCAATAGTAGATTCTGGCTCTCCCCTGACAATAATGTCTAACGCTGGTTCAATCCGGAAAGAATCTTCGGGCAAGGCGCTGACATGAATACCAAATGCCGCTACTTTTATTTTAGGATTTATCTTTTTAGCCAAGGCCGCTACCGACAAATCGCTTACAATGGACGGCGTCGCAGTATTAATAACTATTAACGAAGGGGCGAATTCCTTTATCAGCTTTGATAATTTAATAAAATCTATATCTTCCACAATACAATCGCTCAGCTTTGGTTCCATATTTAAATTGCGCGCTACGGCTGCTGAAAGAGCCAGGGATATAGGCGGCCATACCGCTGTCCAGGCGCCGGCCCTTTGCATGCAACGGCCCTCTCTCACTATTTTTACCCCCTCGCTTGCAGGGGGATTGATAAAATATACTCTCATAATTTAAAAAACAGGTACTTAAAACAGGTATAGACGTAATGTAGCGCTACTTTTCTTAATTTTATTACCGACTGCCCATACCTACGCTTATATTCATGCGTGGGGACTTCAATGATTTTGTATCCCAACTTGATTGTCTTTATTACCATTTCCTGTTCTATGGTAGTAATATTTTCCTTTAAATTCATTTTTTTTACCAAGCTTGCAGTAATTGCCCGCAGCCCATTCTGGCTGTCAGTTAAGCGGACACCGAGCTTATAGTTAATAAGCAGCGTAATGATGTTGCTGCCAAATAGGCGCGCTACCTCTTTAAAATTTCCGTTAAATTCTTCCGAGCCCCCTAACATGCGCGAGCCATGAACATGCTCAGCCAGGCCATCCCGAATGGGCTTGACCAAGCGCGGAATATCATCGGGGCTGTGAGAACCGTCCGCGTCTATAAAGACCATTATCCCATCATCTATATTCTTTATGGCCGTCTTGATACCATCGCCTTTCCCTCGCCCGTTATCCATTATAACCCTTGCGCCGGCGCGCTTTGCGATTTCCCTCGTAGAATCCCGCGAGTGCCCATCCACAACTAAAATATTGTCGCTATAACGCCGGCACCCGCCGATAACCTGGCCGATTGTTTTTTCTTCATTTTTGGTCAGAATTACTATTGTAACTTTATCATGCATATCCACACCAAAATTAACCTCTCTGCATAACTATCCGCCTAAAATTAGAGCCTACGGCATAAACCGCAGTTACAAAAAATATAATAAATAACGGCTCCAGGGTTGCCCTGTACCTGGCATTCCCGGCCCAGATCAGCGCGTAAATCAATAAGGTATAAAGGATATAGCCGAATAAGATGCTTTTCTCTAATAAGTATTTTTTATCTAAGACTAATATAATTAACCCAAGTAAAGTAAAAAAGTATATATAAAATTGACAATATAATGGAAAACGAAATGGCGGCTCCATCTCGGCATTATTAAGCAAGGTTAAAAAATCCATCTCGCCAAAATTTGCTACAAACAAATAATTAATGCCCTTTTTAACCACTCCTTTCATAAGAAGCGAGCCAACAGCCAAGGGATGTTTAATGCCTACCTGTAAGGAGCCCCCCAAATCCATAAAAGGATTAAATCCCATCGCGCAAAGAAGTTGCGTTTCCTGTACGTTGCCGCTGGACAATAAAGCAAAACCTATAGCTGCCGAGTTTGATTTGAAATCAAATTTTCCCTCCTTAATATAATTTCTCCAACAAAATAACAATAAAACCATTAAAAATCCGGCAGCAAAGGCCGAGGAAATCTTAAGGGATTCTCGCGCCTTAAATCTGCCTCTCCTAAACAGGAAAAAACCTATCGAAATTATAATAAAAATAAAAGTAACCTCAAAGCGCACTATATTGGCCAAACCTAATAATATTCCAATCAAAAATGGGTATTTAAAAAACTTGATCTTTCCATTATGAATAAATTCTATAAGCAGGCATAACGAAAGATATACCAAGGGGATAAATAAGGCCTCCATTCCGATTACGCTGGAGGTAAAAATACTATTCATATTCAAGGCTACCAATATCGCTGAAGATATCGCTATGGCAAAATTAGTCAGGCGTTTGGCGATTTTATAAACAAATACCGCTACTAAGGCCCCTAAAAGCGCCTGAATAAAAATGACGGCATAATAATTGGGATTGCCAAAAAGCGAATAGATAAACCCTAAAAATACCCAATACCCAAAGCCGCTGAATGTGCACAAGGGAGAATTATCCTTGCCCTTTACCCAGTCTTCGGCATACCGCCCGTAGTTAATGCCGTCATCGCTTGCCGCATAAAAGTTATCTTGCGTCAGAGAAACCAGCCTGGCGCCCCAGCCAAGGCGCAGCGCAAAAGCTAAAATAAATACCAAGATTATAAATAATAAATCCCTGCGGCGCGAATTTATAGATTTAAGTAGAGTTATTCTCTTGCGCAAGAAGTTAATTATCAAAAAACCTGCCGGGATTAAAATCAGATAGGCGTAGCTGCGGGAACGAATGATAAAATACGCCAGATAAATAACCAGAGCAAACCCTGGAATAGTAATATTCGGTTTTCCTGCCTCTGAAAAATAATCTATTAATTTATAGCTAATGACAAAACATAATGCAATAACGGCGGTCAAATAGATATGGCTATAAATAGTAAATATGGCCTTATTCCCGTTCCAAGGGTCCACACCAATCATCTCTATGGCAAAAAAAGCAAGTTGCCAAAATAGCGCTAAGGGAAAAATCAGATAAAAAGACTCTCTTAATTTTTTCTTAAATAATTTGGCATAAAAATAGATGTAAGTAAAAATTATCCCAAAGAAGAACGCCGGGATGGGGATATAGGTATTTAATTTTGCGATATTCATTCTGATAATAAGGGCCTTTTCTAAATCAAATGCATAAATAACCCAGATCAATAAGAATATTACCGAGCTAGCAAAATAAGATATAATCTTTTCTTTTTTTATCACTATTTCCCCTTTACCCCGTTAGACCCAGAAAGCCCCGGGCTTTAGGCCGGGGTCTAACGGGGTTTACTTCTTTATTGCCCTTGACAATCCTGGGATTAGGTAAGGGGATAATAAAATCCCCCTTAAATCCTTTCTCTTTAATCTTCGGCATCAACTCTTCGGCTATGTGCCAAGATAGCAATAAAACATACTCCGGCTGGTCCTGAAAAAGTTTTGATTCTTCTAATACCGGAATAAGCGTTCCGGGCATATATTTGCCGAGCTTATGGGAGTCCTTCACTTCTAAAACGCAATCCAGGATCCCGTCGTCAAGCCCCACATAATTAATTAATGTGCTGGCGCGCGAAGGCGCTCCTATGCCGTAGATACGCCTTCCAGACGCCTTTATCTGCGATAATAACGAATATAATTGAAGCTTAGAAATTACTACTTTGGCCTTAAATTCCGCTAATTGCCTTTCGCCAATACCTAAGGCCTCTTCTGTCTTGAGCATCTTAGCTACGGTATCTTGCGGGGGGTAAGCGCCGCGGCGGCAGGCATAAACACGGATAGAGCCGCCATGGGTAGGTATGCGCTTGGCATGAATAACTTCTAATCCGCGCATATCCAACAGGTACTTTAAGCTATGTAAAGAATAATATCTTAGATGTTCGTGGTAAATGGTATCATACTGGATAGTCTCAAGAAGAGAGATTAAATAATGCGACTCCGAGATAAATACGCCATCGGGCTGCAATAATTCCAAAATGCAATCTATTACCTCATGGATATTTTCTATATGCGCAAAAACATTGGTAGCGGTAATAACCTTGGCTTTTCCCTTTTCCGCTATTACTTTTTCTACGGCAGCGCGATTAAAGTAAGAAATTAACGTGGGTATGCCGCGCTCAATTGCCAACTTCCCAATTTCTTCAGGGGTAATCCCCTGCACGCGATGATGGCTGGCAAAATTACTTAATAATGTCCCGTCGTTAGAACCAATATCTACCACGAGGTCCTCTGCGCCTGGCTTAACTATGGCGCGGCAATCCTGATATAACTCGGCAAAATTATCGCGCAATATTCTGGTTGTGCCGCTGGTATAGGGATACTCCGCAGGAAAGAGAATTTTTGCATCCACCACCAAACCAAGTTGGACTAATTGACAATCAGGGCAGTACAATAAAAGCGCCGGGTAACTGGGTTGCTCCTCGGGCAAGCTTCCTATAATTGACATCTTATTTACGGGGGGCATATACCCCAAAAATAAAACCGGTTTTAAATCCGGGCAGTCACAAACCTGGCAACGCTTGACTACAAGGCTGTGGCCGCTATCAATGGCTAAATTGACCGCTTTCTTAATCATTTTTTCTCCTTTAGACGAAGATAACCATCGGCATTCTCATCATACCAGCGCACGGCTACCGGTAAACCATCGCGAAATTTATACTTTGGCTTATAACCTAAGGCGGCAATCTTTGAAATATCCGGACACCGACGCAGGGTTCCGCCGCCAGCAAGCTTCCCGGGAATAATTTCTACTTCTCTTCTAAAATATCTCGCCACGGCGATTGCTACGGATTTCATCGTCATCTCCTCAGTCGTGCCGATATTATAAATATTAAGGTGCTTGCCCTTTTTAGCTAACAACATCAAACCGTCAATTAAATCCTCGATAAAGACGAAGGCTCGCGTTTCTTTACCTGTGCCCTGCATGGGAAACTCTATCTTCTTCTCTGAAGAACCCTGGCAAATTTTATGCATACGCAGCGCGAACTGCGGAATCACATGTTCCCAGCCCATATCCGGGCCATAGACATTATGCGGCCGAAAAATCACTACCCGTTTAAAACATTTACGGCCATAGTTTATAACCATGAGTTCACTGATAATCTTACTGGCCGCATATGAATAACGCGGATTTAGAGGGTCTGGGACGCAAAGCGGAACATTCTCATCAGCGGGAATAACAGGAGCAGTCTGGTAAACTTCAGAGCTAGAGGCAAGAAATAACTCACCTATATTTTCCTTAATACAGGCATCAAGAATATTCATTACCCCCCTTACCCCGACTTCAAGCACAATTTCTGGTTTAGTATAAAAAAATTCCGTACCGTTAATCGCCGCCAAGTGCCAAACCGCGTCAACGCCTTTAGAGGCATTCTGCACAGCCCTGGCATTTCTTATGTCAGCCTGTATTAATTCAATCTTTTCAAAAATATTCCTTAAGCGCTCTTTATTGCCCCTGACATTATTATCCAATATTCTTACTTTATGGCCCTCCCTCACCAGACGCTGGGCTAATGCAGCCCCAATAAATCCCGTACCGCCGGTTATAAGGTATTTCAAGATGGCCTCCTTAAATTATTTCTTTGCATAGGTTATTATAAACGAACCGAGCCACTGCCGCAATAGAGGAAAATCCATTAATTTCTCAAATAAATTATAAAGAGGTATAATTAAAAAAGACAATTTATGGTCAACATATTTATATGCTACGCCAGAAATGCTGTAGACATTATATTCTGAAAAACCGCTAAACTTTATATTAACCCTTATCTCGCTCTTTCCTAAAGTTCTTTCGTTCTCTGTTACCCCTTTTAATGAATAAAATGGGGAGTTTTTAGACCTGTACAGCCACATAAAAGGATTCAATTTATGGGGATCGTAGCCTAACACTACCCCCCCCCTCCTTAATACCCTATAACACTCGTTCAGAACATTAGAAAAATCTGCAAAATGGTGCAGGACGCCACTCAGGAATATAATATCAAAAGTCTCATCTGGGAATTGTGTGGCTTCTATATCCCCTACATTGAAAAATATATCCGGATATTTACTTTTCGCATAGCTAATGCAATTTGAAGAAATGTCTATCGCGTATAATTTCATTCCGTATTTTAAAAATTTGGCGATAAAAGATCCTGTCCCGCATCCAAAGTCTATAACTTTTAGGTCTTTCTTTGGGATGAAATATTTCAAAAACTCATCAATAATTCTTTGATATCCCTTTTCAGTAAATACGTCGTAATTTGAACCGTTTCCGAATCTGTTGAAAAAACATAATTCGGCGTCTTTATTTTGAGGGGCCTTGCCATTTTCTCTTATTTTGACAGAACTAGGGAGTTGCCTAAGGTATGTTGTGGCAATCCCATAGAAATACCAACGTAAATACCTGGGTAGCCACTGGATAACGCGAAAACGGCTTTTACCCTTAGTCCTCTCAAACCAGGAAACAGGCACTTCGCCGAGCTTCCAGCCCAAACGATGACATTTTACCAAAAGCTCAAGCGAATAAGTAAAACCCTGCGTTGATTCAATAACAATATTATCTATGACTCTGCGGGAAAACAGCCTAAACCCATTACTAGCGTCTCTTATGGGAATACTCGCAAACCAATAAAGCGTAAAAGAAGCTGTCTGTACCAAAAAAGACTTCAGCCAGGGGCACCCCTTCATACAGCCCCCTTTTACAAAGCGGCTGGCGGCAACAAGCTCGCAACCCTGCTTAAACTTTTCATACATCTGGTCAATTTTAACGATATTATAATCGTCATCGGCTGAATACACAAGGACAGCCGCCGCGTTGCTGGCCCGAAAGCCTGTCATTATCGCGCTGTGCACGCCCTTGCCCTGATTTTTTATTAATGCGATTTCAAAATTCGCGCCTTTATAGTTACGGACCGGCGGAAGCGTATTATCGTTATCATGGTCGTAACAAATTAAAACGCGCAAACTAGTTTTGACGGATTTACGTAATCCCTCCAAAACCGCTAATATATTTTCTTTTTCGTTATAAACCGGAATAATAATATCTAAGTCGTGCATTTAAGGCCTATTTTCTGTTTTTGTAATTCTTTCCACAAACTATAATTTAAAGAAGCGTCTTTAGCCATTTCAAAAGAAACACCCTGTAAGATATTCCTTAATTTAGTCGGTTTCAATGACGGCTTAAACTCTTTATAGCGCAAGTAATCGGATTTCTTCGGGCCGCCAATGTTAACAGTGCCGATAAAATCACTTTTAAGCATTTTTGCTATTGCCTTTACTAAATAGGAAATCTCAATTTTTGAAGAATAAGCGTCGCTGGCAGAGGCGGAAAATTTAATATTCTGCGGATCAAAGAAACTGGTGCGTATAATGCAAAAATTTGAAAGCATGTTTACAGCGCATTCCGCCCCTAATTTTGACCAGCCATATTTATTATAAGGGATGGTTTCGCCCCTTTCTGAGTACCCGCCCCGCTTTCCCGGATAAACGGCATCGGTAGATATATAAACAAACCTTATCTTTTTACCCGAGCCCTGCTCTTGTTTTAATACCTGCATAACAAGATTGGCCGTACCAATAATATTGGCACGTATAGCTTCCCGGGGGTTACTTTCGCATTCGCTCATTCTTGCTAAGGCCGCGCAATGTATCAAGGCATCTACTTGGTTATTGTGAAAGAAAGTTTCAATGGCCATAGGATCTGTTATATCTACCTGCGCATGAGAAGGAGATAAAAGTGATGGAAAATACTTTGATTTTAGTATTGCCTGTCCAAGCTTTCCTGAGGCTCCGGTTAAAAGTACCTTTTTATATTTCATTTTACCCTTGTTATTCCCCAGAGGTCAATAATCTCAACCCCTTTGGGAACCTTGAGCTGCTTATAAGCAGTATGGGGTACGCCGATAATTACCGCATCGCTTGAAGAAATAAGCTTTTCTTTACTTATAAAATCGGGATTCTTGACAAATTCATCTGAATAAAAAACCTGCGTTCCATTAAATCTTAAAATTTTACCTAACTTATAAGAAAGGGAATCCCTGATATCATCTATATCTGCCTTAAAGGCCATCCCCAGTATTCCTACGCGGGTTTTGCTCAAATCGTATCTTTTCTTCAAATCCTCCACGATAAATCCGGGCAGTCCCTCGTTCACCAGCATCGCGGCATGCCCTAAAAAGAAATTAGTGCCATAGAATGCCGATAGCTGCATTGTATCCTTAAGCAGGCACGGCCCGGCAGCGAACCCCGCGCCGGGTATACTTACTGCCCGATCATAGCCGTCTACCATCGCCCGGCGCAGCTTATCATAATCCACGCCATAATTATGCGCCATCATATAAAACTGGTTTGTAGCGGCAAATTGAATATAGCGCCAGGCATTAGTAAACAATTTAAGCAACTCCGCTTCTTCCATAGAAACCTTGATAATTTTAGGGCATATGCGGCTAAATAATTCTGCTGATTGCCTGACGGCTTCTTCTGTCATTCCGGCGACGATCTGAGGTATTTGCCCAAGCTCCTTTATCGCGTATCCCTGGACAATTCTCTCTGGGCAATAGGCCAGTTTCCATGATTTATCATTATCAAATAACCTAAATAACTGTTTACAGGTATGCGGATAAACGGTGCTGCGGACTACTATTAACTGCCGCTTATTTAAATATTTCTTGAGCTGAGCAAAAAATTCCAAAAAAGGGCGGACCTTCGGATTCAGGTATTCATCTATTGGCGTGCCGATAGCGACAATAACATATTTTGCTTTTGATACGCATTTGATATCCGTGGATACCTTGAGCATGCCGATAGGAATAACCTTCTTTAAAATTGGCTCCGCGCCGTATTCTATAAAAGGCATCTTTGCTTTTTTTACCATATCCGCCTTTTTAGCATCTATATCGCACAAACATACGCTTAGCCCTTTATCAGCAAAAACCAGCCCCAAGGGAAGGCCGACATGGCCCAGGCCACCCACTATCGCTATGTCAAACGATTCATTTGCTTCTTTCTTGTGCTCCACATTAGCCTCCCATCTCTAATAGCTTAAGCCACATCTTTAAAATTTTCTCAATAATTTTTTTAATCTTCCTAAAATTCCGCTAATCCTTAATTTAGCCTTAAAAAAGTTTTCATTATATAAATCTATCCTGGGTATCTGAAAATTATCATACCTTGTGCTATCATAAATATCCTGGTCAACAGCAAAACCTATCTTATAACCGGCCTGCCTTGAGATATTTTTAACCCTCTCATCATAGCTGCTAACCGGATAAGAAATTGCTTTCGGGAATTCCCCGGTCTTATCTTTAATTAAGTTTGCAGAATGCAATAATTCAAATTCTACTTCCTTATCATCTTCAATGGCTGCTAACGGCGGATGCCCAACCGTATGCGAACCAATTTCAATGCCGGCGTTTTTAATTTGAATTATATCCTCCCAGCTTAACATTAAGCCCTTTGGCACTTCTATATCGTCAAAACACTGCTGGAGCCGGTTGATTACCGATTTTCTCCTGCCATTGGGCATTTTCTTTAACTGTTTTTTGAAAT
>Ga0194112_10000444_pt1 | contig 60574 bp, 55 predicted proteins | sample TA2MahC400mmetaG_FD_146191 | JGI IMG/M metagenome (GOLD analysis project Ga0194112, IMG submission 146191) | Freshwater microbial communities from Lake Tanganyika, Tanzania - TA2015016 Mahale Deep Cast 400m | ecosystem: Environmental > Aquatic > Freshwater > Lake | place: Tanzania: Lake... | reverse complement strand
CGGACGAAGATGGCCGTGCTCCGCTCCGCCGAAGGGTCGGGGCACACGATGTAAGTCCTGTGGGGCGAACGCTCTGTGATTTCGGCCCTCGCCACGTAGTGCTCGCTGAACTGCCCCCAGAGCCGCTTGAGGGCCTCGAAGCGGTCAATATAGACCCCAATCGGCTTCCCGCCCTTGAGCAGGTGCGAATCAACCACGAAGTAGCGTATACCGGCTGCGTGGAGCACCTCCTCCACCCCGAGGCGCTCGATGGCGGGGGTCTTCCCCTCCGCCTGTAGGCGGGGCGTCTCTGCCCCGCGTTCCACCGGCCTTCGCCATTCGTAGCGTGGGCGGTAGGCGCACTCGGGCAGCCAGATGCCGCGCGGCTCCCGCCCGAAGTGCCGCCGGTACGTCGTAACCGCCGTCCGCACCTGGGCTTGCACGCACTCGTCGCGCCCCAGCAGCGGCAGGTAGCCGTGGGTCGCACAGCAGGTCATCAGCTCGATCTGCCCGGCGTCCTGGAGCCGCCGGAACGCCCCCACAAGGTCCTTCCCGTAGCGCTCCGTGAAGTCGTTGCGAACCCCCTCGAAGTGGCCGCGCCACATCTTCGCGAGGCCCTCGAGGTGGCGCCGGCCAGTGTCGTGGAAGTCCTTCTCGTTTTGCTCGGCGAACACGATCCGCTGCTCGCAGTAGCCCACGAAGTCGTCCTTGAACCCCTCGTCGGCCAGTTGCTCCAGGAGGATCGGCGTGATGTTCATCGTCACGTTTGCCGACAGGCCCTCGTCGGCGAGACGATTGAAGGCGTTGAGCAGCGGAACGTAGCACTCAGCCGTCGCCTCGTTCAGCCAATCCGTCCCGTGCGGCCACACCCCGTGGCTCAGCACGTAGGGCAGGTGCCCGTGCAGCACCAGTGCGAAGCTACCCTTGCCGGTCTGACCCATTCTGCTGGCGTCCTTCCGAGAGGAGCAATCCGCGGCCTGCGCCGGAGCCGCTCATATTATAGCGCATTCGCGTACCTCCGGCTAACCGACGCGCCGCCACAGGCAGGATGCCTGTGCCACCGACAGAGGGACGGTGGTGGCACAGGCTTCTAGCCTGTGGCAAGCCGGCCATCCCGAAGGACCACTTGCCCATTGACCAACACGTGGCGGACGCCTTCGGCGAGAAGCCGCGGCTGCTCGTAGGTGGCGCGGTCGCGTATTGTGGCGGGGTCGAAGACCACGATGTCGGCGGCCATCCCTTCGGCGATGAGCCCACGGTCGCTCAGCCCGTAGCGGCGGGCGGGGACCGATGTGATGCGGCGGATGGCCTCTTCGAGAGGCAGGAGGCCGAGGCCGCGGACGTAATGCCCAAGATAGCGCGCGAAGCAGCCCGAGGCCCGCGGGTGCCGCGCGCCGCCCAGCGGGATGCTGTCGCTGCCAACGAGACACAGCGGGTGCCGGAGGACGGCCTCGTGGTCGGCCTCCTCGATGGGCCAGCCGATCACGCTCACCCGAAGCCGCTCCTCGATCAGCAGGTCCACGCAGGCGTCGAAGACATCCTTGCCCACGGCCTCCGCGAAGGCGGGCAAGCGCATCCCCTCGAAGTTACGACGCGGGGCAGAGACGCCCCGCCTACAAGAACTCCCGACGCAGGCGATGTGCGCCTCGGCCCAGTCGGCCTGTGGCACGACTGAACGGAGACGGGCGCGCTCGGCTGGGTCGCGGAGGAGGGCCACCGCGCCGTCAACACCGCCTGCGTAGACCTCGGGGGGGAGGAACATGGCCGCCATGAGCGTGAAGCCCTTGAGATACGTATAGATGTCGAAGGCAACGTCCACCCCCTTGTCACGCCAGCGCTCGACGTGGGCGAGGACCTCCGCGGCGCGGCCGCGGAACTTGCCCTGGGGACGCAGGTGGGAAATCTGCACGGCGATGCCCGCCCTGCGGCCTATCTGGCAAGCCTCGTCAATCGCATCGAGCAACCCGTCGGTGTAGTTGCGGAGGTGGCTGACGTAGACGCCGCCGTGATCCGAGACGACCTTTGAGACTGCGACCAGCTCCTCGATGTCGGCCTCCGAGCCGGGGAAGTAGGTCAGCCCGGTTGAGATGCCGCGCGCGCCTTGCTCCATCCCCTCGGCGGCGAGGGCTTTCATCCTGTCGAGCTGCCGCGGCGTGAGCGGCCCGCGGGCCATCCCCGCCACCTCCGCACGCAGAAGGCCGTGGGGCAGGATGTGGACCACGTTGACTCTCCCGCCCCTGAACAGGGCGAGATACTCGGCGACGGAGCTGAACGGCGGCAGCTTCGGGTCGCCCATGATGGGGGCCAGGTAGTCGCGGAAGACGGCCTGCGTGGGCGGCGAGGCAGGCGCGAAGCCGAGCCCGCACTGGCCCACGTGGTACGTCGTTATCCCCTGCCGAAGCCCGTCCAGGTGGTCCGGCTCCGCCGGGAGCGAGAGGTCGAAGTGGGTGTGGATGTCGTGGAACCCTGGGGCGACAGCGAGGCCGGTGACATCGAGCACCTCATCGCCGGGCTGCGGGCCGACCTGTCCGACACCCACGATGCGCCCGCCCTCCGCCGCCACGTCCGCCAGCCGCGCCGGCGCCCCAGTCCCATCAATCACCTTTCCCGCGCGAAGGACAATCCGCCTTAACCCGGCCATGGGGTCATCCTGTCGGCTCGTTCAGGGGAACAGCTCGTCGAGCACCTCATCGCGGACCACATGCAGGCGGATGAGCCTGGGCCGGGTCGCCGCGTCGTCGAAGTGGCAGGAGACCGCGTCCTTGACCATCGCCCGAAGGCTATCGAGGTCGTCGGCCTCTGTGAAGATGGACTCCCCCACAGCCTTGGCGGTGTAGCCGCCCTCGGGGGCCTCCTCGACCAGGAACACGATTTCGGTCATCGGGCCCTCTCCATCCGCTGACGTAGTTCAGCGCAGGCCACGAACTTGCGTACCGCCCCCCCAACAGAGTATAACCCTTGCGGCGGCACGCTGCAAGAGCGTCGCCGAGTATGGCCCCCAGTTCTGGTGAACTACTCCGGAGCCCCGATAGGGGCGTACTATAGCAGCCCAGGGCGAAGCCCTGGGAAGGGAGCGGTGGGTAGGTTAGCCCTGAAGGGGCGCGCTATGCGGTTCCGGGCACCACAGCCTGCCCAGGGCGAGTAGTACGCCCCCACAGGGCTGAATCTGGCCGCCCACCTGTCCCAGGGCTTCGCCCTGGGCTGCTATAGTACGCTCTGTTCGGAGCTTCGGAGCCGAACAACATCACCAGAACTGGGGGCCAGACTCAGTGTCGTCCATCGCACGTGTGCAGACGTGATTCACCAACTTCGGGGAGAGATGATGGAAACGGCAACGATTCGTGACCTGGACACGCCGGCACTGGTGATTGACCTGGATGCGATGGAGCGAAATCTGCGGCGGATGGCGGAGTGGTTCGCCGGCCGCCCCGCCAAGCTCCGCCCCCACGCCAAGACCCACAAGTGCACCGAGGTCGCCCGCCGCCAGGTGAAGCTGGGGGCCATCGGCATCACGTGCGCCAAGCTCGGCGAGGCCGAGGCCATGGCCGCGGGCGGCGTCTCCGACATCCTCATCGCCAACCAGGTGGTCGGCGCGGCCAAGCTCCGCCGCCTCGCCCCGCTCGCCCGCCGAGCGATGGTCACGGTGGCTGTGGACGACCTGGCGAACGCCAGCGAAATCGCCCAAGCCGTCCGACACGCCGGCGTGACGGTCGGCATGCTCCTGGAAGTTGACACTGGGATGGGCCGCTGCGGCGTGCCGCCCGACAAGCCGACCGTGGTCCGCTACGCCCAGGAGCTCTCCCGCATCCCAGGCATCCGCTTCGCCGGCCTCATGGGCTACGAGGGCCACGCCGTGCTGGTGGACGACCCGGCCGAGCGGCGCGCCAAAGCTGAGGCCGCCACACGCTCGCTCCTCGACTGCGCCGCCGCGGTCCGAAAGGCCGGCATCCCCATCGAGGTCGTCTCCGGCGGCGGCACCGGCACCTACGACGTCACGGGCGCGATGGAGGGCGTCACCGAAATCCAGGCCGGCTCCTACGTCTTCATGGACGCCCGCTACCGCCGCGTCCGGCCGGAGTTCGAGAACGCCCTCTTCCTCGCGGCCACCGTCGTGAGCCGCCCGTCGCCCGACCGCGTGATCCTCGACGCCGGGATGAAGTCCATCACCCAGGAGTTCGGCCTCCCTGTGGCGATCGATCCCGAGGGGCTTGAGGTCGTGGGCCTCTCCGAGGAGCACGTCAAGTGCGTCGCCAAGTCAGGCTCCTGCGACCTCGCGGCCGGCGACCAGGTTTGGCTCCTCCCCACCCACTGCTGCACCACGATCAACCTCCACGACCGCTACTGGTGCGTCCGCGGCGGCAGGCTGGAGTCCACCTGGCCCATCGAGGCGCGGGGCAAGTTCGCGTGATTCGATTCGTTCGATTGATTCGACTGATTCGACTTATTCGACCGATCTCCCCGATAGCTGGTTGACCGCCCTGCGCTCGCGGCGTAGAATCACCTTCATGAAAATCGCCACCATCGTCGGCGCGAGGCCGCAGTTTGTGAAGGCGGCGCCCGTCTCACGGGCGCTCGCGGCGCGCGGCATCGCCGAGGTGCTCGTCCACACGGGCCAGCACTACGACCCGCAGCTCTCCGCGGTGTTCTTCGAGGAGCTGGCCCTGCCCAAGCCGCAGCACCACCTGGGCATCGGCTCGGCGCCACACGGCGCGCAGACGGGCCGCATGCTCGAAGCCATCGAGCGCGTGCTCCTGGCCGAACGGCCCGACGCGGCGATCGTCTACGGCGACACGAACTCGACCCTTGCGGGCGCGGTGGCCGCGGCCAAGCTCTGCATCCCGCTGGCACACGTGGAGGCCGGCCTGCGGAGCTTCAACCGCGCCATGCCCGAGGAGATCAACCGCGTGGTGGCCGACCACCTCTCGGCGCTCCTCTTCTGCCCCACGGAGGCCGCGGTGCGCAACCTCAAGGCTGAGGGAATCACCCGCGGCGTCCACCGGGTCGGTGACGTGATGTACGATTCGGTGCTCTACAACGTGCGCCTCGCGGAGCGGCGGCCCAGCCCCCTGGCCGCGCTCGGCCTGACCGAGCGCGGTTACTACCTGGCCACCATTCACCGCCCAGTCAACACCGACGACCGCGAGCGCCTCGGCCGCCTCATCGGCGAGCTGGCGCGGCTCGACGCACCCGTTGTCCTTCCGCTTCATCCCCGGACGGCGAGGGCCCTCGATGCCGCGGGCCTCGCAGGCCCTCGGGGCTCTTTCCGGCCCATCGGGCCGGCGAGCTATCTCGACATGCTCCTCATGGAACGCCACGCGCGCGCGATCATCACCGACTCCGGCGGCGTACAGAAGGAGGCATACTTCTTCGGTGTCCCCTGCATCACCCTTCGGGCCGAGACCGAATGGGTCGAAACCGTCGCCGAGGGGTGGAACACGCTGGTTGACGCGGACCCCGCGCGGTTCGGGGCCGCGCTCGCCCAGTTGTCGGGCTGGGATGGCCAGCGCGCCCCCTTCGGCACGGGCAGCGCGCGACGCGACCTCTACGGCGACGGCCACGCAGCCGAGGCCATCGCCCAAATCCTTCTCGAACCGCCAATGGCACAGGACGGCTCATGAGATCGTCGTCGTCCTCGTCGTCGTCGTCGAACCTCTTGCGGGGCGCAGCCACCGGCCGCCGACACGTCCTGGCCGGCGTCCGCCGCATCGTTGTCAAGGTAGGCTCGAACGTGTTGACCTCGAAGACCGGGGCGCTGGACGTCCGCCGCGTCCGCCACCTCGCCGAGCAGGTCTCCGCGCTCTGCGACGCGGGCAAGGAGGTCATCGTCGTCAGCTCGGGGGCCATCGCCGCGGGGGTGGGCGAGCTGGGCCTCCCAGGGCGACCCAAGACCATGCCCGAGCTCCAGGCCGCCGCCGCGGTGGGACAGGGCCGCCTCATCCGCGCCTACAACGAGTGCTTCCGACGCCACGGCCGCCACGTCGGCCAGGTGCTCCTCACCCGCGAGGACATGGAGGACCGCGCCCGCTTCCTCAACACCCGCAACACCCTCCGCGCGCTCCTCGACCTCGGCTGCGTCCCCGTCATCAACGAGAACGACTCCGTGTCGGTCGAGGAAATCCGCTACGGGGACAACGATTTCCTGGCCGCCCACCTGGCCGCCCTGATCCTGGCCGACCTGGTAGTGATCCTGAGCACGGTGGACGGCCTGCTCGAGAAGGGCGGAGCGGGTCAGCCGCGCGTGGTCGGCGTCGTCGAGCGCATCGCCGACGCCGTGGGGCTCGACACCGGGGAGAAGTCGGCCCGCGGCACTGGCGGCATGAGCAGCAAGCTGCGGGCCGCCGACATCGTCACGCGGGCCGGTGTGCCGGTGATCATCGCGGGCGGCAAGCAGCCGAACGTCCTCACCCGCGCGCTCGCGGGCGAGGCGGTGGGCACCCTCTTCCTCCCAGCCCCGCGCCGCATGGGCAGCCGCAAGCGCTGGATCGGCTACACCGCCCGCCCCGCCGGCCGCCTGATCGTAGACGACGGGGCGCGCCGCGCGCTTGCCGAGCGGGGCAAGAGCCTCCTCGCCTCAGGCGTCCGAGCCGTCCACGGCACCTTCCAGAGGGGCGACGTCGTCGCCCTCGCCGTCGCCGAGGCTCTGCCCTTCGCCCGCGGCCTCACCAACTACTCCTCCGCCGAGCTCGCACTCATCCAGGGCTACCACACCCGCGACATCCCCGCCCGCCTCGGCCGCAAGGCATCCGACGAGGTCATCCACCGCGACAACCTGGTGCTCCTGGGCTGAGGCAGCTTCGCACAGACAAGAGGGATTCCACGGGCACTTGCTTCCCCTTGAGCCAGGTGCTAGACCGCTGGTGGTGACAATGGAGCGCAATCGGATGAAGACATTCTGCGGTACGGTAGAGAACGGAGCTGTGCGGCTGCCGCGGACCGCCCACGTGCGGGACGGCACGAAGGTCGTCGTCACCGTCCTGCCCCTTGTGCGCGAGCGCAAGCCGCTTGCTGGCTATCGGCCGGAGTGGGAAGAGGAAGACGCCCGCTTCGTCCAAGCCTACCTCGATGGCGCGCCTGCTCGCGACACACGGGCCCATCATGCCCGGACGGACGGCGGCCGCAATGCGCGCCGCCAGATTGAGCACCATGTCAGGCAAGCGAGAACAGAGGTGCTTGCTGGTCGGCGAGCCGAGGCTGCCTATAGCCTCGGCCTCGCTCTGCATTATGTTGCGGATTGGCACATCCCTTCCGCAAGGAAGAAGGACGAACATGATAGGGCCGAGCGAGACATCTCGCAGAATGGCTTGCGCGAGGGGATCTATAGCCGTTCCGCTATGACCCAAAGTGAGCCGGACGAGCGCAAACCGTTGGCCAGCCTCGATTCGTTCCTTGACGCTTCACTTGACGGCGGGTGGCGACCCGCGCTGCTTCGGGAAACGCTCGTCTGCTGCCTTGCCACGGCGAGGGCTGTCTTACTGCCAGCAAGTAGTGAACAGTGGTGTGCTGAGATCACTGCTCGTCTGAGACGAGCGGACGAAGGAATGCTCACACAGGATTCATGCCTGGCGAATCAGCTCCGCAGCACACACGCGGAACTCCGTAAGGAGAAAGCGACCCTTCGTTGGTGGCAGTTCATCCGGCTCCTGCGGCATGTATCAGGATGGGGGGTGCTTGAGGGCCAAGAGCATGCCTACACAAGCCGCAGCGCCTTACGGTCAAGGCAGGCGGAATCCCAAGAACACATAGACGCGGGGTTGAGGCGCTACAGGGATTGGTTCACACGGCCAGGTGAGGAACCGAAAGTCACGATGCCCCCACCACAATGGGGCCCTGTCTGGGATCTGGCGCGAAGCCTCGGCATCCGTCGGCGGCAAGCTGAAGTCATCTTGGCCGCGAGCTCCGGGTCTGAAGACGAACGCCTATATGGCTGTCGTTGGGTGGAGGCTTGCGACGCGGAGCGCAAGACCGGATTCCTCCGCGAGCGCCTCAAGTGCTGCCGGCTCTCGGGGCATGCGGAGGGTATCGGCTCTGGTTGCCTCACGACCTATTGCGGATACTGCGGCGAGCGTATCTACTTCCGTGATCCCGGCCCCGAAAAGGAGACCACTGTCGAGTGCTTCAACGGGGCGTGCCCCGAGAGGATCAGATACTGAGTTCCATTCCGCGCCCATCCGCGCAATCCGCGGTGCAGTTCGCCACGGTCAACGGGCGGCGGGTCGCGGTGTTGAGCGCGGAGGACTGGGAGGCGCTCGTCGAATGGCTGGAGACGCTGGAGGATACGCAGTTGGCGCGGGAGGCGCTGGACAAGCTCCGCGCGGCAGGGGGCGATCCCGAGAAAGCATGCTGACTCCCCTGGGACAAGGTGTCAGGTGAACGCGATTGAGAAAGCCCTTCCAGGTGCTCGTGATTCCATTCAGGCGGACGGCCACAGGAGTGGAGTACGCGGTGCTGAAGCGCAGCGATGCGGATTGGTGGCACTTTGTAGCAGGGGGCGGGGAGGAGGGGGAGACGCCTCTCGATGCCGCCGAACGGGAGACGCGGGAGGAGATCGGCGTCGCCGCGAAGAGGCTCATTCGGCTCGATTCGATGGCGACGATTCCCCGCTACTGGTTCGCGGCGGCGGCTTCCTGGCCGCCAGAGGTGTATGTGGTGCCGGAGTTCGCCTTCGCGGTCGAGACGGGCGGGGCGGGGCTGAGGCTATCGTCGGAGCACAGCGAACTGAGGTGGCTGCCGTATGAGGAGGCGCAACGGCTGCTGAAGTGGGACAGCAATCGGACCGCGCTCTGGGAGCTGAATGAGAGATTGGCATCCGGCCTTGGGACCGAGGCGTGATGCCCGCATCAGTCCCCGAAGATCTTGCGGATGAAGTCGCGGCTGATCCGATGATTCTCCTCGAAGCTCCGCGTGATCTTCGTGCCCGCCATGGTGGCGTGCTCGATGGAGATTGGCCCGGCGAAGCCCTTGCGCTTGAGGACTGCGGCGATTGCTGGGAAGTCGAGCTCGCCCTCGCCGAGGGCCTGGACCCAGGTGGTGCCGAGGGCGTCGCGGACGTGGAGCGAGGCGGTGCGCTCGCCGTAGCGCTCCAGCATCGCCACGGGGTCGCCCCCGCCGTGGTGTATCCACTCGACATCGGCATTGAACCAGACGTTCCCCGGCGTGGTGCCGCTCATCCAGGAGTGGACTTCGCGTGCGCCGGAGCGCATCTCGGGCGAGTGGTTGTGCAGGGCGAAGCGGATGCCGAGGGCCTTCAGCTCGGCGCCGCAGGCGTCGAGCCACCTGGCCTGGACCGCCAGCTCCTCGTCCGTCTTCTCGGCGCCGCCGGGCTTCACAGCGGGGTTGCAGTTGATGACGCGGACGCCGAGCTCCTTGGCCACCTTCGCGTTGGCGGCCATGGCGGCTATGGACTTCGGGGCTTCGGCTTCAACGTGAAACGTCCCGCCGCTGTAGGCCGCCGGCAAGCCGAGCCCGTGCTTGCGAAGCGCATCCACGAAGCGCCTGTCGGCGGCCATCGCGGTGTCCCATTCCACGTTGTCAATCCCTGCCCGCTTGATTGCGGCGAACGCCTCGTCGAGCCGCTCGATGAGCGGCGGGCGGTTCGGGAAGTTCTCGGGCTGCGTCCAGCCATAGAGCTGGGCGGCGACGACGGTTTCGGGCGTGGGGGGCATGGGTCTCTCCTGTGCGGGTGCTTGCGTGGCCGTGCTGTCGGGATGGGCCAGAGGCTTGATCAATGTACGGACGGCAGGAATTTCCCTTTGGGCGACTTCCCAGAGAGCCTTGGGGTCGAGGCGGAAGTATTCGTGAGCGATGCTGTGCCGAAGCTTGATCAACCTATCCCAGGGGACCTCCGGGTGAGCCTTCCGGAGCTGGCGTGACATGGCCCGAGCTGCCTCGCCAATGATCTCGGTCTCGAAGAAAATGGCGCACTGGAGCTTCCTGTCGGCCAGGAACTCCTCGCGCGTGACGCCCTTGAGGAATGCCGTGACTTCGTCACAGGCGACCAAGATGTGCACGAGCCGGGCTTCATCTCGCCGCATGGATGACCTCGAGGTGGCTCAGAATCTCGTTGCGGATGATGTAGTTCTTGCTCTCTTCAAGCGCTGCGCGCGTGATGATGCGCACCTCACGGCCGTACATTGAGCCCAGTTCGTCCTCCATCCGGCACAGGTCGAAGAAGCCCCATCGGGCGTCCTCGGCGAAAGTGACCATGACATCCACGTCGCTCTTGGGGCGGAAGCGCTTGGTGAGGACGGAGCCGAAGAGGGCGAACTCGGTGATCTTCCACTTGCGGCAGAAATCCGCGATCAGGGCGTCATCAATCTTGATCTGCGCGGGCATGGGCGTGAGTCCTGAACCTGGTGGCACACGGCGGCACGGGGGTATCGCTCGCCTCTCTAACGATAGCCGGCGGCGTGGGCTTTGTCAATCCGCCAACCTGTGATCGGTCGGATCCGTCGGATCAGTCGGATCAATTTTGTGTCAGAGGCTCCAGCCCTCGCGATAGGGGGTGCGGATGAGCTTCTCCGCGTTCGGGTTGTTGGTGACTTTCAGGTTCGCGGCGTCCCACTCGATGCGGGTGTCGAGCTTCCGGGCGACGTTGCCGAGGAGGCACATCTCGATGAGCGGCCCGGAATAGTCGAAGCTGGCCGAGGGCTGGGTGCCGGCCTTGGCGTGGCGCGCCCAGTCCTGCTCGTGGCTGACTGTGACGCGCGGGATGGTCTGCTTCTCCGGCCGCTTGTAGTCCTTCATCAGCGATTCGGGGATGAGGCGCGGGCTTTCGCCGTAGACGCCGGCCATGAGCTTGCCCTTGGTGCCCTTGAAGAGCGCGCCGCCCTCGGGGTTGCCCATCACGCGGCCCTGCTCCAGCTCCTCAGGCCGCGGCGCACGCAAGCCATCGTACCACGTGAGCTTGAGCGGAGGGAACTTGTCGCGGGCGGGGAACTGGTAGGTGACGATGGAGGCGACGGGATGAGTGTCGGGGTTGAGGCCGGTCGAGGAGGCGTCCACGCTGGTCGGGGCGGTGAGCTTGAGGGCGCGGTAGACGGGGTCGAGGGTGTGGGCGCCGCGGTCGCCCATCATCCCGCAGCCGAAGTCCCACCACGCGCGCCAGGTGCTGGGGTGGTAGGCGCGGTGGAAAGGTCGCATGGGGGCCGGGCCGATCCAGAGGTCCCAATCGAGGCCCTCGGGCACCGGCATCGCCTCGGTGGGGCGGCTGGCCCAGCGCGAGCTCCAGCCCGCGTGGCCCCAGGGGTAATACGACAGGCTGCACCAGGCGTCCACCTCCCGCACCTCGCCGATGGCGCCGTCCCAAATCCACTCGCAGATGAGGCGGGCGCCTTCGCCCGAGTGGCCCTGAATGCCCATGACGGTTGTAACCTTCGCCTCGCGCGCGGCGATGGCCAGGGCGCGCGATTCGTAGACGTCGTGGGTGAGGGGCTTCTGGGTGTAGACGTGTTTGCCGGCCTTGATTGCGGCCATCGAGACCACCGCGTGGGTGTGGTCGGGCGTGCCGACCACCACGGCGTCAATCTCCTTCTGCGCGTCGAGCATCTTGCGGTAGTCGCCGTAGGTCTTGGCGTTGGGGTAGCGGCCGAGGGTGCCGGCGGCGTGCTTGAGGTGGACGTCGCAGAGGGCCACGATGTTCTCGGAGGCGAGCGCGTTGATGTTGGCCCCGCCCATTCCGCCCACTCCGACGCCCGCGACGTTCAGCTTGTCGCTGGGCGCGAGCTTGCGCGGCTCGCCGCCGACGACGTGGCGCGCGACGGCGAGGAACGCGGCGCCAGAGGCGGCGCTGCCGAGGAAACCCCGACGGCTTGACTCCTTCTCCTTCATCTCTAATCTCCTGTTCCGATTGGCACTTACATAGAGGCACGGGCCAGCCCGCAGGGCGACAGAGGGTAGCCACGGGCGTAAGCCCGTGGAAAGGGGTGCGCAACCCCAACGCCAGCCCCCGCAGGGGGCGGCAGAAACCGCTGGACGCGTGCGAATCGGCGCTTCTGCCGCCCCCTGCGGGGGCTGGGCAGGGGGTCACGCCGCGTTCCACGGGCTTACGCCCGTGGCTATCCCGCTGCCGCCCCCTGCGGGGGCTGGGCCGGCGCGCGGCCCTAAGTTCGTGCCATTCTCTCCTGTTCCCGCAATGGCGTGCATGATGGCGTGCTCGTCCACGGCGTCGCCGGCAAGCTCGGCGACCTTGCGGCGGTCGCGGAGGACGGCGACGCGGTGGCTTCGGCGGACGACTTCTTCGAGCTCGGAGGAGATGAAGATGACGGCCATGCCGTCGCGGGCCAGGTCCGCGACGAGGCGCTCGACCTCGGCCTTGGCCCCGACGTCAATCCCGCGGGTCGGCTCGTCGAGAATGAGGAGCCTGGGGCTAGTGGCGAGCCAGCGGGCCAGGATGACCTTCTGCTGGTTGCCGCCGCTGAGCGTCCGGACGGGCTGCTCAGGCCCGGAAACGGCGATGCCGAGGAGCTTGATGAACTTCTCGGCAACCGCGAGCTGCCTGGCGCGCGACACGATGCCGAGTCTTGCGAGCCGCCGCTGCACGGCGAGCACGATGTTCTCGCGCACCGAGAGGTCGGGCAGGAGCCCGTCGCTCTTGCGGTCCTCGGGGCAGAAGCCGATGCCGCGCGTGACGGCGGCTCGTGGCGAGCGGAGCTTGGCAGGGATGCCGCCCACGCGGAGGGCGCCACTCGTCGCCCTGTCCGCGCCGAAGAGGAGCCGCGCGGTCTCCGTGCGCCCCGAGCCGAGGAGGCCGGCCAGGCCGAGCACCTCGCCTTCGTGAACGGTGAGGTCGAACGGCTCGACGGAGCCTTTGCGCCCCAGGCCAGTCGCATCCAGGAAGGGCTTGCCTGGGGGCGAGGCGCTTGCGGCGGCCTTCTCGCGCTCCAGGGCGGCCACGGCCGTGGGGTCCTTGCCGAGCATGTGGCCGATGAGCTCGATGCGGCTGAGGCTGGCCGTCTCGAACACGCCTACGCGGCGCCCGTTGCGCAGGACGGTCATCCTGTCGGTTATCTCGAACGCCTGGTCGAGGAAGTGGGTGATGAAGAGGACGGAGATGCCGCGCGCCTTGAGGGTGCGGATGATGCCGAAGAGGCGGGCGACCTCGCTGGGGTCGAGGCTGGAGGTCGGCTCGTCCATGATGAGGAGCCTGGCCGAGATGTCCGCCGCGCGTGCCACGGCGGCCATCTGCTGAATGGCGAGGGGGTAAGAAGCGAGGGAGCGGCGGACGTCGAGCCGCAGGCCGAAGCCGGCCAGGAGCTCCTCCGCCCGCCTGTGCATCGTGGGCCAGCCAATCCAGGCCGAGCGCCCCGGCTGCCGGCCCAGGAAGATGTTCTCCGCCACCGACAGGTGCGGGATGAGGTTGACCTCCTGGTAGATGGTGCTGATGCCGAGGCGCTGGGCCTCGAGCGGCGAGCGCGGGGCGACCCGTCGCCCGTCGAAGACGATCTCCCCGCCATCGCGCGGATAGACGCCCGTGAGGACCTTGATGAGTGTGGACTTCCCCGCCCCGTTCTCGCCCATCAGGGCGTGGACCTCTCCGCGCCGCATCGAGAAGTCCACGCCGTCGAGCGCCAGCACCCCGGGGAATCTCTTGGTGATACTCCGCATTTCGAGGATGGAGCGCTCTTCGGGCATGGGCCGCTCTTGCTTGCGCGCACGAAAGGAGTCCCGTGCCGCGTGCCGCGTCCCGCGTGCCAGGAGAAGAGCAGAGGCCCACCACTCCAGGCACGCGGGACGCGGCACGCGGCACGTGTCCCTCACCCCTCAGTACTTCCTCGTCTTGATGTCTTCCTTCGCCGTCTCCTTCGTGAAGAGGCGGTCCTTCACAACGGTCTTCTTCGGGAGCGTTTCGCCCTTGAGGAGCTTCTCGACGGCGTCGAAGGCGGCCGGGCCGAGCAGCGGGTTGCACTCCACCGTGGCGTTGAGCTCACCGTCAACCATCGCCTTGAAGGCGTCGCCAATCGCGTCAATGGAGACGACGATGACCTCGGAGCCGGGCTTCATGTTCGCGGCCTTGAGGGCCTGGATGGCGCCGATGGCCATGTCGTCGTTGTGGGCATAGACGGCCTGGATGTTCTTCCCCTCGGCCCTGATGAACGCCTCCATCAGCTCCATGCCCTTCGCGCGGTCGAAGTCGCCGGTCTGCGACTTGATGATCTTCATGTCGGGGTACTTCTTGATGGCCTCCTCGAAGCCGCTCTTACGGTCAATGGCGGGCGCGGAGCCCGGGGTGCCTTCGAGCTGGACGATGTTGCACTTGCCGCCGGTCTTCTTGGCCAGCCACTCGGCGGCCATGCGCCCCTCCTCCACGAAGTCCGACGCGATCAGCGTGGCGTACAGGCTCTCATCCGTCACCTTGATCCCGCGGTCCACCAGCACCACCGGGATGCCGGCCTCCTTGACCTCCCTCAGCACCGGCTCCCAACCCGTCTCCACCTTGGGCGCCAGGATGATCGCGTCCACCTTCTGGGCGATGAAGTTCCGCAGGGCCTGAATCTGGTTCTCCTGCTTCTGCTGGGCGTCGGCGAACTTCAGCTTGATGTTGCGCTTCTTGGCCTCCTCTTGGATAGACTTGGTTTCGGCGGTGCGCCAGCCGCTCTCGGCGCCGATCTGGCTGAAGCCCACGCGGACCCCCTTCTCCTTCTTCCCGCAGCCGACGGCCAGGGATGCCGCCACGCCCGCCACCACGCCAAGCCAGGTTCCTCGCATGCTCGCCGACTCCTTTTTCGCACGGAACGCTCGGCCTCCCAGGGAAGCAGTATCGCAGTTCCGCGGCCCGCCGTCAAGTTGCCGCGCGGCGCGTCGCGCGCTAGAATCAAAGAGGGGAGGGGAGCGTTGTTCGGGAATCGCGTCATGTCTGAAGAAGATCCCTTTCCCGATCCCATCGAGGCGCAGGCCGCCTGGCTCCAGAGCAGCAGCCCGTTCCCCGTCGCGCCCTTCGCCTGGTATCGCATCGCCTTCGAGGCCAGCGCGCCGCGCGGCGGCATGTGGGCCGCCGTGTTCTTCGACGCCCGGGGGCGCCAGCTCGACGCCGACCACTACTGCGGCTTCGGCGGCTCCGACGAGTGGGCCGAACAGGTCTTCTGCTTCCGCGCCAAGGCCACCGCCGCCGCCGCGCGCTTCCGCTTCCACCCCATGAGCGCCGCCGTCAGGGTTCGCGAGGTCGCCGTAGAGGAGGTCTCGCGCGAGGCGGTGGCCGCCTGGGCCGACGCACTCTGGGCCACCATGCCGCCCCTCGACTACACGCCGCCGCCCGGCCGCTGGCGGAACCTGCCGAAGCTGAGCGGTGCGCTGAAAGCCAAGGGACCACAGGGACCCCAGGGACCACAGGGACGGAAGACGGACCCAGCCCCCTCAGGTCCCTGTGGTCCCTGTGGTCCCTGTAGTCCCTTCCGCGTGGTCATGCTGGGCGACAGCATCGTGAACGACACGGGCAACTCCCCCTGGGATGTCCTCGTGGAGCGCCTCTACCCCGGCCTGCGGCTGGAGGTGGTCACATCCGTCCGCGGCGGCACCGGCTGCTGGCACTACAGGGAGGAGGGCCGCGTGAAGCCCTACGTGCTCGACTTCCGGCCCGACCTGCTCATGATCGGCGGCATCAGCCACAATGAGGACATCGAGGCCATCCGCTCGGTCGTCCGCCAGGTCCGCGCGGCGGCCGACCCCGACATCCTTCTCATGACGGGCGCCTTCGGCAAGGGCCGCGACCCGCGCGAGGACCTCGCCTGGATGCCGACCGTGCGGCCCGGCGGCCCCGGCTACCGCAGCCGCCTGATGGCCCTCGCCGCCGAGGAGGGCTGCGGGTTCCTCGACCTCGAGGGCGCCTGGGGAGCCTACCTCCTCGCCATTGACCAGCCCTACGCCTGGCTCATGCGCGACGACGTCCACGCCAATGCCCGCGGCCACCAGCTCCTCGCACGAATCCTCGAACGCTACTTTGTTTCTATCTCTGATACTATGAAGCAAGCCTCCAAGCCGGTAGAATCGGGGTTGAAGTAGGCCGAGGTGGTCTCGGTCGCCCCAATCACGGAAGGAGGCTTGCTATGTGGTACGTGGGCTTGCGACGTGCAGTCGAAACGGTCGTCGTATTGCATCCTGGACCAAGGAGGCCAGGTGGTTCAGGAGAAGACGATCGAAGGGCCGGTGTATAAGGTACTCGCGGAGCTGGCGGAGGTCAAGCATGCGTTCACGATCGTGTACGAGGCTTCGTGCAACTACGGGAACCTGCACGACGAGCTCTCGAAGGTCGCCTGGCGTGGGCATGTGCCCGAGGTCCAAGCTGTGGCCGCGGGCAAGGAGACGCACGCAGCTTGACGAACCCTCTTGCCTCCCATAGCATAAAAGGGGAAGACATCCTGACGAGAGAGCGGGCAACGTCTGAACCCTTGACGACCCGCGACCGTGGCACGGGATGTCTTCCCCGCAAGTAGGCCGCCAGCGAACTGACCCCGAGCCGCACTCGTAGCAAAGCTCGACAAGACCTTGGAAGCGGGACCTAACGGCCGGACCCCGACCGCAACATGGCGGCGTGCACGCCGTGCTTCTGAATGGGGCCGGCCCCGCATTCTCTCTACTGGGGCGTCCGCAGCGGCGACGCCGGATAGATGTTTGGACCATCCCGCTCACGGTCCCGATCCCCGGCTTGACAGGCTTGCTCATAGATGTACGGAAGGAGACGCGATGGCCATGGGCACGGGAGGCTTGGCGGCCCTTCTTGCACTCACCACGGCGGCAGCCCTGACCGCGGCGGCAGGAGAGGCCGTCTCCACGCATCCTCCCATCACACTCGAAACCGAGTTCCTGCGTCTCGGCGTGGCCGCCGATGGCAAAGCGGCGGAGTTCACAGACAAGAGGACGGGGAAGAACTACGCCACGGCCACGCCCTTCGCCATCCTGCGGCGGGCGAACCAGACGTTCCCCTCCTTGGGCTGCTCGTTTGCAGATGGGAAGCTGGCCATCACGTTCAAGGGCTATCCGATGGCGGCTGTCGTGGCGGTGAAGGCGAAGAAGCGGCACCTGGCCTTCGAGGTCATCTCGGCCGGCGAGGAGAAGCCCGACGCGCTCAGCCTCTGCCCCGCGATGGTGAGCCTGGGCAAGGTGCGGAGCTACATCTCGGGCGTCGCGGCCGACGACGATTTCGCGGCGTGCCTCCGCGTGCTCGACCTCAAGAGCAACGCCCTCGTCCACGGCGGCCCGTCGCCCCGCTTCGAGGTCCAGTGCGAGGCCAAGCACGGCATCGTTGGCGCCAGGTTCGCCCTCGTCGGCTGCCCAACCAGCCAACTCCGCTCCGTGCTCCAGGAGGTGTTGAAGGAGGAGGGGGTGCTCCACTCGCCCCTCGGCGGGCCGTTCGCGCTCGACGCCGAGGAGAACCGCGGCTCCTACGTCTTCGCCTATGGCCTGTCGGAGGCGAACGCCGACGAGTGGGTCGCGCTGGCGAGGAAGGCCGGCTTCGCGCAGATTCACATCATCAGCTTCGAGAAGTCCCTCGGCCGCTACGCGCCGCGCCCGAACCTCTTCCCCAACGGCCTGGCCGGCCTGAAGGCGGTGGTGGACAAGATTCACGCGGCCGGGATGCGGGCAGGCATGCACACGCTCACCGGCTGCATCTCGCCCAACGACCCCTTCGCCACGCCCGTGCCCGACAAGCGCCTCGCCAAGGACGCCTCATTTGCCCTCGCCGAAGCCATCAGCGAGGCCGACAAGGCGGTGCCCACGACCACGGAGCCTAAGGGCTTCGACACCATGTGGGCCTACATGTCCCGCGGCAACGTGGTGCAGATTGATGACGAGTTGATCCACTTCGGGGGTCTCGCCCCCACGGGCTTCACGGGCTGCACGCGCGGCGCTTTCGGCACCAAACCCACGCCCCACGCCAAAGGCAGTCCCGCCCACCACCTCTTCGTCAGCTATCAGGCGTTCCAGCCCGACCCGGATTCTACGCTGGTGGACGACGTGGCCGACTGCATCGCCCGCGTCTACAACACCTGCGGCTTCGACATGATCTACATGGACGGCGCAGAGGGGATGGCCGGCGGCTGGCACGGGGTCTCGAAGATGCGGGCCGCCATCTTCCGTCGCCTCAAGGGGCGCGTCCTCGTCGAGGCGAGCGAATGGGGCTATCACTCGTGGCCCTTCCACTCGCGCATCGGCGCTTACGACTACCCCCACTGGGCGCTCAAGCGGTTCATTGACATCCATTGCGACCACAACGACTCGAACCGCGCGAGCAGCCTCCTGCCCACCCAGCTCGGCTGGTGGGCCATCCTCGGCCCCTCTGCCGACCACGATGCGGAGTTCCGCGACGAAATCGAGTACCTCTGCGCCAAGGCCCTCGCCACGGACGCCCCGATGTCCTTCCAGGGAGTCGGCCTCGGCAAGCCCGCCAACGCCCGCCAGGACGAGTTCCTCGACCTCATCGGCCGCTACGAGCGCCTCCGTCTGGCACGCACCGTGCCCGAGGCCATCCGCAAACAGCTCCGCGCCCACAAGGCGGACTTCCGCCTTGTCGAAGCGGGCGGCAAGCCCCAGTTCATCCCCACCGACTACATCACCCACAAAGTCACCGGCCTCAAGGACGGCAAGGCGTCGTGGACGGTGAAGAACCGCTTCGCCGCCCAGCCCCTTCGCCTGCGCATCCAGGCCCTCTGGTCCGCCGCGCCCTACACGTCGCCCGACGCCGTGGTCCTCGCCAGCTTCACGAAGGCCGACGAACTGGGCCAGGGCATGGGGAACAAGGGCATCACAGTCGAATGGACGCCTATGGCCATCCGCGGCAATCGCCCCGGCCCGCCCGAGCCGTGCGCCCAGCTCAAGGCCAAGAGCACCCTGGCCACCCGCGTGGGCGCCTGGGCGAGGCTCACCAAGACCTTCACCCCACCCCTCGACCTCCGCAAGCACGGGGCGCTCGGCCTGTGGATTCAGGGCGACGGCAAGGGCCAGCTCCTCAACTTCCAGCTCACCAATCCCCCCCAGTTCTGGGGCACGTTCGACGAGCATTACGTGGACGTGGACAGCACGGCCTGGCGCTACGTGGAGCTGCACCTGCGCGAGCGCGACGCTGAGCGCTTCGGCGACTACACCTGGCCCTATGGCGACATCTATTCCGTCTATCGTTCGCCCCTCATCCGCAGCCACGTGAGCGCGCTGAACCTCTACGTCAACAACCTGCCCCCCAACGACGCGGCGAGCTGCCTCATCGGCCAGGTCAAGGCCCTCCCCGTCGTCAAGGTCAAGCTTGCCAATCCCACCATCGCGGTGGGCGACAAGAAGCTCGTCTTTCCCGTCGCCCTCGAAAGCGGCCAGTACATCGAGATGGAGTCGGCCACCGACTGCAAGCTATACGACGAGCGCGGCGCACTCATCGGGCCTGTCACGCCCCAGGGCGAGCTGCCCACCCTCACCCCCGGCGACAACGCGCTCACCTTCACCTGCACCCCGCCCGAGGGCCACGCCGCAAGGGCGAATGTGACGGTGATTACCCTGGGCGACCCGCTCTGACCCGCGTGGGAACGGCCCGTCGGCATGCCCTTCGCCCTTTCCTGTCTGCGGCGAATGTTGTAGAATAAATGGCGGCAGCAAGGGGACCGATGGTGGACATTGAGGAAATCCTCGACGCCATTCGCAGCAACCGAGTACGAGTTACGGAACACGCTCAGGAAGAGGCCGAGGACGACGGCCTGCCGATCGATGAGGTGTTCCTCAGTGTTGACCAGGGCGATGTCATCGAGGACTACCCCTCGGCCAAACCGCGCCCCGCGTGCCTCATCTATGGGCGAACGCCCTCGGGCGAGCCCGTGCACAGCGTATGGGCGCTCGACAGGAATAGCGGCTGGGCAGTGCTCGTGACCATCTATCGTCCCGACCCTGCCCGCTGGGTGGACTGGCGAAGAAGGAGACCCAAGTCATGATCCCATTCCCAGAGTGTCCCCTCTGTGGAGGGGAAATGGTGGAGAAGGAAGTCGAGAAGGTGCTCCGCGGCGGCACCAACACCGCTGTGGTCAAAGTCCACGCCGAGGTGTGTCTCCGCTGCGGCGAGCGGCTCTACTCCGTGGAGACCGTTCGGCGCTTCGAACAGATTCGCGCGAAGCTGGAACGCCAGGAAGTCGAAGAGTTCCGACCCATCGGCCACTCGTACCAGGTTGTGTGACCCCGCGGCAATCTTGGAGGTCGCCAAGTGAAGGTGTACGTCTCCACCGACCTTGAGGGCATCAGCGGCGTGACGCACTGGGACCAGACGCGGGAGATGACGACGGCGCTCTACCAGCACGCCCGCCACCTCCTCACCCGCGAGGTCAACGCCTGCGTCCAGGGCTGCCTCGACGGCGGGGCGAGCCAGATTGTCGTGATGGACGGCCACGGCGGCGGGTTCAACTTCGTGCCGGATGAGTTGCATCCCGGCGCCACCTACGTCACAGGCCCCAACCGCCCGGCTGTGCTCCCCGGCCTCGATGCCTCGTTCAACGCGGCCATCCTCCTCGGCTACCACGCGATGGCTGGCACGCCGCAGGCCGTCCTCGCCCACACCCAGTCGTCCAAGGCCGGTTGCCGCTACTGGTACAACGGCCGCGAGAGCGGCGAGATCGCCCAGAGCGCCCTCGTACTCGGCCACTTCGGCGTCCCGGTCGTCCTCGTCACTGGCGACGAGGCCACCTGTGCCGAGGCCCGCGCCTTCCTCGGCGACTCCATCGTCACCGTGTCCGTCAAGAAGGGCATCAGCATCACCTGCTGCGAGATGGTGCCGCCGCAACGCGCGTGGGAGCTGATTCGCAAGGGCGCCGCCGAGTCCCTCACCCGCATCCCCCAGTGCAAGCCCTACAAGCTCACCCTTCCCATCCAGGCCCGCCTCAGCTACCTCACCGCCGAGATAGCCGACACCGCCGGCTGCCGCCTCTCCAAGCGGGTTGACGCCACGACCTATGAGCGGATCATCGAATCCCCGCTCGACATCGTGAGGTTCTGACGCGTGACCCGTGACGCGTGAGAAGACGCACGCTCCTGGGATCCGAGTCACGGGTCACGCGTCACGGGTCTTGGACCACCTCTCGCCCTGAACCCCGAGACCTCAAGTGCACCCTTGCTGATTCTCGCGGTGATCGCCCCATCCCGGCAGGTGGTGAGGACGCGTGCGCCGGCGGCTTCGTAGGCGGCGACGGTGGCGGGGGGGAGGTGGCCTGAGCGGGTGCTACAGATGGCGTAGGCCGGCCGCACGGCCCGGGCGAACTCGGGCGTTGCGGCCATCGCGCGACCGTGATGGGGGACCAGCAGGACGTCGGCCCTCAGGTCGAGGCCGCTGTGGAGGAGGACGGTTGCGCCGAGCTGCTGGATGTCCGCGCCCAGGAGGATGCGGCGGCCGGCGTGCTCGACGCGCAGGACGAGCGAGTTCTCGTTCTGGTCGTCGGGGCGGAGGCGGAGCGACCAGTCCATCGGCCAGAGGGCGTCCAGGACGTTGCCCCGCCCCACCTCGATGCGGTCGCCGGCCTTGGCGGACCGGTGCGGGATGCGGCGTCTGTCGAGCATGGCGAGGAGTTGCTGCCCGGCCTCGCTCCGTTCGAGGACCGGCCTGTGGATGACCTTGCCGACCTTGAAGCGGTCGAGCAGGGCGGGGATTCCATTCACGTGGTCGGCGTCGGCGTGGGTCACGACGAGGAGGTCAATCGTCCGCACGCCCCAGTGCCAGAGGGCGGGGGCAGCGACCCAGCGCCCCACGTCGTTCCGCCCGTAGGAGCCGCAGTCGTAGAGCACGGTCGCGCCGTCGGGGAAGCGCAGCACTGTCGCGTTGCCATCCTGCACGTCGAGCGCCGTCATCTCCAGCCCCCTGGGCGGCGTGGCGGATGGGCCGATGGCCAGGTAGGCGATGCCGCCAAGGAGCCACAGGGACGCCGCTCGCGCGGCGCTCAGCCCCAGGCGCCTGCGGGCCACGAACACCAGCGCGAGCGCGTAGTAGCCGAGGAGCCACCCCAACTGGGGCGCGCTACAATGCTCCCACGCAAACGGCGTCATGTCCGCAGCTCTGACGACAACTGACAGCAGGGCGCTTGCGCCGCGCGCAGGGTACGATGTCAGCAGTGAAGCGGCGGGATGAACAGCGGCGAGCCCGATGTGTATGAACCCGAGCGCCGTGAGTGCCGCGGCCAACGGAGCTGCGATGAGGTTGGCGACGAGAGTGATGGGGCTGAACGTGTTGAAGTAGAAGGCAGTGAGCGGGAAGACCGCCAGCCAGGCAGCGAGGGTCACCCCGCCAGCCCTTGCGCCGGTCCAGTGGGCGGCCCGCAGAAGCCGGCGCCAGCGGCCCACGCCCTCCTCCCCTGCGGCCAGCTCGAACAGGCTCTTCCTGGGCCGAAGCGGCGCGCCGACGTCCTCGATGAGGAGGATGATGCCCAGGACGGCGACGAAGGAGAGCTGGAAGCCGACATTGAAGAGGTCGAACGGGCGCGCGACGAGGAGCACGATGGCCGCCAGGGCCGCGGACTGCACGAGGTCCATCTGGCGCCGTCCGAGGATGCTGAGGACGAAGGCGCCGCTCATCACAGCGGCGCGTACGACCGACGGCGGCGCCCCCGTGACGAGCGCGTAGGCTACCACGGCGCACAGGACCAACAGGCCCGAGGCCTGCCGCCCCAGCCCTATCGCGGCCGCAATGACCCACATCACCCAGGCGACGACCCCGACGTTGAAGCCGCTGACGGCCAGGAGGTGAATCGTGCCCGTGCGGGCGAACGCCTCCTCCAGGTCGTCGCCTACGTCGGTCCGGTCGCCGAGCACCAGGGCGCACTGGAGTGCCGCCGCGCGCCTGTCTGACGAAAGGGTCGTCTGGAGCGTCCCGCGCAGCCTCTCCCGCGCGCTGTGGAGCGTCGAGAGGAATCCGCTCCCCGCTGCGCGCTCCACGGCGAGCCCGCCCGCGCTCACCGACATCGTGGCGTCAATGCCCCGTCGCCGCAGGAGCGTCGCGCCGTCCACCTGGCCCGGGTTGCCCGGAGGGCTGGGCAGCCGAGCCGACCCCACGACGGCCACGCGGTCGCCGTAGCGATAAGTGACCTCGCCGCGTGGAGCGTGCTCGACCACGCGGAGTCGCCCACAGACGACGCGCCACTCGCCATTCACATGGGCAGCGTCGCAGTCGAGGTCGAACCGCCGCTGCCGCTCCTCGGAGGCCAGCCACTTGCTGTCGCCCGAGAGCGGCATGGGCGGGAGCACCCGAAGCTCGGGCTCGCTGGCGACTGTGCCCCGCACCCTCACAAGGGTTGGCTCGCGGCTCAGGAAGTGCGCAATGTGGTTGGCGGGCCGGCGGCCCACCGCCACGTCCAGGCGCACCCAGCCCGCGCCGGCCACCAGAAGGCCCAGGGCCAGCCACGCGCCTCGCTCCACCCCAAGCCATCGGAGGAGCGGGAAACCCAGGATGGCGACGAGCACGATGCCCCACACCAACACTTCGGGCAATGCCAGGTACTCTCGCGCGAGAATGCCGCCGGCGAACGCCACCACCACGGGCACCAGCGGCCGATAAGGAGGGTACTTGGGCTCGCCGTCGAGAGCAGGCTCGGCCATCATAGCCACTCACAACCAAGTGCATGTCTGACGGATAGTAGCAAGCCATGACGCTCGGCGCAAGCAGCAGCCCGCAACAGAGCGAGGGAGTCCCCCCCTCTTTGAGCCTGATGGGCGATGCCGCTCTGGCTGTTGTTTGACTCAGTGCCCGGATGTGCTATACTCAAGAGCGTCAGGCCAAGGGCCTCGCCGTCGGGTCCCGCGATGGCATTCGGAGTCATCTCTTGCCCACCATCAGCATGTTCTATGGCATCGTGATCCGAATGTATTGCGGCTCAGCCGAACACCGCCCGCCGCACGTCCACGCGTACTACCAGGACTACAAGGCTTCAGTGGACCTTGCAACGGGCGAGATCATCGAGGGCGAGCTCCCCCGGCGGCAGGCGCGGCTGGTCGCCGCCTGGGTCGAACTCCACCGCGAAGAGCTTGCCGCCGACTGGGAACTCGCTTCCCGAGGCGAGCTACCGTTCAGGATCCAGCCGCTGCGATAGTACATTCGGAAAGGGTTGTGCCTCATGTACGCCGGAGTGAAAGCCGTCAAGCCCCTCGCTGAATACCGGCTCCTGCTCACCTTCGACAACGGCGAACAACGCGTCTTCGACGTTGAACCCTACCTCACCAAGGGGGTCTTTGCCGAGCTAAGGGAGCCCGGCCGCTTCAACACGGTCCGAGTGAGCTTCGACACCGTGGAATGGCCCAACGGCGCCGACCTTTGCCCTGAGGTGCTGTACGAAGAGAGCGTCCCAGTCGGGGAAGTGCTTGCCGCTACGGTTCCATAGGACCCAGTCCGGCTCCTGTCCTTCCCGCCCACCTCATGGGCCTAACGCGGCCTGTGGCCGCAACCACAGGTGCGGAATGCTGAATGATGAACGCCGAATGTTGAATGTCGAACTGTGAAGAGCGAATGGGGCTCTTGGCTTGGTTGGTCATTCGACATTCAATATTCAGCGTTCGACATTCAACATTCGGCCTGCCACATGCGCGCAAAGCGCGCACGAGTGACAACGGGAGATTCTATCCTAACTCGGCCAGGTTGGCCTCGAGGCGCTGGATGTCTTCGCGGAGCTTCGCGTTGTTGGCGTATTCCTTCTCGACGACCTCTTTGGGGGCCTTTTCGAGGAAGGCCGCGTTGGCGAGCTTGCGCTCCGAGCCTTCGAGGAACTTGCGGGCCTTCGCAAGCTGGTCAGTCAGGCGCTCGCGCTCCGCGTCGAGGTCAATCACGCCTTCGAGGGCGACGTAGGCCTCCATGCCGGGCAGGACGGCGGCGGCGGAGGCGGGGGGCTTTGGGAGGCTGACGCCGAGCTCGAGGTGGTCGAGCGCCGCCTGGTCGCAGATGAGGCCCCGTGCGGCCTCGAGGCCGACCTGGGCGGCGGGGTCGGCGATGGAGAGGGTCACGCGGAGCCTCGGCGTGCGGTCGGCCAGGCCCATCTTCTTGCGGATGTTGCGGATGGCGCGGACGATTTCCTGGACCTGGGCAAAGGCGGTTTCGGAGGCGGGGTCGAGCCAGCGCTCGTCGGCCTGGGGCCAGGGGGCGACCATGATGCTCGCGGCAGGCGCCTCCGGCCCCTCGCCGGGCAAAGCGCCGCGGCGGGGCATGAGTTTCCCAAGGTGCCCCCAGACCTCCTCCGTGATGAAGGGCGCGAAGGGGTGGAGGAGGCGGACCGCGCTGTCGAGCACGTGCGTGACCACGCCCTGGGCCGCGAAGCGCGAGGCACGCGCCGAGGCGTCGCCGCTGCGGAGGCGCGGCTTGATGGCCTCCAGATACCAGTCGCAGAACTCGTGCCAGATGAACTCGTAGACGGCCATCGCCGCCTCGTTGAAGTTGAAGCGCTCCAGGGCGGCAGTGGCCGTCGCGACGGTGCGGTTCAGGCGGCTGAGGACCCAGCGATCTTCGAGGGCCAGATCACTGGGAGAATATGGCTGATCGGACTCATTGAATTCACTCGACTGATTCGATTGATTCGATTGATTCGACGGATCAGGAAGAACGGCAGACTCGGCCAGGTTCGTCAGCACCAGGCGCGAGGCATTCCAGAGCTTGTTGGCGAAGTTCCGCCCGATCGCCACCTTCTCGTTCGAGTAGAAGGCGTCCTGCCCGCTGGCCGTGATGAGGATGATGCTGAAGCGGAGGGCGTCCGCGCCGAACTCGTCCATCACGGCGATGGGGTCGGGCGAGTTGCCGAGGCTCTTGGACATCTTGCGCCCCTCCTCGTCGCGCACGATGCCGTGGAGGTAGACGTCGCGGAAGGGAATCTCGTCGAGAAACTCCAGGCCCGCCATTATCATCCGAGCCACCCAGAAGCCGAGAATGTCAGGAGCAGTCACCAGCGCGTCGGTCGGATAGAAGTAGCGTAGGTCCGCCGTGTCGTCCGGCCAGCCGAGGGTGGAGAAGGGCCAGAGCCAGGAGCTGAACCAGGTGTCGAGCACGTCGGCGTCCTGGATGAAGTTGCCGCCGCCGCAGTCGGGGCACTTCGCCGGCCTTGCGGCAGAGACGACTGGGCGGCCGCCGACGCCGTAGGGCGGCTCGGCCGGGCGGTCCGCGGGGGAGAGCTTCGGGTCGGGACAGTCCTGGCAGTACCAGGCGGGAATCCGGTGGCCCCACCAGAGCTGGCGGCTGATCGGCCAGTCGGGCACAGTGTCTATCCAGTGGCAGTACATCGTCTCCCAGCGCGGGGGCCAGAAGCGGACGCTCTTGTCCTCGGCCACCTTGCGGGCGCGTTCGGCCAGGGGCTTCATGCGGACGAACCACTGGAGCGAGATGTAAGGCTCGACCAGGGTGTCGCAGCGGTAGCAATGGCCCACCTCGTGCTCGTGGGGCTGGAACTTTTCGAGGAGGCCGAGGGCCGTGAGGTCTGCGACGACCCGCTTGCGGCACTCGAAGCGGTCGAGGCCGCGATAGGGTCCCGCCTCCTCGCTCATCGTGCCGTCGGGTGCGATGACGCAGGGCGCGGCCAGGCCGTGGCGCCGCCCGATGGTGAAGTCGTTCGGGTCGTGGGCAGGCGTGATCTTGAGCGCCCCGGTGCCGAACTCCTTGTCCACGTAGGGGTCCGCTATGACCGGAATCTCCCTGTCCATCAGGGGCAGGGTTACGGTCTTGCCCACGGCGTCCTTGTAGCGGGGGTCGTCGGGGTTCACGGCCACGGCGGTGTCGCCGAGCATGGTCTCTGGCCGTGTGGTGGCCACGGTGACACCCCCCTGCCCTTCCTTGAAGGGGTAGCGAATCCACCAGAGTCCGCCCTGGACGGTGCGGTGGTCCACCTCGTCGTTCGAGAGGGCCGTGCGGTGGTAGGGGCACCAGTTGATCATGAACTTGTCGCGGTAGACGAGGCCCTTGTTGTATAGGCGGACGAAGACCTCCAGGACGGCGCGGGAGAGGCCCTCGTCCATCGTGAAGCGGTCGCGGCGCCAGTCGAGCGACGCCCCCAAGCGGCGGAGCTGCTCGTTGATGACGGCGTTGTGCTGTTCCTTGACCTGCCAGACACGCTCGACGAACTTCTCGCGTCCGAGCGCGTGGCGGCTCGTGCCCTCGGCGTCGAGCATGCGCTCCACCACGCTCTGGGTGGCGATGCCCGCGTGGTCGGTGCCTGGCTGCCAGAGGGCGTTGTAGCCCTGCATCCGCCGCCAGCGGACCAGGATGTCCTGAAGCGTGTTGTTCAGCACGTGCCCGAGCGTCAGCACGCCTGTGACATTCGGCGGCGGGATGACGATGGTGTAGGGCTTCCGCTTCGGGTCGGGGTCTGCCTTAAAGTAGCCGCTCTCCTCCCAGAAGCGATACCAGCGCTTCTCGACCGAAGCGGGATCATAGCGGGGCGGCAGATTAAGCTCCATCGGTTCACTCCACGAATCGAGGGGGATTGCGGATTTGGGATTTCGGATTGCGGGGGGCCGCGACCGCCGGGCGCTCAGCGGCCCGGGTCGCGGCGGCTAACGCCGACGGCGCTGTGACCGTAGGAGAACTGCACCGCAGCCACGCCGCGCGAGAGTGGAATTGAGCCGTAATCTCTAGCAGCAGCCGTAGCCATCGCGTCCCTCGAGGATCACAGTAAGGGATGATACTGTTTTGGGGACGCGAAGTCAAGGAGCCCCGGTCCCTCCTCTACTTGGCATCCTTCGCCTGCCGCTTCCGCTTCGCGGGGGCGGGGGCCGGCCAGGGCTCGCCGCGGAGCCAGGCGCGAATCTGCTCCTCGGTCGGCTCCACGCAGTCGGGCTGGATGCCCAGGAAGCGGCAGGCCTCGTAGAGCGCGGGGGCCACGTGGCCATGGACGCAGATGACGTGGTGGACGTAAGGCCCCTGGATGAGGCGTTCTTCCCAGAGGGGCCAGTTGCCGGCCTTGACCCAGAGGTAGGTGCCGCGGGTGAAGGGGCCTGTGGTGCCGACGGCGTGGCCCAGGAAGAGCTGGTAGTGTCCGTGGTCGCCGTCGAAGCGGGCGATGGTGACAGGGCCGCCCCGCAGCTCCCACTCGCCGACGCCGAGGGGCGGGCGCTTGCCGGCCATGTAGTGGCCGCTGAGCTTCTTGGGCCTGTGCTCGACCGCGAGGCTCGGCGGGAACGGGCCGCAGTGCCAGAGAAGCTCGGCGTTCTCGTCCGTGGGATGCCGAATGGTCAGGTCGGCGAAGAAGGGCGGGGTGCTGCGCCCGACAGCCTCCTGCACCATGAACGAGGCGAGTGCGCCGTGGATGTCCGTCTCGCACGCCACGGGCACCGCGTCGTCGGTCACCAGGCCGTGGACGAAGCAGGGGAAGATGCCGAAGTCGCTCTGGAGCGCCGACCAGCACTGGAGGGCGATCGCGTCGAGGTCCGCGTCCTCCGCCCACTTGGCGAGCGTGAGCTTGAAGGCGGCCAGCTTGGCAATGTCGGCATCCTCGATGTTGCCCACCTCGAAGTTGTCGCGGATCCACTGCACCTGTTGGCCCACGGCGGGATCATGGTCGTCAATCATCTTCTGGGCCACGCGGAGGACGTCGCTCAGTGTGGCGGGGATGACCTCGATGCCCCAGCGCTCGAGGAGCTCCCCCTCGTTGACCATCATGGTCCAGAAGGCGTTGGGCCGGGTGCTCACCTGGCCGATGCGTGCGTTTCGGAACGCCTTCACCGCGGCGGCGGCGGCGAGGAAGTTCTTCATCCCGCGCTCGAAGACCAGGCTGTCGGGGGTGGAGTTGATGATGTAGGAGAATGGCACGCCCATGCGGCGGAGGATTTTGCTGGTGGCGAAGAGGCCGCACTGGGTGTCGCGCGAGCGCGAGCCGTCGGGCTCGGGCGCGTCGTCGCGCGGCCCCCAGAGGAGGACGGGCTTGCCCAGGTCGCGGGCAAGGCGGGCGATCGCGTCCTCCGTCCCGAAGTTCACGTGGGGGATGAAGAGCGCGTCCACCTTCTCGCGGCGGAACACGTCAAGAGCCGGCTCCACGTGGTTACGGCTGAAGACCAGCCCTTCGGGGTTCACCTCGTCAATCGTCACGAGGTCCACCCCCCACTCCTTCAGCTTGGCCTCGATCAGGCGCTTCTGGCGCGCCGCCTCCTCGATGCTGAAGATCACGCGCCGCGTGGGCGCCACGCCCAGCCTGAGCGGTTCCGGCTTCCTCACCGCGAGTCTCCTTCACCACTCCTCCCGTCCATGCGCACCATTATATGCGCTCGTAGCCCCCGCGCAAGCGGCGACGACCGCTTGCAGTCCGGAAGAAAACGTGGTATAAGGACGAAGGGAAGAAGGTGGATAGGAGTGTCCCCGTGGGCAGGACCTCGGTGAAACTCAAGGTGACCAATTCGCATGACCTGGCGAAGGCCGCAGAGGGCCTCATCCCCAAGTCCGCCGTACGCCGCATCGGGGTCGAGGCCGTGGTGGACACTGGGGCGACCTTCGTCTCTCTCCCGCCGGCCGACATCGAGAAGCTCGGGCTCATCTTCCTCAGAGAGGTCCCAATCCGAACTGCCAACGGCCCAGCGAAGCGTCGGCTCTTCGAAGGCGCGCGGGTGGAACTGAACGGCAGGGAGCTCCCCATGCCCATCATGGAGAACCGCAAAGGCACCCCGCCGCTAGCGGGGGTCCTTCTGCTTGAGGCCCTCGATTTCGTGATTGACCCCAAGAGCCAACAGGTCATCGGCAACCCAGAGCACGGCGGCAAGTGGGTGGCCGACTGCTTCTGACCGGCTCCCCTAAAGGCCGAGCAGCCGTTCGGCATTCCTCCAACCGATCTTCTCATACGCTTCGCGCGAGGTGCAGCCGCCCTCGACCGCCGCGCGCAGGAAGTCCACCAGCGGCGTCTGGTTCGTCGGCGCGCAGATGTCGGTGCCGAAGAACAGGCGGTCCTGGAACTCCTCGAGGAAGCGGTGGCCGAAGGCGGGGTCGCGGCTGACGGCGTTGTAGCCACTGCCGGCCGACAGGTCGCCGCAGAGGTTGGGACAACTTCGCATCAGCTCGACCACGCGGCCCCTCTCGGTGACCGGCCCCGCGGGGTAGCCGCCGCGCGCCGCCTCCGTCACGTCGCCGCTGATCTCGGCCCAGAAGGGCTGGGAGTGGCCGAGGAAGCTGAGCTTCGGGAACCGGTTCAGCGCGGCTTCGAGGCGCGGCAGACCAAGCTCGTCGAAGAGGCCGTATGTGCCGCCGATCTGAGTGGCCATGTGGAAGGTCACGGGGAGGCGGCAGGCCTCGCAGTGGGCGAGGAAGTTCAGCACGCGGGGGTCGTCGAGGGGCAGGTTGGCGCACACCTCGCCCACGCCCCTGCACCCGCGGCTCTTGTAGTGTTCGAGCATCGGCGTGAAGTTGGCCTCGGGCGAGTTCGTGAGCATCCGCGGGTCGGGGTTGCAGAAGGGCACGAAGCGGCCGGGATGGGCGGCGACGATGCCGAGGCATTCATCCTCCGAGAGGTGGTGATGGGCGCACTCGGGTGCGCCGCCGGGCAGGATGACGCCCAGGCGGATGCCGCGGGCATCGTGCATGGCGATGAGTTCCTCCGGCGTGGCAAACGTCTCGCCGTTGGGCCGCGGCGGGCCAGGACGCACGATCGCGTGGACGTGGATGTCAATGAGCACATGCGGACTCCTGCGAAGGGTCACTGCACGTCGGGCGAGATCGTCAGCGGGGAGAATGCAGCCGTGCAGCGGCCCGATGGCACAGGACCCTGAACTGCTACAGCGGCCAGTCGGGCCAGTTGAGAATTATCGTCAAGACGCCGTCAACGCTGAATGTGGGACCGATCACACGGTCGATCCTCCCAGACAGTGTGACAACGTCCGTCCTACGGAGTCTGGCGGCCTTTTCCTTTGGAATCTTGGTCTCTGCCTGGACGCGGAATTGCCACTCTCGACTGGGCTTCCCATTCTCTAGGTCATGTGAAAACTTCAGGGGGGTGCCAACCAAGTGGGCATGCAGAACGGCCGTCGATGGGTCGCTCATGCCAGACCCCACCTCATCTACAACGCATTCCAGGCGTGCGCTCCTTCCCTTCAACTCATCGATGGGCAGCGCCCGCTGCAAGTCGGTGAGGCCGGGGGCGCACGCCCTTTTCACCCTCTCGAGCAGCTCCATGGATGTAACCTCCGCCCCAGGAGCTTGCGGCGCCGTGGGCACGGGGGCCTTGAGGGCCTTGTCTATCTCGTCCGTCATCTGCTGCGTGTACCTTCCCCGGGCGCGCCAGCTCGCATCAATCCAGTCATCCGGGTTGTAGCTGCGTCCGCGCGCCAGCGCAATGATGCTTAACACCAGCGCAAGCATTGCCACGCATAGCGCGGCCCACGCTAGTAGCGTCACCGAGCGTTGTCCTTGTGAGGGCCCCTCGCGGACCAGCGGAGTCGCATGTCGTCGCCCCGCCTCAAAGGCGTTCGATCGCCCCTCAGTCGTCATGACACGCCTCCTCTCTCCGGTTGGGCCTGCGACGCCTCCTGCAGTGCATGGTACTGACTGCCGCTGGGCCTGTCAACGCGCGCTTGGAGTACCTGGAGGTCATCTGGGACCGTATGACAGGCGGGACGCTTGTCGTCACAGGAATGAGCAAGAGAATCTCACTGAACCTCGGGCATTAGGACGGCCTCGCCGCGGAGCTGGCGGGCCTGGGCCGCGGGGTCGTAGACGCCGTAGAAGACGGCGTTAAGGTCAATCCAGAGGGCCAGGCGGGCGAGGTCGTCGGCGGGCGGGCGAGCAGCGCCCGGGCACTTGAGGAGGGCCTTCATCAGGCGGCTGCCGCGGGCGCCGTAGGCGCCGCCAGGCTCGGTGCGGTGGACGGGGTTCCAGCCGCCGTAGCGGGGCACGAGGGCTTCGGCGGCGTTCTTGGCGTTCGTGCCCCCGTGCCAAAAGGTGAGACCGCCGCAGAGCGCCCAATAGCTCCGCGTGAAGCCGTCGTGGGGAGTTCCCGTGAAGTCGAGGCCCTTGGGAAGAACGCGGGGCAGAGACGCCCCGCCCACAGAGTGGCATTTGACGCAGTGCTTGTCGAGGATGGGCTGGACGAGGCGGACGAATGAGAAAGGCCGCGTGCCGTCGGGGCCGGGCTGAATCGCCGAGGGCGCACGCAGCAGTGCCTGGGGCGTGCGGCTCGGAGGCGCTGTCATCCTGTGCTCGTGGCAGCCGGTGCAAGCCGTCCGCTCGCCCGGCTGAGCGTAGGTGATCGAGCGCATGCTCTGCACGGCGAAGCCGTCGGCGTCGAGGGCCTGGAAGTAGACCGGCTTGCGGGCGGGCAGGGTGAAGTAGGCGGAGCCGTCGGGCTCGACGGGCACGGTGCCGAGGACGGCCCTCGCCGGCTCCTGCCCCGCGAGGCCGATGCGGGGCGCGTCGGCCACGGGCGTGGTCTTCGGGAGAATCTGCACGATGCGTAACGCCTTGATGGTGCCGCGGGGCACGTCACCCAGCCCCTCGTACACGTCGAGGAGCACCATCTCGGCTGACGAACGGGGTGGCACAGGCGTCCCGCCTGTGGTCCCCACAGGCCGGAGGCCTGTGCCACCGGGAGCCATGAGGTCGGGGAGGACTGGTGGGACTGGACGCGGGACGATGGGGATGGGGTTGCTACAGCCTATCTCGGGGTCGCGGTAGAGCAGCTCGCGGCTGCCCCAGCGGTCGAGCAGGTAGATGCCGAGCGCGGCGGGGTCGTTGGCCCCAGGCTCCATCACGAGCGGCTTGGGGCTGTAGCCGACGAGGAAGTAGTCTTCGGAGAGGGGCCAGGGCGAATCGTAGTATTCCCTGATGCCGCCCTCAGCCTCGGGGAAACGCACCTCCGGCGTGATCCGCGTGAGCGCGTGCTCGCCGTTGTTCCCCAGCCGCGTGTCCACGATGGCAATCGAGCCGCCCGTGATCGAGTGGTGCGCCGAGGCGGTGAACACGGCCTTCGACGTGCCGGGGATGGGCTGAAGCTGGAAGGTGCAGTGGGGCGTCTCCGTGTGGTTGCCCCAGAGGGCCACGGGGTTCGTGCCGTCGGGCCGGCACGCCCACAGGTTCTGGTGGAGCACGGGATGGCGGTCCACGTAGTCCCAGCGGCTGTAGAGGATGTGGCCGCTTGGGGCGACGGTGGGGAACCACTCGTTGGTCTCGTGGAACGAGAGCGTCCTGATGTTCGAGCCATCGGCATCCATTCGGTGGAGCGTGTAGACGTGCCAACGGGGGCCGAACTGTCCGCCGAAGCAGCGGGCGTGGCCCCGCCGCCGCGTGGATGAGAACACGATTCCCCCGTCGGGCAGATAGCACGGCATCAGGTCCTCGAACTCCCCGCTCGTCAGTTGCCGCAGCCCCGTCCCGTCAACGTTCATCTCATAGAGGTGGTAGAAGGGGTCTTCCTTCGTGCACTTCGAGTAGGAGAAGACAACCCGCCTGGCATCATAGGACAGCCGCGGCTCCAGCACATTGCCCGACGACGCATCGAAGAGGCGGCGCGTCTTGAGCGACCGTCCCGGCTCCTCGAGCACGAAGAGTCCCCCGCCCGGCCTCGCCCGCCAGCCGAAGTACTGCATCACCAGATGGCTGTAGCTCGTCGGCACGCGCTTGACGAAGAGGAGCGGGGCGCGGGGAAACAGGGGATTAGCGAGAGCGATCTGGCGTTTGAGCGAGCGCGCGGCTTGGTATGGCCAGGAGGCTGCCATCACGTAGCTCTCGGGGTTCGCTGCCCACACTGCAAGCTCGGCGAGATAGGTGGCTTCCTTGGCCAAGAAACCCGGGGGCTGTTCACGGCGCAGATCGGCCAACAGCAGGCACGACTTCTCTACTTGGCGCACCGCGGCATCGCGCCAGGAAACGCGACGCGGAGTTCCGTCCTCCTGGTACCATTCTGACTGGAGCATCGCCTCGTCGTAGTACGGGGTGCGAGTCCGGGGAAGGTGTTCTGGCAAGTCAGGGCAGTGCTCTTTGGAGTCGATCAGCCGCTGGAGCTTCGCCATGCCCACAAGCCAGGAACCACGGTAAGCGCCGAGGTAGAGCCTCGGCAGTCGCTGGGACTCGCCCGGCTTCAGCATCTTGAGTGCTTCCCAAGGCCTGCTAAAGAGCTCCATGCTTAGGCGCCCGTCCCTGGCCATGCTGACTCGCATCCTCCAGTTCTGTCTGGGCCCAGGAAACAGCACTAAGCCGCTACGATCAGCCCCTTCGGCAACCACGAAGAGCGGGAGATCGTAGTCGTCCTCGAAGCCCTCGCCGCCCTCCGGCTTCAGCGGGCGTATGAGGAGTGAGCCCACATGTCTGAGGAAGCTGTAGATCGTGGGCAGCCCGGTCGCCTCGCGCGGGCCGCCCTCCATCTCGTACGACCAGCCGCCCTCGCCCTGCTTCTGGGTCGAGAAGCCCTTGGAGGCGAGGAAGGACTCGCCGTCGGCGTAGGCGATGAGGGGGTCCCAGCGGGTGGTGTCGCAGAAGATCTGGCCGCGCTTGTGGACGATGAAGCGGAGGGCGTCGCCCTTGCGGACGTCGAGGGTCAGCTTCGGCTCGACACCCTTCGCGTCGCCGCCGTCAATCTCGGCCTGCCAGAGGGTCTTCTCCTGCTCAAGCACCCTCACCCCGGCCCTCTCCCCGAGGGAGAGGGAGGGAGAGTGGCGAATGATCACGCGGACGCCATCGGTCTTGGGGTCCACGTGGGCCTTGGCGACGCGGCCCGTGATGGTGACTTTGCCATCGCGGGGACAGGTGAAGCGGCGGAGGCTCGGCGTGTCCTGGCCGGGGTGCTGCCAGTCGCGGCCCACGCGGGTCCAGTCGGGGCCGGTCCAGTAGGTCGAGCCGTACCAGGCGTCGTTGCGGTAGGCCAGGGGCCTGTAGCCGGAATCTGCCGCCGACCCGACCCGAAAAGTCCAGTTGGCGATAGGCACGCTTTCGAGCTTCGCGGGCTCCTTGCCCTGGTTGACAAGCGTGCTCTCGATGAGGACGAAGCCGAGCTCAGGCAGCCAGCGGCTCTCCTGGCGCAGAACCAACCCGTCGAGCAGCTTCGGCGCGGCGGCCGGCGGCTCGAGCTGGCGGATGAGAGAGCCATCAGGCTGGTCGCGGAAGTGGACGAGGAGCGGGTGCTCCACGCTCAGGGCGGCCGACGCCACAAGACACAGCCAACCTGCCAGCCGGGCGGCCAAGACGATGCTCCTGATGGCCCCTCGGTCCCTGAGGTCCCTGTGGTCCCTGTGGTCCCTTCATTCGACAAGGGACCACAGGGACCCCATCGCGGCAAGCCGCAACCAAACGCGGAGGAAGAATCTTTCCGGAAAACAAGATTCTGCATGTTTGTAGCACAGGGACCTCAGGGACCTAAGGGACGGAAGATGGCCCCTGGGGAGGCGGGGCGATGGAGAACTCGAGCCACTGGAGCCTGTGGTCGCTGGCCCCCGTGGGCGCGATCTCGTAGCGGATGGCGCGGACGCGCGGGCCGATGATGCACTGGTCAATGTCCCACAGCGGAAAGGCGTCGGGCCACGAATAGCACCAGCCGCGTCCCGCCTCGTCGTAGGCGTGGGCGTAGCCCTTGGGCGGCCTGCCCAGGTAGTGCGCGCGCCGCCGCGCGTTGAAGTCGCCCACCACAAGGTCGGGCCTCAGATACGTTATCCGCTCGTGGACCTGCTGGAGCCAGGGCGCGCGCGAGTAGATGGGGCGGCTCGGCAGGTCCACGGTCATGAGCAGGACTCGCCCGAAGCTGGATCCCCATTCGATGGTGTAGACGCGGCTGGGCATGCGCTCGTCGCGCTCGTGGAGCTTCAGCGCGCCGCGCGCGAGCACGGCGATCTGGCGGACGTGGCAGACCGTGTAGTCGCTGCCCAGCGCCGCGGCGATCTGGCTCGACACGACGGGGTTGAACATCTCCGAGAGCACGTAGGCGTCGGCCCCGATGGGCTTGAGGTGCTTCACGATCACCTCCGCCCTGTTCGTGATCGGGCCGACGTTCCAGTGGACCAGGCGGAGGGCGCGGGCGGGGTCGCCCCGCGGGCTCGGCCGCACCCACTGGTTCTCGACGAAGAAGAGCCAGAAGGCAGGGAAGAGCCAGAGAACCGCGGCGGCGAGCGCCACGCGGCGGCAGCCGCAGGCGAAGGCCAGGAGCGCCGCAATCAGGAGCGCCGCGGCGCTCAGCGAGGTCGGCACCAGAAAGCAGATGGCCGTGAGGCTGTGCATGTCCCTGAAAACCTCGCCGACGGCCCAGACGCCGAAGGCGCCCGCCGTCACGTTGGCCCAGAACCAAGCCGCCGCGGTGCGCGCCGACCGCTTGAGCTGCGCGGCGGGGGATTCGGGGCCGGCAGACGCATTGTGTGCCATTGCGCTCATCGTGGAGTCAGCCGCGAGCAATGAGCTTCGGGCCGCGAGCCTCTTAAGCTCGTCGCTCGCGGCTCGTGGCCCGCAGCTACTTGACTTCCTTGATTCGGAGGTTTCGGAACTGGACCTCCATCGGCCCGCCTGAGTGGATCTGCACGGCGATGATGCCCTCGCGGGCGATCTTCTCGTCGGCCTCCGTGTAGTCCACCGTCGTCACGCCGTTGATGGCCAGCTTCACCTTGTTCCCGATGGCCTCCACCTCATAGTCGTTCCAGTCGCCGGGCTTAAGGGCCTTCTTGAGGTCCTCATCCTTCGGGCCTGCGAGGACCTTGTTGCGTCGGGCCTCGTCGTAGAGCTTGCCCCACCAGCCGACCGCGATGTCGGCCTGGTAGCCGGAGACCTCATGGCTCGGGGGCGGCACGCGCTTCGAGCGGAACTGCACCCCGCTGTTCCCCTTGTTCTCCACCAGCTTCACCTGGAGGCGCAGCACGAAGTCCCCATAGCTCTTCGTCGTTGCCAGGAAGTCGTTGTACTTGATCCCCGGCGAGCGGCCGATGAGCACCCCGTCTTCCACGACCCACAGCTTCGCATCGCCCTCCCAGCCCGTGAGGTCCTTGCCGTTGAAGATAGGCACGAAGCCCTCCTCCGCCTCGGCGGCGAAAGCCGGGGCAACCAGCACAACCACCGCGCAACAGGCCAACCATTTCGCCATGCCATGCTCTCCTTTCAGATCACACGGACGGACACGGACAAACACGGACCTTCGGGGCTCACCCCAGATGCCCGTGTCCGTGTCCGTCCGTGTGTGTCCCTGTGGGCCGGTGGCATTTCCTCCTTCGCGTTCTTCCGCGTGTTTCGCGGGCGATCCTCTTCACGCCAACTCAAACCAGAAGATGCTCTCGAAGTAGGTCTTCACGTCCCGCTCCGTGCGCATGGGCACGGGGCGGTGGAAGGTGTCCACGAGCTTCAGCTCGGCCATCTCGCCGATGGCGGGATAGAGGCCGTGGGTGTCGTTGGCCACGACAAAGAGCTTGGCCGTGGGCTTGAGCCAGGGCCGCAGATTGCGGAAAACCGCCGCAATGTCGGCCTGGTAGGCCCGCTGGGCCTTCTTGCTCTTGCCGAGCGACATCGGGCCGATCTCGCTCGCGTCCCGCCGCTCGAGCTCCGGGAACAACTCATAAGCATACCTGTGCTGCTCGTGGTAGTCAATCATGCCCACGTAGGGCGGCGAGGTGAACACCCCGTCGAGCCGCACCCCGTCGGGCAGGGGTGTCGTCCGGGCATCACCCTTGAGCACGGTGGCACAGGCCTCCGGCCTGTGGCTCCGCAGCCGGTCGAACTCCTCGATGCGGCTGACCGTGTCGCGCGAGTAGCGGCGGAAGAACTTCAGCCCGTCGGTGATTGGCTCGCACGTGCGGTTGTGCTTCACGCAGTGGTATTGCTCGCCCGGCTTCAGCGGCTTCTTGGGCCGGGCAAGGTCATAGTGCGGGATGAGGCGGACCGAGCGCGCCGTGCGGCTGAGGATGACCTTCAGGAGGTCCTGGTTGCGGTACTCAGGGCTGATGCTGCGGTAGAAGAGAATCTGCTGAAGAGCCTGGGGCGCGATCCAGTCGTTCAGGTAGCTGCTCGCGGTGCCAAAGGCCCCTGGCTTCGGGAGGAGCGGCAAAAGCCCATCCTCCTGGCGGCTGAAGACTTCGACGCGGCGAAATGCGTCCGTCACCTCGCGTCGTATGGCAGCGAGGTCGTGGCGGCGGGTCTTGGCCTCGATGATCAGGCAGTTGAAGGGGGAGAGCTCGATGCCGAGGGCGTTCATGCCCAGGGCATTGGCCTCAACCAGCGTGGTGCCCGAGCCGGCGAAGGGGTCGAGGATCGTGTCGCCCGGCTCGAAGAAGCGGCGGAGAAACAGCTCGACGAGCTGCGGGATGAACTTGCCGAGGTAGGGGTGGAGCCGATGGACGTGTTTCGTCCGCTGCCACTCTGGGAACTCGATGAGGGAGAGGTCGCAGCCGAAGGTTTCGATGTTCTTTCGGACATCCACGTTTTCGGCAAGAGCAGCATTCTTGAGGAAGATTCGGCGGCGCGCGTCACCCGTGAGGCCCTTCTGAGAAGCGGCGGGGGCTTCGAGCTGGGAGAACGGGGTGGGCTCCGGCTTGGCGGTCACGGCTTGACGCCTCCCGCGGAGCCGCCGAGAGCCTTGTCCACGAAGGGGTAGGCGACCGCGCCGTGCCACTCGTGGCCGGCGGGCCACGTGTCCTGCGCCACGGCGTCCTCGGCGGCGAAGACCTTGTAGCCGGCGCGGATGCGCCCGAAGCCCTCCTTCGTGTGGCGGATCGGGAAGCAGCCGTCCTTCTCGGCGCTCTCGAAGAGCAATGGGCGCGGAGCGATGAGGAGGTGGACCTCGCAAACGTCCATCAGCTCCACGAAGCCGGGGAGGCACCAGCAGGCGCAGTTGGGCACGGAGAAGACGCCCTCTGTGGTACACATCCAGCCGCTGACGACTGCGGCCTTGAGGCGCTCGTCGCACGCGCCGACCCACATGGTCCATTCGCCGCCCATCGAGAGGCCCGCCACGCCAATGCGCTCCCTGTCCACCTCCGGCCGCTCGGCCAGGATGTCCACGCACCGCATCAGGTCCCACAGCGTCATCGCCGCATACTTGTGGTGGGGGAAGGACGGAGCGAGGACAACGTAGCCGCCGCGGGCAAAGCGATCGGCGAAGCCGTGGTAGATGCTCTTCGGGTCGAAGGTCTGCTCGGCGTTGCCGCCGTGGCCGTGGAGGCAGAGCATCGCGGGGAACGGCCCCTTGCCTTTCGGCACCGCAAGGCGGACCGGGTATCGCGTGCCTGGCTTGCCATTGCCCTGGAAGGAGCCGACGGCGAGCGAGTAGTCGCCCTTGTCCTCCGGCTTGGCGAGCTGGAGGTCGAGTGGCGCATCGCTGGCCGAGACGCGCGGCATCTGCTTCTCGACGAGCTCGAGGAGCCGCGCCCGCGCCCGCTTCTGCCACTCGACGGCTTCGTCCTTCGTCTTGGCCGTGAAGGGCATCCCAAACTTCGCTGGCACCTGCCCGGCTTGGAGCGCACCTGCGAGCACAAGGAGCGTTGAGGCCACCAGGAAGAAGTTCATGAGTGTGATTCCGCAAGGGATCGAGGGCGCCGCATCTGTCGCCCGCGGCAGAAGCGTGCATGATCAACTGTGTTGGACGCCAGCTTGCCAGGGATACGGCTGCGCGGTCGGATGCGCCTTCGCATAGGCCTGCATCTCGGCCGCGTCCAGAGCGTACCATTCGTCGTACGGAAAGCGCCGGAAGAACTCCGCAATGCGCTCCCGAAAGTGGGCTTCGGCATAGTCATTGAGCCTGCCGGCTCTGAGGTGCCGCAACTCTTCGAGTTCCACTCGCGGGACACGCAGGGTAACCGTGAAGTCCACAGCCATCTTGGTCGTGAACCCCACCCCCTGATCTGGGGGGAGATAGAACCACTTCTGGTTTATGCGCGCGTGCTGAGTGATGATCTTCATCCAACTGGTTGGTTCCGTGGTGTCCTTGCTCTTGCGCTCGACATCCCGGAATGGCCTTATCTCGCAGAGGGTGATGTCCGGCACGTGCAGCGCGTCACAGTCTTGAGAAATCACCACCGCGGCCACGGGGCTTGCTGCTACGGCAGCAGTGACACGTTGCCCTTCTTCCGCCACTTCGCTCCAAAGGCGCATACGTATCGAGTCGTCTTCACTGAGCACAACGAAACGACGCAACGAGATGTCCAGCCGCGGCAAACCTACGAATATGTCCCCCTGCCGGATGGCGGCCTCCTGGCTGGGGAACTCGTAGATCATGCCTTCTCCTCCCACACGGCCTCCACCGCGGCTTCCTCCTCTGCGAAAGCGGCTCTGCGCGCCTCGGCCTCGGCCACTATGGCCAGTGCGATTCGCCTCGCCTCCGCGACGGATACGCGCTGGCCCTCATTTGGACGAGCCATGGTGGCGACCGCGGAGGGTTCCCCGATGGGTTCTGCAAGGAGCCTGTTCTTCAGGTCAGCGTTGGCCATGTGTCGCTCTCTTAGCCTACCCCTCCTCGTAGGGGCGTTCTCACTTGATACTATCCCTTCCCCCTAGCCGTGTCAAGTGGCGTGAGGCGAGCACCTGGGCTCGGACTCATCACTCCAGGCCGCGCGCCGCGGCCCAGACGGTGGCGCGGGCGAGGAGGGTGCGGAACGTCGCGTCGCGGCAGCTCTCGGGGTTGTGGCCCAGGGCGATGTAGGCGATGCGGCCCTTGCCGTGGGTGCGAGTCCAGATGACCGGCACCGTCTTGCCGCGCCAGAGCGCCGTCGCCAGGATGTTGTTGTTCGGGTCGTAGCCCGTGATGTACTGCTCATCTGTGACGAAGAACTCCTCGACCCCCTGGGTGATCGGGTGGGTCTGGTCCACCACGCTGACCTGGTACTGGCGATAGCGGGGATGGGTGACGAAGTAGCCGCCGACGAAGTAGCGATAGGTGGAGCATTCGCGGAAGGAGTCGGCGGCCGAGTGGATCCCGACGTAGCCCTTGCCACCCTCGACGAACTTCAGCAGCCCCTGAAGCTGCGGCCCGGTGATCGTGCCGACCGTGTGATAGAAGACGATGACATCGAAGGGGTCGAGGTTGGGCGCGACCAGGCAGTCGAGGTCGTTGTTCACCCGCGTGATGTCGAAGTCTCCCGCGGCCTCGAGTGCCTCCTGGATGGCATCGCCGCAGCCCTTCCAGTCGTGAATCTCCCCGCCCGAGTAGACCAGCGTCTTGAGCTTCGCCACGATGTGGCCCTCGCAAAGGGTGACAGAACGGCCCTGCCGCTCCCGCGGAGCAGCGCCCCTATCAAAGCATTCCGGGCGAGGCGGGTCAAGCGCGAGAGGTTCTAGAGACCGAAGTCGCGGATTTTGTTGCGCAGGGTGGTGCGGTGAAGGCCGAGGAGCGCGGCGGTGCGGGCCTGGTTGCGGCCGGTGATGCGCAAGGCTTCGGCGATCAGGCCGCGGTCGAGCTCCTCGACGACCATGTCGTAGAGGGGGGCGGTGCCCTCAGGGTGCCGGGCCATCTTTTCGGCCAGGAGCGCGGCGGCGGCGCGGCGGAGGTCCTCCGCCGGGCTGCTTCCCGCGCGAACGCGAAGGCGCGGGAGGTGCTCGGGGAGGATGACGTTGCCGCGGCACTGGACAAGTGCGTGCTCGACGGCATTGCGGAGCTCGCGGGCGTTCCCAGGCCAGTCGTGGGCGACGAGGACGTCGAGCGCGGCGCGGGAAATCTCCACGCGGCCGGCCGCGGACTGAAGCTGGTCGAGGAAGTGTGCGATGAGGAGGGGGATGTCGTCCTTCCGCTCGCGCAGCGGCGGGAGGTCGAGGGTGACGACGTGGACTCGGTAGTAGAGGTCTTCGCGGAAGGTGCCCTGGCGCCGGCGGGCGTCGAGGTCCTGGTTCGTGGCCGCGAGGATGCGGGTGTCGAGGGAAATCTGCCGCGTGGAGCCGAGGCGCTCTGTCTGGCGGGATTCGAGGACGCGGAGGAGCTTGGCCTGCGCGCCCTGGGATAGCTCGGCTATCTCGTCGAGGAAGAGCGTGCCGCCATCGGCCTGCTCGATCCTGCCGGGCTTGGTGCCGGTGGCCCCTGTGAAGGCGCCCGGCTCGTAGCCGTAGAGCTCGCTCTCGACGAGGTGCTCGGGGAGGGCCGTGCAGTCCACGGTGACGAATGGCCCCTTGGCCCGAGGGCTGGCCTGGTGGATGGCGCGTGCCACGAGCTCCTTGCCGGTGCCGCTCTCGCCGCGGATGAGGACGGTGGAGTTGGTGGGGGCCACGGCGCCGATGGTCTTGTAGACCTTCTGCATGGGTGCCGAGTTGCCCACGAGGAGCGGCGCTCCGCCGCGGAGCTGCTTGCGGAGGCGGGCAACCTCGTGGCTGAGCTGGCGGCTCTGGAGGGCGCGCTCGATGACGAGGCGCGCCTCGTCGAGGTCAATCGGCTTCGTGAGGTATTCGAAGGCGCCGCGGCGCATGGCCTCGATCGCGGTCTCCATCGTGCCGTGCGCGGTGATGATGAGCACTGCGGGCGGGTCGGCGCCACGCACGACCTGAGCCAAGACGTCCAGCCCGTCGGCATCGGGCAGGCGGATGTCGAGGATCACGAGGTCGGGCTGAAGCTCGCCGATGAGCGCGAGGCCGCGCTGCGCGGTCGGGGCGACGGCGACCTCGTGCCCCTCGTCGCCGAGGAACGCCTTGAATGCGTGGCAGACGCTCTGTTCGTCGTCAATGACCGCGATTCTGGCCATTTTCGATTTCCGATTTTCGATTTGCGATTTCAGGCCCGAGTGACCGTGCGCCACCTGCGGCGCGTGGGAGGCTGAAGATGAAGCGACTGCCGCGGGCCCGGGGCTCGAACCAGAGCTTGCCGCCGTGGGCCTCGACGATGGTGCGGCTGACGCCGAGGCCGAGGCCGCTGCCGCCGCGCTTCGTGGTGAAGAAGGGCTCGAAGACCTTCTCGGCGATCTCCGGCGCGATGCCGTGGCCCGTGTCGTCGAGTTCGGCGACGACCTCGCCCTCCGTGCAGCGGGTGCGGCCGGTCAGCGTGCCGCCGTTGGGCATGGCCTCGGCGGCGTTGAGCACAAGGTTCAGGACGACCTGGCGGATGCGCTGGGGGTCGAGCCGCGCGGGGGGCAGGCGCGGGTCGAGCTCGCGCCGCACGGCTATCCCGGCGTGTTCGAGCTGGCGGGCCATGAAGTCGAGGACCTCGCCGACGACCAGGCTGAGGTCGCCGGGCTCGGCCCGCAGCGCGGTCGGGCAGGCGAAGGTCAGGAGGTCGTCTATGATCACCTCGAGGCGCGAAACCTCCGCGAGCATGATGTCGGCGCTCTCCTCCACCTTGCGGTCCAGCTCGCCGAGGCGGCGCTTGAGGACCTGAGCCGACATCTTGATGCCGGAGAGGGGGTTCCTGACCTCGTGTGCGATTCCGGCAGCGACCTGTCCGACGGCGGCGAGGCGCTCGGAGGCGATGAGCCGCCGCTCGGCCTCGCGGAGCGACTCCAGGAGGGCGTTGAAGGCGGCGGCCAACCTGCCAACCTCGTCGTGGGTCCGCACGGCGAGCGGGGCGTCGGAGTGGCCCGCGGCCAGTTGCCGCGCCTGGCTGGCGAGCGATTCCACCGGCCGCGCCAGCCTCTGCCCCACCACGTAGCCGAGGACGATGACGGCGAGCGCGCCACAGGCCGCGGCCACGATGATGGGCTGGACGGCTCGCCGCGTGGCGGCCTGAATCTCCGCCTCGGGCGTGAGGAGGTAGACGAAGGCCGGCGCCGGCTGCCCGTAGGCAAGCTCCACGGGGGCGAACGTGGCCCTGTAGGCGCGCCCCCCCAGGTTCACGCGCCACGTGGGGGCGGCGCGGTCGCCGACCGCCTGGCGGGTGCCCTCGAGGTGTTCTCTGAACGCCGCCGCCGTGGGCGGCTCGAGGGTCGTGGCGACGAGCGTCCCGCGCGAGTCCACCGTCGCAAGCTCGCCGCCCATGATGGCCTTCACGTGCCGCAACACGCTTGGGTTCACGGCGAAGCGTGCCTGGGATAGGACCCCTGCGAGGTCGGCCATCTGAGCCTGGATGCGCTCGTCCACGAGATGAGCCGTAGCGCGTGCCGCCAGGAGAGCCACGGCGACGATGGTGGCGAGGAAGAGGATGGTGAAGGGGAGGACGATCTTGGCGCGAATCCCCATAGGGCGGACCCCACGCATAGATTTCTGATTGCTGATTTCTGATTGCTGATTTCAGAGATCAGAGATCAGAAATCAGCAATCAGCAATCACTTGAGAAGCTCGTCGGCCTTGCGGCGCAGGGCGGGGTCGGTGGTCATGGCAACGAGGCGGTCTTTCTCGGCCAGGGCCTCGGAGCGTTCGCCGGCGGCAAGGAGTGCCTCGATGAGGCCGAGGCGGGCGTCGGCGGCCAACGCCGCGTCCTTGCCCGCTGCGTCGAGCGCGGTGCGGAAGGCGCGGACGGCCGCGGGGTAGGCCTCCAGGCACAGGAGGGCGCGCCCCAACGTGTCCTGGTAGTAGCCGGCGCGTGGGCCGTCAATCTGGACCGCGCGGAGTGCCTCCCTGTGTGCCTCGTGGCGCCGCCCGAGGTCGAGGAGGAGGTTCGCAAGGTTGTTGTGGGCGTCGGCGTAGGCCGGCTCGAGCCTGATGGCCTCACGATAGGCGCGTTCCGCGTCCACGCGGCGTCCCAGCCGCACGAGGACGTTGCCGAGGTTGAAGTGGAAGAGCGGCGACTCCGGCCGCGCGGCGGCCGCCTGCGCGTAGCGCTCGCGGGCGAGCTCGAGGTTGCCCGCGCGCTCGAAGAGGAGCCCGAGGTCGTTGTGCCCCTCCGCGCTCAGCAGCCAGGCCACCCGCTCGGGCGGACAGGCTACTAGGAGCCAGCCGCCGGCGGCCCGCAACTGGTCCTCGAAGTCGCCGCAGGCGATTGGCCGGTTCGGCAGGTAGCCCGTGTGGGCGATGAAGTAGCCGCGCCGCGCGTGGTAGCCGGTCACCACCACGTAGTGGAGCCTGTGGCCGTGGAATGCCCCGAGGCGCAGAAGGGCCACGACGGGCAGCCCGCGGTCGAGCCACGCCCGAACGTCACTCCCCTGCCCCACCCCGGAGTGGCACCAGAGGCCCTGGCGGTGCAGGAAGCTCGCCATGTCCACCGTCAGCGTGCCGTTGATGGAGGGGAGGAACACCTCGCGGGCGATCTGAGCCTCAGTGACGGGGAGCTTGTAGTGGGCAGCGATGGATGCGAGAGCGGCCGGGCCGCAACGGTCACGCCCCTGGCGGACGAATGGCACGCCTGCCACGTAGGCCCCAGGCGCCCCGTCGTTCAGCTCCTGGCGGAGGCGCTTGAACGTCGGGCCGCAGCCAGCGGCACACGCCGTGGCGAGCAGCGCGCACACAACCGCACGCCGGCGATGACCACGCGCGCGACGCCTGACGCGTGACCCGTGACCCGTGACCCCGACAGGACGGCTGGCCCCTTGGCGCGGCACGACTCACCCATCACCTTTCACGCGTCACGCGTCACGCGTCACGCGTCGCGCTAGCCCTCAGGCCTGCTCAATGATCATCCAGATGAGAATCCCGATCAGGACGATGGACAAGGCGACGAGTGCGAGCACCGCGCCCTGGCCGGACTGGATGGTCTCGAGCTGGTCGGCGAGCTGCGAGAGCTGCGCGTCGTTGAGGCGGTCGAGCCGCTCGCGAACCTGGTCGGGCGTGAGGTTGGCGGCGGCGAGGGCCTTCGCCACCTTCTCCTCGGCCAGCAGCCGGAGCACCTGAGCCTCGCGCGCCTGGCGGGGCGACAGCCCCTGCTCGCCCGACGCCGCCGAGCCGACCATCTTCGCCTCGGCCCCCGAGGGGAAACACCCCAGCATCAGCGCTATCCCCAACGCCAGGCCCACGTACCGCACCTTCAGACACCGCGCAAACATGGCGACCTCCTGGTCTGAGTACACGGGGAGAGATTCGGGGACTCACCAACGGCCATTGAATGTAGCACAAGCAGGGCGAGATGTCAACAAGTTGATCAGCTCGCCAGCGATTCCGCTTTCGGCGGCGGGAGTATCGAGCAGGCTTGATGTAAGTTTCAGGCTGTGCCCTAGGGGAGATTCGCGCGGGCATTTGGAGGGCGTGGTGGGGGCGGCGGCAGGAGGAGACGAAGGCTTGGGGGCATCCCAGGTGGCACCTGGGCGGTAGTGCGGCGTCAGGGGGAGTGTGCGCCACTTGGCCGGGAACGAGGCGGTGGGGAGGCAAGGGCCATCATGGGCCGCGTGCGCGGCGGCGGGCACGCAAGGGGATGGCGTTGGGCCGAGTGTCCCGGACCCGCTCCGGCGCCTCATCGGGGCCAAACACGCGCTGGCCATACCCGATCAGCCGAGACCAGTGACGCAGGGACGAAGGCTTGGTGAACCCTGCCCTCTCGGCGATACACGAGGTAAAGCGCCGCGTGGCGCTCGCCGCGTGCACACCGGCATCTCGGATTGCCGCAGGTCACGGAGCGGCTGCTGAGCGTGCCATGCACCAGGGGCTCCTCATGGACGAGCTTGGCCAAGCGGGAGCGGAACGCACGCTCCTGGGGCGGCATCTGGGACCGGGCCATGGTAGGTCTCCTTGTCTGTACTCCTATACTATACAAGTCCACTGCCAAGAGTCAAGCATCTTCTCCAATGCGAAGCCGCTCTACGCCTGCGGCGAATCTCTAACCCAAGGCGGGACAACAGCTAATCGCTAACCCTCCTCAGCCAAAGCGGAATCGCTGTCCGGCGGAAAGGCGCTCAGGGCGCGGAAGCGCTCACTTGACCTCGGCGAAGCGCGCCTTGGGGCTGGCGCAGACCGGACACTTTTCGGGCGCCTGGCCCACCACCGTGTTGCCGCACACGCTGCACACGAAGATGGCCGCGGCCGGCAGGTCCCTGCCGCCTTTCACGGCGTCGAGGGCGCTGCTGTAAAGCCCGTAGTGAATCTCCTCGACCGCCAAGGCGTTCTTGAACGACGCTGTGGCCGGGTTGTTGCCCTCGCTCTGGGCGGCCGCGAGGAAGGCAGGGTACATGGACTTGAACTCGTAGCCTTCGCCCTCGATGGCGGCCTGGAGGTTCTCGGTGGTGGATTTCACGCCGCCCATCACGCGGAGGTGGGCGTGTGCGTGAACGGTCTCGGCCTCGGCGGCCGCGCGGAAGAGCCGGGCCACCTGCGGGAAGCCGTCGGCGTCGGCCTTCTTCGCAAAGGCCAGGTACTTGCGGTTCGCCTGGCTCTCTCCCGCGAACGCCGCACTCAGGTTGTCAGACGTCGCCATCCTGTCCCCCTTTACATTGCTGTGGGCAGAAGCCGCACCGTCCCAACAGAGCATGAAATCATTGTACCAGCTTCCCGTTCGCGGGCAAGGGCCGCCTCGCGGCTTCTGGGTATGACCCCCAATTGCGGCAAACACCCCTCTTCTGCTATCGTCCTCGTCCCTCGTCCTCGTCCTCGATTCTCTTGCCTCGAGGGTCGAAGAGGCGAGGACGAGGGACGAGGACGATTGAAGATGAGCGGCCATTGACTTCCCGCCGCCTGTCTGCTACGATGCCGAGGGCCATCAGAGGGGAAGTGCGATGAGCGAAGATCAGGGTGCTGCGTCGGCGGCGCGGCAGAAGCTGCCCGACCTCGCGGCGTGCGAGCTCGAGCGCGAGCTGGGCACGACGACCGAAGGCCCCACGGTGGTGGTCCGCGAGGCCGACACCGGCCGCCGCTTCGTGCTGAAGCTCTACGACAAGAGCGTGCTGCGCGACCCGGAGTTCGTCCACCGCGTGCACCACGAGGCGGCCCTGGCCAGCCGCATCGAGCACCCGAACGTCGTCCGCGTGCTCGGCGCGCGCGAGTGGCTGGGCGACCTCGTGGTGGTGCGGGACTTCGTGGAGGGGGCGTCGCTGGCCGAGGTGCTGGCCACGAAGGGGAAGCTGGGGCACAAGGAGGCCCTCTCGGTCGCCCTGGCCGCCGCGATGGCCCTACAGCAGGCCGAGCCGCTGGCCCTCAACCACGAGGCCCTCTCGCCCACGAACCTCCTGGTGGCGCGCGACGGCAGCGTGAAGCTCTCCGAGCTCGGGGTGGCGAAGCCGCGCCCCATCGAGCCCTCGCTAGCAAAGACGGGTGTGGGCATCCGCTCCCCCGCCTACCTGCCGCCCGAGTACTTCGAGCTGCGCACGCAGTTGGACCTGCGCTCCGACCTCTTCTCGCTCGGCGCCGTGCTCTACCACTGCCTCGCCGGCCGCCCGCCGTTCAAGGGCGACACCACGGCCGAGGTCACGTTCGCCATCCGCAACGGCGTCTTCCAGCCGCTCCGCGAGGCGGCGCCGGACGCCCCGCGCTCGCTGGCCACGGTGATCGAGAAGCTCCTCCAGGTTCGGCCCGCAGACCGCTACGCCAGCCCGTCGGACCTCCTGGCGGACCTCCAGGCGGTCCAGGCTGGCCGCCTGCCCGACGCCCAGCGCAAGGCCGTGGCCGAGGCGATCAAGGGGAAGCAGGCCCCAGCCCCGACGCCGCCGGCGCAGGCGGCGCCCCAGGAGGCTGTGGGCGGGACGCCTCTGCCCCGCGAGGTTGTGGGCGGGGCCTCCGTGCCCCGCGAAGCGCCTGCCGCGGGCCAGGGACGGCCCGCCTACAGGAGCTGGACGTGGGCCGCCGTGGCGGGCATCGTGGTCGTCGCCGCGGCCGCGGTCGCCCTGCTGGTCTTCCTGCCCCGGAGCAAGCCCGCCGCCAAGAAGGGCGAGGGCCTGACAAGCGAGGCCCCCGTCCAGCCCGACGATGCGCTGGCCCGCGCGCGCAAGGCCCGCGAGGCGCTCCAGGCCCTCCTCATGGCCCCTCCGCCAGCCAAGCAGCAGGACCCCGCCAAGCAGCTCGCGGCGGTCCAGGAACGCATCCTCAAGCTCAAGGAGCTCGAGGCCGCCTACAAGGACACGGAGGCGGCGGCCGAGGCGAGGAAGACCCTGCCGGCCCTGGAGGCTGAGGCAGAGTTCGAGCGCGCGCTCATCTTCGAGCGCGAGCACCCCGGCGACCGCGCCGGGCTGACGAAACGCCTCCGCGAGATCGTCGCCAAGCACGCGAAGACCGAGGCCGGCTTCAAGGCCGAACACCGCCTCGACCAACTGGAGGACGTCGAGCGGAAGAAGGCCCAGGCCCAGTTCGACCAGGCCCGCGCCCGGGCGAGGGACCTCGCGGCCAAGCGCCGCTTCGGCGAGGCCCTCGCCGCCTTCGACGAGCTCCTCAAGGCCGACCCCTCCGAGGCCATCAAGCAGGCCGTGCTCCTGGAGAAGAACGCCGTCCACTCGGAGGCCGAGCGCGCCTACGAGGACGCCCGGCGGCGCGCCCAGGAGAAGATCGCCGCCAACTACTACGAGGAGGCCAAGGCCATCTACGACCAGGTGGCCGCCACGTTCGGCATCGAGCCGTTCGTGGGCCGCGCCAAGGGCGAGCTCGCCATCCTCGAACCGCTCCTGAAGAGCGCCGCGGCCAGGCGGCTCGAGGCCATTGACGCCGCGAAGTACGGGGTCTTCCTCACCCGCCTCGAGCCGTCGCTCGCCCTCGCCCGCACCTGGGAGCTCGCCGCGGCCACGGCCCAGGCCGAGAAGGCACGGCCAGACCTCCGCACCGCAGGCATCGAGAACTACCTCGAGGCCTACCTCGGCGACCTCGCGCTCCTCGCGAGCCTCAAGCTCCGCGTGGTCCGACGCCTGGGCGACGCCGCGAACCCGGTCGCCGTCAAGGACTTCTCCCTCGGAAAGGTCGGCGGCAGGTTCGACCCCCAGTGGCTCGAGGCCAAGGTGGCCGGCGCCACCGACGCCGAGGTGCTCTTCAAGTACGGCCAGCTCGACGTGCGGCGGCCCTGGGGCAAGTTCCTCCCCGACGAGCTCTACAAGCTGGGCGTGCTCGCCACCGACCCCACCGACCCGCAGAGCCACCTGGCCCTCGGCGTCCACTGCCTCTACGCGAACCTGCCGACGATCGCCTCGCGCGAGCTCAACCTCGCCAAGGCCGGCGCGCCCCAAGCCGCGGCCTCCTACCTCCAGCGCGTCGAGGTCCAGCTTGGCCTGGAGAAAGCGCCCCCCACCGCCGGCCCCCAGGAGGAGGCCAGCCGCCTGCTCCTGGAGGCCAAGCGCTACATGAACGAGCAGGCCTGGGACCGCGCTCTCTTCCGCCTCGCCACCCTGCGCGAGAAGCACGCCAGCAAGGTCTACGACGTGAGCGCGAACCTCGATGACATCAACCAGCGGATCGCCCAGTGCAAGAAGCAGGTGGAGAAGCTCGAGATCGAGACGAACCTGGCCCTCGGCCGCGAGGTGGCCCCACTGCGCGAGACCCTCTTCGACGAGTGGCAGCAGCGCTTCGGAAAGTGGGCGCTCGAAAAGCGCACCATCGGGGGAAAGGAGACCACCGTCCTCCGCGGTGCCAACACCGAGGACCACGACGCGGAGTGCCTCTTCTCCCTCCGCCATCCCCCTGCCTACGAACTGAAGGCCAAGGTCTGCCTCCTCGAGGGCACGGGCGCCATCATCCGGCTCGCGGGCAAGGCCAGGCCCAACCTCGGCTTCTGGGCGCACGCCGCCAAGCCCGACCTCGTGGGCATCATCCTCGAACAGGCGGAGGACAAGCAGGCTGCCGAGCGCAAGACCCAGCCCTTCACCTTCAAGCCCGGCGAGTGGTACGAAATCAGGGCCACCGTCAGCCCCGCCAGCGTCGAGGTCACCATCGGCGACGCCTACGCGGTCCGCATGCCCAACAAGCTGCCGCCCGACCCCTCCGGCGCCCAGACGTACGGCTTCGTGGTCAACCCGAAGAGCTCGGCCGAGTTCCGCGACCTCGCCGTCCGCCCCCTGCGCGAGCAATGACCCGCGCTTGACTCGCGGGCGTCTGCGGTGTAGTATGCAGTGGCGGCGGGGGAGCCGCACTGGAGGGCCAGCCGTGCCCATGAAGCCGCGCGACATCATCAGCTCGATCGTCTTCTACCTCGGCCTCGGCGGGGTCACGCTCGTGCTGCTGCGCATCGGCAGCCAGTACGGCTGCGAGCAGGTGCCGACGGCGTTCACGCGCATGGAGCCGAAGCTCGGGCGCGGCGACAACATCGTGGTGAACAAGTGGGCGCGGCTGCCCGAGGAGCTGGAGTACGAAGACATCATCATGTACAGGCGGCCTTCGTGGAAACGCGCGGCCTGGGACTACGAGTTCGGGCGCGTCCTCGGCAAGCCGGGCGACCAGGTGGCGCTGAGGCCGGACCCCAGGGACGGCAAGGTGAAGCTCTACCGCGCCGAGCGTCGCGAGGGCAAGCTCGACCCCGAGCAGCAGGTCACCGAGCACTACCTCAACCCCCGGGACCGCCCGGCGCCTTTCAGCGCATTCATTGTCCCCAGGAACACTGTCTTCGTCCTCTTCGACAGCCGCGCCGGCCGCGAGCCGCTGCGCGACTTCCTCGTCCCCGTCCGCTCCATCGTCGGGCGGGTGCTGCGGTAGCAGGAGCCTTGCGTGCCCTTCCGCCTCCCATTCCGCCTCACGCCGCGGTCGGCCGCCGAGCTCGGCGTCGCCACCGTGCTCGGCCTCGTCGGCCTCATTCTCCTCCTGGGCACGGCCGACGAATACAAGGCGCGCAAGGCATTCAACCGCGCGATGGACGGCTACGCGGCGGGGAACATGCAGGCGGTCGCGGAGAACATCGAAGCCGCCAAGTACGCGAAGCCCGAGTACGACGCGCCGCGCGAGGCCGAAGGCAAGCTCCTGGTGGACGAAGGCCAGTCCAACCCCGCCAAGTTCGCCGACGCCCTGCGCGTCTACGAGCAGCTCCGGCAACACCAGGAGTCCACGGGCCGCAAGCCGACCCTCCCAGTCCTCGTGGGCCTGGCCGTGGCAGAGCTGGAGGCCACGCGCGCCGCCGCCCCCAGGCCCGATGTCCTCGCCGCAGTTCTCGCCAAGGCGCGCGCCAGCCTCGAAGCCGCGCTCACCACCCATGAGGACTCCGGCGACGTCCACGTCAACCTCGCCACCATCGCCTTCATCCAGGGCGACCTGGCCCGCTGCAAGGCGGAGATAGACAAGGTGGCCGCGGCCGGCAACATCGGCCCCGACTCCCTCAGCGTGCTCTACAACCTCAACGGCCTCGTGGCCCTCAAGGAGCGGCGCTTCGCCGACGCCGCCCTGGAGTTCGCGAAGGTCAAGGAGTTCAAGCCCGACTGGGACGTTCCGCAGCTCAACCTGGCCGCCGCCCACGCGCAGATTCTCGCCGCCCACGGCTCCGACCCGCGCCAGGCCGACACCGCGGCCAGGGAGCTCCGCAGCATGGTCGCGGTCCTCCGAAGGACCAGGAGCCCCCTCTACGCCCTCATCTGCCAGGCGTTCGCCTCCTACCACACCGCGCAGAAGGGCGGGGCACCCGAGGCCATCGCCTTCTTCACCGAGGCCGAACGCCTCGCCAAGCTCTCCTGGCAGAGCCGCTTCAACCAGGCCATCGCGGTCTACCTCAACGCCCGCGCCGGCCGCGTCAGAAACCCCCACCTCTTCGCCGTCCCAGCCGCCGAGCTCACAGCGGCCCTCGACAACCCCAAGGCCAGCACGCGCGACAAGTTCCTCGCCTCCTGCATCCTCGGCACCATCGAGGGCGAGACCGGCAAGAGCAAGGCGCCGGCCATCGCCCACTTCGAGCACGCCGCCGCCCTCGCCGCAGGCCCCAGCGACCCCTTCTTCCGCGCCGCGATGCTCAGGGTCCACGTCAGCCTCGCCGTCCTCTACTACGAAACCGAGCAGTTCGCCAAGATGGCCGACCACCTGGCCAAGGTCAAGGGGCTCCTCGACAAGGCCGAGCAGTCCAGGCTCGACGTCCTCGGAGCCCAGGTGGGCTCCAACCCCACCATCAGCCAGTTCGAGGCCAAGCTCGAGAAGCTCTTCACCGACTACGACCTGCTCGTGACCGCCAACCTCGCGGTCCCAGGCTCGGTCAAGCCCCTCGGCCCCGACAGCGTCACCCTCAACCTCCTCGAAACAGCCTCCGGCACCTCCCGGCCCCTCCACTTCCAGCTCAACGGGCCGAGCCTCTGCGCCGCAGCAGTCAACCTGCCCCAGGGCAGATACCGCGTCGAGCTCTCCCTCATCAACCCCGTCGGCAAGAAAGGGACGGCTACCAGCGAGGTCTTCGAGCTCGACCGCGACCCGCCCCGCGTCCTCAACCGCCGCCCCGACGCCGGCGCCAGCGTCCCCTCCCTCAAGGCCATCGAGTTCGAGCTCAAGGACAGCCTCAGCAGCGTCAACATCGAGAGCGTCCGCGTCATGGTCCGCTACCCCCCGGGCGGCTCCGTGGCCTCCCGTACCCTTGTCTCAGCCGGCAAGGTGCAGTTCGCAAGCACCGACCCCCCGATCGCTCGCCTGTCGCCCATCTCCCCCAACGTCCGGGCGCCCATGCCGCCCGACAAGCTGCCCAAGGGCGAATACCTCGTCAACGTCCATGCCGAGGATGCCAAGGGCAACAGCCGCAATATCGAATGGAGCTTCACCCTGGCCCCCTAGGAACCGCGCGCCATGCTCTGCAAGAAGTGCGGCACCGACAACCCGATCAACCGCCTCTACTGCGACAACTGTGGCGCCGAGATCCAGCACGACCTCGAAGAGATCAAGGCCGCCGTTGACCGCGAGATCAAGAGCGACAAGGCCAAGGCCACCTCCATCAGCATCCGCTGGCTCCTCGGCCTCTCCTTCGTCCTCTTCGTCATCGGCTCCCTCTTCCGCAGCGCCTACAAGGACCTGCCCGCCAACGACATCGTGCCCCTGATCGCCGCTCCCCCCGTCGAGCTCACCGAGCCGCCCACCATCACCACCACCCAGTTCGGCCTCGAAGTCCCCAACCCCAGGGCCACGCCCATCTCCAAGGCCTCCCTGCCCCCCGCCAAGTTCAGAGCACAGGTGACCGACGACGCCTACCGCCGCGCCGCCGTCGTCGTCAACACCAAGACCGGCAAGGAGCCCCTCGCCGGCCTCATCGTCACCGACCTCCTCCTCCACTTCACCCCCTCCGGCGAGGCCGCCCCCATCCCCATCCACGCCGCCGACATCGCCGCCCTCCGCCCCACCGGCGGCGGACTCTGGCACCTCACGGCACGCTCGCAGCCCAAGACCCTCACCGGCGCCTTCGCCGACGCCGCTGCCATTGACCTCCACATCCTCCGCAGCCCCGCCGACAAGAAGCCCGCTCCCGACACCGTCCCGCTCCGCAACGTCATCGAGATCAAGCCCCTCGAAGGCGAGAAGCCGTGACCCCTGACGCGTGAGAAGATGAGCACTGTTTGTCGGGCCTCTTTCCGGTCACGCATGACACGCCCCAAAGCACATCGCCCCACGGATGAGGGGACAATGCCGCGGGCGCCTCGGCGTCCTGCTCCCAAAGGGAGCGTAGTGGGTTGCCGGCGGCTTCAGCCGCCGGGCTCGGGCGCTGGAACTGGCGAAGTCCCGAAGGGACGGCAGTGAGCGGGGCCGGATAACCTTGCCCAGGGCTCTGCCGTCCCTTCGGGACTGGACACTGGGCGCTCCCCGATCCGGCGGCTGAAGCCGCCGGCTACCCACTGGCGTCCCTTCAGGACTGCGATTCGGTCCCCTATCAGCGGCGCGGCGTAGTACGGAAAGGGTCCACCATGCGTCTGGCAGTCCTGCTCGCAATCTCCCTGAGCGCTCGCGCCGCCGAGAAGCCGGTCCTCGCCATCCTCGACTTCGAGTGCCCCACGGACCCCGAGTTCGGCGCCGGCGTGGCCGAACGACTCGAGAAGCGCGCCCTCCAGGCAAACAAACACGTCCTCCCCGACCGCGACGACCTCCGCATGGCCGTCAAGCAGGCCAAGCTCAAGGCCACCCTCACGGGCGCCGAGAAGGCGCTCCAGGCGTTCGCCCGCGATGGCCTCGGCGCCGACGTCATCCTCTGGGGCAAGGCCGAGCGCCGCCAGGACAGAGCCTTCCTCGTCGCCATCCGCGCCATGAAATCCTCAGGCGAACCCATCCCCTACATGGCCGTCGAGCGCGAGTGCGCCAACTTCGCCGCACTGGCAAACTTCTGGAACGACTTCGAACCCGTCCTCCTCGAAGAACGCACCGCCATGCGCGTCCTCAAGCCTGTTGACGCCGCCGCCAAGGCCAGGAACCTCGTGAAGAACTTCTCATTCGAGGACGGCACCTGGTTCCCCGCCGGCTGGTCCAAGGTTGACGGCCTCACCAGCTTCTGGGTCGAGCGCGACGACGGCAAGGGCAAGTGCCTCATGCACGACACCGAGGTCCTCACCGCCCAAGCCTACCCCTGGTGGGACAAGATGAAGAAGGGCGAGGTCACGGCCAAGGACGCCCCACAGAAACTCCCCGTCCCCCCCAGCAGAATCTACGACACCGTCGGCGGATGGGAAGGCGTCCAATACTACTCCGACCTCATCCCCGTCAAGCCCAAGATGCGCTATCGCATCACGGTGGACATCAAGGCCGCCTGGGGCGGCATCTTCTTCCCAAAGGCCTGGGTCAAAGGCTACGGCGAGAAGACCGACGTCTTCACCACCCAGAAACGCGAGCTCTACAACGCCTACCTCGCCCTCCGCACCGAGACCAAGGGCAAGGAATGGGAGACCTTCACCCGCACCTTCAACCCCACCCTCCGCACCCCAGAGGTCAAGTGGATGGGTGTAATGCTCTACTCCTACTGGCCCCTTGGCAAGTACTACTGGGACAACGTGCTCATCACCGAGGAAGCCCTCGAGGACTGAGCGCCTCCCGCCTCATGTTGCCGCTCGGCAACGGTCCGCAACCGCGGCATGTTGCTCCACCGGCTCAGTCAAGTTGCCAGGAATCAACGCTCGTAAGTTGCCGTCAGCCAATGAGATACAGCGAGGCAGCGGCTCCAGCGTTGCCAACCGTCAACATCGCCCGTCCCGGGCCGCTGGCATGCGCCCGACGCCTTCTCACGGCAGGCCGTAAGCCCAGATGGTGCTTATACTTACAGCATCGGCGGATTCCTGAATGCCTCGCGGGAGTCGGCACGCGATTTGCTACTCTTAACATCAAGGGTGTGTAGATAAGGAGTTTCTCAATGCGAGGTCTGGTTTCCCTCACGAGGGCTGTATCCGCCGCTTGCGTCATCGCGGCGATTGCTGCGCCCGCGCTCGCCGCCCCCATCGTCAACTTCGGCACAGTTGACACCTTCGCCGGCGCGAGCGGGCTGGACCTTGTGGGCTACAGCTTCCCGTGGGCGTGGGACGTCGCAGGCCCCACCCTCGCGGTGGGCGGCGTGACGTTTGTGGACGACGCCGCCCTGGTCGCCTCTGGCGCGACCATCAACTCCCAGAACGTCAACTACCCGTGGGGCTCTCGGCCCCAGTACGGCGCCGGCGCCGACAACGATAACCTCGAGGAGATCATGTGGGGCATCCGCTGGTCCTGGGCGCCCGGCGGCGTGGCCGCGGACCTCCCCGTCATCGCAGGCCGCACCTACAAGCTCCAACTGCTCTTCTCCGAGAACTTCTGGAGCAGCCCCGGGCAGCGCTCATTCGACATCGTGATCGAGGGCGCCACCGGGGTGGACGAGTTCGACACCCTCTTCTTCACCGGCGGCTGGGCTGGCCAGCCCACCGTGGGCGCGCGCTACACCTACTCCTTCACCGCGCCCGATGGCCTCCTCAACATCTCCCTCGCCGCCGGCGGCGACCCCGCCATCCCGGACCACAACCCCATCCTCAACGCCCTGACCATCGAGGACATTGGCATCCCCGAGCCCACCAGCCTCGCCCTCCTCGGCATCGCCTTGACAGCCGCGGCCATCAGAGGGCGGCGACGCCGTGCGCGTTCGTAGTGCGGCCATCAAGCCATCTCATCCGCCAGCTCAGTTGGGACAGACGGCGCCTGCGGGGAGCATGGCTGCCCTGCCTGTAGCATCACTCGCCGCCGCTGGAACCAAGCAGGTCGCTGCCGATTTTTTCTGCTTAAGCTCTTGACATCGGCACCCCGAGGGAGTAATATGGCAGCGCATCGCCGCCCCCGATGGCGATTCATCCCCGAAAGAAACTCCGTCCTGCTTTTAGGAGCGCCCGTGCATGTGGCCCATCCTCCGCGCCGCCGTCGTCGGCATGCTCTGCGTCGCAATGGCCTCCTGCGGCTGGCTCGGCTGCCGCAAGAAGCCCAAGGACTACTCGAAGGCCCTCCCCCCAGGCGAAACGGCACTTGTCAAGATTGACCCCAAGGACTACCCCGACTTCGGCACAGGCTTCAGGAACCGCGAGGGACTCGTCCAGGCCATTGACCACAGCCTCGAGTGGTACAAGCACCCCTCGTCCAAGACCTTCTTCCCCTACAAGGTGATCAACGACCCGCAGGGGATAAGCCACGAGCGCTGCATCGCCACCCTCGAGGCCTTCAAGAAGGTCCTCGGCGAGGCCAAGGACGCCACCGACCTCCAGCGCATCATCACCGAGCGCTACGACGTCTACATGTCCAGAGGCTGCGACGAGCTCGGCACCGTCCTCTTCACCGGCTACTGCACGCCCATCTTCAAGGGCAGCCTGGTGAGGACCCCCGACTACAACTACCCGCTCTACAAGCGTCCGCCCGACCTCGAGACGCGGCCCGACGACGGCACCCCCCTCGGCCGGCGCACCGACGCCGGCGAAACCGTCCCCTACTACACCCGCCGCGAGATCGAGACCCAGCAGCTCCTGGCCGGCAAGGGCCTCGAGCTCGTCTGGCTCAAGAGCGTCCTCGAAGTCCACATCATCCACGTCCAGGGCTCCGCCAAGATCGAGCTCGGCGATGGCACCATGTTCAACGTCGGCTACCACGGCAAGACCGACCGCCCCTACGGCAGCGTGGGCCTCGCGCTCGTGGCCGACAAGAAGATCGCACCCGACGACCTCTCCCTCTCCAAGATGATCGAGTACTTCGACAAACACCCCCACGAGATGAAGACCTACGTCTACAAGAACGACTCCTACGTCTTCTTCCAGAGGCAGGAGGGCGAGGCGCGCGGCTCCCTCAACGTCCCAGTCACACCCTACCGCTCCATCGCCACCGACAAGGCGGTCTTCCCCCGCGGCCTCCTCTCCTACGCCGTCACCAAGGCCCCAAGGCTCAGCTCCGGCGGCCAGGTCACACTCGAACCCTTCTACAGCTTCACCCTGGACCAGGACACCGGCGGCGCCATCCGCTCCGCCGGGCGCTGCGACATCTACATGGGCGTCGGCCCAGACGCCATGAACCTCGCCGGCCGCACCCGCGCCGAGGGCAAGCTCTACTACCTCGCCATCAAGTAGCCCGCCCCGTAGCAAGGCGGCAGGTTCGTGCGCAGGAAGTCGATCAGCACCCGCTCGTTGCGCAGCCCCTTCTCATACGTATGCTTCCCCCCGGCGATCTGCGCATCGAAGCGCGCCCTTACCGCCCGCTGCTCCGCCCTGAACTTCTCCCTCTCCACAGATTCGCCCATCGCGGCAAGCCGCAACCAAACGCGGAGGAAGAATCTTTCCGGAAAACAAGATTCTGCATGTTTGTAGCACAGATAGGCCGAGAACCCCGATTGGGTTTGCAGGCCAGTTCCGGGCTTCTCCTCATCTGTGGACATCTGCGTCAATCTGTGGGCGCCCTCTTCCCAGCCCCCGAACACCCGACACCCAACACAAACGCGCCGAAACAAACGTGCGCGGGCCGGCAAGTGGCCTCGTCAAATGACAAATGAAGATGTGACCCCACCAGCTTCGACCTCTTGCGGGAGGAGCCGGGGCGCCCCAGCGGCTCATGGGCTTGACAATCAGGAACCCATCATGTATCCTCATCGCAGATACAGGAAGGAGTCGCAAACATGGTCACAACGATCCGCAAGTGGGGCAACAGCCTTGCCCTGCGCATCCCCAATGCCTTCGCACGCGAGGTCGGCCTTGAACAGGGCGCACCAGTCGAAGTCTCGCTCCGCCGGGGAAAAGTGGTGATCGAGCCGATCCAGGAGCCGCCCCTCACCCTCGCACAACTCCTCGAAGGCATCACGGACGGGAACCTGCACGGCGAAGTTCACACAGGCCCACCCGTCGGGAAGGAGACCTGGTGAACCCTCATTCGGGATACGTGCCGGACCGGGGCGACGTCATCTGGATCACCCTCAACCCCCAGGCGGGCCACGAGCAGGCTGGCCGGCGTCCGGCCGTGGTCCTCTCGCCCGCGGCCTACAACGGCAGGGTCGGCCTTGCCATCCTCTGCCCCATCACCAGCCAGATCAAGGGCTACCCCTTCGAAGTCCTCATCCCCGCGGGCACAGGCGTCACGGGCGCCATCCTTGCCGACCAGGCCAAGAGCCTCGACTGGCGTGCCCGCGACACCCAACGCATCTGCGCCCTCCCGCCCGCCACCCTCGCCGAAGTCATCCGCAAGCTCACCCTCCTCATCTCCCGCTGACCCACCGCCCTCTGCCGTCTGCCCTCTGTCGTCTGCCCTCTCCCCTCTGCCCTCTACTTGCTGAACTCCCCCGCGTCGTTCTTCCTGCAACCCCCAAGACCAGATAGAGCGACCTCCCAACTGCCCATCGCTCGCCTACTTGGCCCCCACGTGCTCCGTCAGCCACAGGTTCACCAGGGTCTCCGGCGACACGCCCCTGGTGTGGGCGATGGCCTCCACTTGGGCGTAGAGGTCGGGCGCAATAGTCACCCTTCTTCGACGGGCCGCGCGGACCTCGAACAGCGCCTTCCGCGTCTCGCCCCAATGGTCGGCCAGGCTATGAGAGTCCCAGAAGGCCCCCACCTGCTCCACCGTTCTCGCCCCCGAAACGCCAGTCGCCTTTGTCGTCCTAGCCGCGTTCATATCTCCTGCGCTCCTTGCGGTCCATGTCGCGGGCACTCACAACAAGGGCCAAGTGCCCGGGCTTGTGGATGAAGAACACGGCCACGTACCGCCCCGCATCCGTCTGGCCCAGCGCTGCATACACGTCCTCCCCAGGCTCCACCTCATCCTGCGACAGCCCATGCTTGAGGGCGATCTTATCCGCGATGTCGGGCAGCCAGATGAAGTCGTCAATGTACATCGCGGCTCAACCGCCCTCAACCGCGGGAGCAACTGACCTCTACTGCCACGACTGCATTCTACCGCGGAGCGCTGGCGGTGTCAACGCTTGAGGCTGTGCTCCGGGGCCCACCTGTTGCCGACAGCCATGTGCCCCTACCGACTGTCTTCGGCCCTCTTACCCCGAACACCGAGCACCGAACACCTTTCTTCCGTTCCACTGCCTCCTGCCGTCTGCCCTCTGCCCTCTGTCGTCTGTCGTCTGCCATCTGTCCACCGTCTACTGTCCACTGTCCTCTGTCCTCTGTCCACTGCCGTCTGCCCTCTGCCCTCTGCCGTCTGTCGTCTGTCCACTGCCGTCTGCCCTCTGCCCTCTGTCGTCTGTCGTCTGTCGTCTGTCCACTGCCGTCTGCCCTCTGCCCTCTGTCGTCTGTCGTCTGTCGTCTGTCCACTGCCGTCTGCCCTCTGCCCCCCCCGCCCTACCTGCCGAACTCCCCCGCGTCGTGCTTCTTGCAGAAATGGCTGATGGCCAGCTCTTCTGGTTGCGAAGCTCCCCCTTCGACCCTCTCGCGGCAGGAGCCGCACCCTGCCCGTTGCCAAGCCGGAGATCCGCAACGAGGAAGAAACCACCCCCAACGCTCGCAAGCGCGGCTAAACAAACGTGCGCGGGCCGAGAAGTGGCCTCGTCAAATGACAAATGAAGATGTGACCCCAAGGACCCAAAGATCTAATTGATATTTCAGAACTCAGATCACGAATCGCGCAGAACGCCTGGAAAGTGCGATTCCGTAAGTCTATACTGCATAGGAGCTTACGTTACCACTAACGCCAGAAAAGAGTCCGCTATTCTGGCCT
>Ga0194112_10000431_pt1 | contig 61169 bp, 91 predicted proteins | sample TA2MahC400mmetaG_FD_146191 | JGI IMG/M metagenome (GOLD analysis project Ga0194112, IMG submission 146191) | Freshwater microbial communities from Lake Tanganyika, Tanzania - TA2015016 Mahale Deep Cast 400m | ecosystem: Environmental > Aquatic > Freshwater > Lake | place: Tanzania: Lake... | reverse complement strand
GTTAAGCGCGGTATAAGGATTATACGGAAGCGATAAACGCTAACCGCTAACCCTTAGAGATAGGATAAGATAAAATGACCGCTAACGCTAAAAAACCCGCCGTCGAAACCGCTACCGAAACCGTCGCCGCTAACCCGGTTACTTTCGCGCCCGTCGTTTTCGGGCGTAAAATGGCCGCTAACCGGCTATACGCGGATAACCGCGTAATTCGCCTTAACCCGGAAATCGCGGATAAGGAAACCGGCGCGGTTAAGCTAAACCCTAAACGCGGTAAGGCCGCGACGCGCTTCGCCCTTTATAAAGATGGTATGACCGTTAAGGACTATATCGCCGCTTGTACCGCTAAGGGCGATAAACCGGGCGTAGCTACCGCAGACCTTAAGTTTGATAGTGAAAGAAACTTTATCGTTATTGAAGGTTAAGGCGCTAACGGGCCGCTAACCGGCGGCCCGATTAGTTTAACGTTAAACTATCGCGGTGGAGGTACCGCCCCCCACCCCCTACCCCCGGCGGTGCAGCTGTGTCTGAGACAGCGTGCAAATTCCCAAAAGTGGAATGACAGATGAAAACGGCATTCGTACACACAAAAATCGCTGCAAATTTTTGGAACGGGATTTGATCGTAGGTTCCGCCGCCCGCCCGCCTATAGGGCTAAACCCGCCTATTTTGCGACCCTCTCCAGCCCCGGAGCAGCGTTTTTAGCCGTCGCACAGTAACCGCCCGCTACCCGTATAGCCTAAAAGCCCGTTTCAGCCGCCTACGGCCCGTTTTAACGTCCCGGACGTTTTCACGACCAAGTCAGGAAGCAGCGGGGGAGGACACACTTCCTCGACTTCACCAGACTTACAACATCCACCAACACCACAAGCACAACCGCATCAACCATAACGTGCACCTACATATGAGAGCGAATCCGAATTTCTCTTCCCCCGCTCGCGCTCTTCCAGCGGCATTGATTTTAGGTGCATTATTATTTCCGCCGCGTCGTAATAAAAATGCAATAAGAATCTAATAAGTTGATTACGAGAGTATTCATCGCGTATTCAGTCCTGTATTATTGTATTATTGGATTATTACTTATTTCCGGTCCTTACGTACGTACGAGCGAATACGTACACACATCGCATCCGAGGTAAAATCCAATAAAGTAATTTGACAAAGGTTGATTTTACTATAGGGGCGCAACAGGGTATTAGACGGGTTTTAAGAACCAATACCAATAACTTATGGTTACGCGACAATTACTCGCTAAAAACACCCTTTACTAAAAAGTAATAAGGCGGTATAATATCCAATATGGCTTTAACTTTCTGATCCAGGACCCACGGACCATGAAACTATACGACCACGAGCGTCACCCACTCGACATCGCCGCCGAAGAAGAGGCCAAGGACCGCGCCAAAATCGAGAAGAAGATTGACGCCTCACTAACGTTCCAATCTTCCCGACCTTTAGAGGATCTCAGTATAAACGTGCTCCAATACGAAGTTGCCTTGCATCTCGGTCACGAGTACATGTATCTGAGTAATAAACACAGGAAAGCCAAGAATTGGCCCACAACATTCCCCGAATGTGTCGAATTCCTTCGTGAAAAGGGTCTAAAGCGATGAATTTCGACTATTTCCACGTAATTCGTTCCTCAAACACCAATTTGACCGCGATTGAAGAGAACCTCCCCCCACAACACCTAATCCGCCCGCGCATGACCACATATACGCGAGCAGGACGAAAAAGACGTCCCAAAGCGATCCGCACTTTAATGTACCCAGGATACGCCTTCCTGCATCCGGACGCACTCCACCGACTCGCACAACTCGCTGAGCGATGGACCCACCACTTCCTCCGCTCCCCCGCCACCGGGATGCCAGTCAAAGTCCCCCAAGAGCAGGTCTATTATGCTCAGGAACTGGAGAGACGGTCGATGGTGATGGGGAGGCCTCTTCCACGGTTGGCACGGGTTGTGTTTACGGATGAGACATTGAATGGATTGAAGGGCACGGTCCAAGAATGTAAGGGTCATGTAGCCATTGTCTGGCCTGATGATTGTGACCATCCGATCAAATGTCTACTCACTGACATCACACCCATAAAATAATTATCGTCGTCCAAAAAATAATACTTTACTTCATTATCGGGCCGGGTTATTCTGACCATAGTTCGGTTGTACGGTCTGCCCAGTTCTCCTCGCCAGAAGATTGTGGAAGTGACCTCCTGGACTAGCGGCTTTGGGCCTACCAGTGCTGCGCCTGACCCTTAGAGGGTCACTACGCCCGAGGGTTGACTGGAGCCCTCGGGCGAAGCTATTCACAACCATGAGGATGGACCCACATGCCTCGTACCAAAGAGCAAGCCGAGCGGGAGGCACCTGCTTCGGCACAGTCTATGATTCTCAGCCCTCGACAGATGGCTACTCGATTCGTCAAAGGGCAGACCGGGAATCCCAACTTATTCGGGATGAGCAACCGTGACGCAGCCCAAGGACGAATAAATGCAAAGACTGCTCTTCGTATTCGTGCCACTCTACTTGAAACATTGGAATCCCAGATTGCAACCCAACAACTCGTTGTTGTTAATCCGGACGCCACCGAAGAGGAACGCGCTGAGGCCATCCAGAAGATCCTCAAGTTCATCAACTCGGATGTCAACACGATGCTGCGGGATGCAGAGACCCGTGGCTTGGGCGCTCCGAAACAGGAGATCAGCCTCAAAACGGAGGACAAGAGCCTCGAGGAAATGACCGATGACGAACTCGAGGAGATCTTGCTGACGGAAGCTGACTACGACATTCTCCCTCCAGGAGATGACGATGGTAACTAGAGCCCAGGCTGCGGCCGAGGTTCTTCGTCGGCGCAAAGAACGCAAAGAGTTCGCCACGCTCGCGGGATTCACCAAGGGTGGTTGGCATGTTCTCGAACCAGGAGCCGAACTCAAATGGGGTTGGGCTCTTGACGCAATCTGTGATCATCTCGAGGCCGTGACCGACGGTCATTTGAAACGACTTCTCATCACCGTCCCTCCGGGCATGATGAAATCGCTTCTCACAGGGGTCTTCTGGACCGCGTGGGAGTGGGGTCCCAAACAAATGCCGTGGGTCCGGTATCTTGGGACCTCACACAAACAAGACCTGGCTCTTCGTGATTCCCAGAAGACTCGGAACCTGATCAAGTCTGATTGGTACCAGTCTCGCTGGGGTTCCCAGTTCACGATTGACTCAGGAAGTGACTCGAAGCAGAAGTTCGAGAACAGCGAGCGGGGATTCCGGGAAGCTATGGCTTTCACCTCTCTGACGGGTTCTCGGGGACATCGAGTCGGGATCGACGACCCTCTCTCCGTCGACGATGCTCGTTCACCAGTCATCCTTCAGCAGGTGGCTGAGACGTTCACTGAAGCCGTGCCCTCCCGCCTCAACGATCCGGAGCGGGATGCCATTGTAATGATTATGCAGCGTCTCCATGAGCGTGATCCTGCTGGTATTATTCTGGAGGAAGGTCTTGGTTACGAACATCTTAACCTTCCTATGGAGTTTGAGCCTGATCGCAAGTGCTATACTAGCATTGGTTTTGTTGATCCACGTACTGAGGTCGATGAACTCCTCTTCCCGGAACGATTCTCACGAGAAGTAGTCGAACGTGACAAGAAAGTCATGATGTCGATCTCGGGTCCGTACGCAGTTGCGGGCCAATTCCAGCAGCGGCCCTCGCCCCGTGGCGGCGGGTTGTTTAAGCGAGACTGGTTCAAAGTCGTCGATTTTGCCCCCAAGGGGACTCGATGGGCTCGTGGATGGGACTTGGCGGCCACGGACAGTGCAACAGCAGCCTTTACTGCTGGAGCATTGGTTGGGATAAGTCCTGCCGGAAAGATTTACATTGGCGACATGAAGCGGTTTCGCGGCGATCCGCTGATGGTCGAAACGACTTTGATCGCAACAGCTAAACAAGACGGTTATTTGGTTCCTGGCTCCTTGCCCCAGGACCCTGGACAGTCGGGGAAGTTCCAGGTCACATATCTGGTCGGTAAGCTGTTGGGATACGATTACACGTTCTCGACCGAATCTGGAGACAAAGCCACACGGGCGGCACCACTTGCTGCCCAGGCTGCTGCGGGGAATGTGTTCCTCGTACAAGGTGATTGGAACAATGCGTTCCTGTCTGAAGCTGAAACCTTCCCAGCAGGGAGATTCAAAGACCAAATCGATGCCTGCTCGCGGGCATTTGCTCGCTTGCTGGAGACCGAAGTGCTGGAGTATGCGCTATGACAGAGAAGCCTCGTGGTCGTGCGCGTGTCACAGCGGACGGTCAAGTACTTGAAATGTGGGATGGCTACGGCAATGTAGTCGCAGGCTTTGGTGGTGGTAGAGACAAAGCATCAGCTGGCGTGTACATGTCACGCACTTACACTGATGCTGAGTTGCTTGCTGCCTATGAAACGGCGTTCCTCCCACGCCGAATCGTAGATACCATCGCTGAAGATGCGACTCGTCGCTGGCGGAACTGGAACGCTCCTCCCGACCAGATCACCGCCATCGAAGCCGAAGAATCTCGCACGGGTGTTCTACAAGCAGTAGAGACTGGGTTGAAGAATGGACGCCTGCTCGGAGGCGCTGCAGTCTATTTCCCAATCCGTGGCCAAAAGCCCGACACCCCATTTGATGCGAAGACCATCGGGAAAGGCGATCTTCGTCGTTGTATCGTCTTCAGTCAGCTTCAACTGACTCAGGGTGATCTCGATGAGAACCTGGACAGCGAGAACTTCGGCAAGCCTGTGTACTATCTGTACAAGAAAGCTGATGGCGGTGACGTCAAGATTCACCACACTCGTCTGATGATCTTCAAGGGTGATGAACGACCGCTTGATATGCCGCGCGTGAACACGCAATGGTCACGTTCGGTTCTACAGGTTGTGTTGAACGCCACTAAACATGTTGACGGAGCCATCACGGCAATCGCCAACCTGATCTTTGAAGCGAAGATTGACGTAATCAACGTCAAGGGTCTGATGACCAAGCTGGCTCAGCAGCCGGGATATGAGGCTGACCTTCTGAAGCGATTCGCCATGGCGAGCATGTCGAAAAGCGTCAACGGTACGCTCATCCTGGATGAACTGGAACAGTACCAACAGAAGAGCCAGACCTATGGTTCTCTTCCTGAACTCATCGACCGCTTCTACCAGTATGTTTCTGGGTCGTGCAGCATTCCTGTTACTCGACTCTTCGGAACCAGCCCTGGTGGTCTGAACGCAACAGGTGAGGCGGATATCCGCCATTACTATGATCGTGTTCAGTCGATGCAGAATAATAAGATCACTCCGGCGATGAAGAACTACGACGAGGCGGTGATCCGCTCCGCTCTGGGTCGTCGTCCGAAAGAGATCTTCTATACCTGGCGCCCATTGTGGCAGGTGACCGAGAAGGAGCGTGCAGAGATTGCTCTGAATGCTGCGAAGGTCGGCGAGACGATGATCAAGAACGGCATGATCGACCCCTACTCGATGGGTGCGGCTGTCGTTAACACCATCGTCGAGCACGAAGCCATGCCTGGTCTTGAAGATGCTTGGGAGATGCATCAGAAGGTTCGGAATGAACCTGGTGAAGCTATCGATGTTGTCAAAGCAGCATTGAAGCCTGAACCCAAGCCTGGTGGTGCTGCGAACGAGAACTCGCCCCCCGCATCCCGCAAGAAAGCAGTCAACGACGAGAGAGGTCCCATGCCTCTCTATGTGAGTCGCAAGGTCGTGAATGCGAAATCCATTCTCGATTGGGCCAAGAAGCAGGGAATCCAAGACCTGTTCCCAGCCGACGACTTGCATGTTACCATCCTCTACAGTGAGACACCTGTTGACTGGATGAGTATGGAAGATGACTGGGCGGGTGACTGGCGGAACGGGAACCTCGAGATTCGTCCTGGTGGTGCTCGGATGCTCGACATCTTTGGTCCTCCTGACGATGAGACACTCGTTCTTCGGTTCAACAGCTACCAACTGAAGTATCGTCACGAAGATATGATTGATCGTGGTGCTTCGTCGTCTTACCCAGACTACAAGCCACATATCTCTCTGTCGAAGTCTGTTGACGGTCTGAATCTTGACGACATCGAGCCATACACTGGTAAGATTGTTCTTGGTCCAGAAGTCTTCGAGACAATCAAAAAGGATGCGACATGACTGTGCCCCTTCGCGACAGTGTCACGCTGAGTGGCACTCGCATCACTTCAGATGGATACATGGTGACGGAAGCTTTTGCAGTCCGTACTGGCGTCCAACTGTACACTGGCAAAGAAGTTGATCCGGATGGAACTCTGGGTCTTCGCGACAAGGCCATCGTCCGGGTCTATCGTCCTGAGGATGAGGTTCGTGCTCCTGACAGTCTCACGACTTTCAGCCACGCACCTGTGACCATGGGACACCCCAAAGAAGCTGTGACAGCTGATAACTGGAACAAGCTGGCTGTCGGGGAAGTCTCAACCGAGGCGATGTGGGATGGTAACCGAATCAAGTTGCCTCTCGTGATCAAGGATGCTGCGGCGGTTGCCGCCATTCAAAGTGGTACCCGGCAGTTGTCTGCTGGTTACACTTGTGTGTTGGATGCAACTCCTGGTGTTACATCTGATGGACAAGACTACGATGCGAAGCAGACCAATATTCGCATCAACCATCTCGCGGTCGTCCCCAACGGACGTGCGGGGAATTGCCAGATCGGCGACGAATGGGGTGCTGCCCCGATAGAAAAGGAGGTCAAGATGACCACGAAGCATATTGCGATCGGCGATTCGACCGCAGAGGTTATCGCCACTGATGCGGACAAGATCACTGGTCACATCAAGAATATTCAAGATCGCGCCCAAGCTGCTATCGACGCGAAAGACAAGGAACTCGCGACGAAGGATGCTCGCATCAAGGAACTGGAAGCTGCTCAGCTGAACGACGCACAGCTGGATGAACGTGTGGCCAAGCGTGCCCAGCTGCTGGCTGACGCGGCTCTGATCGCACCCAAGGCTGACTTCAAGGGTCTGTCCGATGCTGATGTCCGCAAGAAAGCTGTTGTGACTGTCGATGCTGAGTATGCTGACAAGGGCGAAGCCTATATCGAAGCCATGTTCGATATTGCTCTGAAGCAGGCCAAGGAAGCCCAGAAGAAAACCCAACTGGGTGACAATGTGATGTCGACCGTTCTCGATCGTCAGAGCAACCCGACCCAGGTGAATGATTCCTTCGGGTATCATGCCCGCGAGAAAGAACTCGCGGACGCCTGGAAAACCCCGCAGTAAGGAGCGCATACCATGCCGCCGATTCAAACTGTCTATAATGACCATATGCCGGAAGGCTATGAAGGCGCTGTGGCGAATGCTCGTCCCCGCGACTTCTTCTCGCGGACCTGCGAGGATGCCGGCATCACCCGCTTCGGTCGATTTGTCGCTCGCGGCACGACTGAACGCACTGTCACGACCAACCTGGTGGGCAAGACCTCGGTTCTGGCTCTGACTGTGCTTGACCGTGGTGCTCGCCCGGCAACGGACACGACCGCAGAAGGCTTCGCACAGTACGACTCTGCTCGTCTGGCTGCGCGTGGTAGCTTCTGGGTCAAGGCATCTGTCGCTGTCGTCGCTGACACCGATGCCTATGTGACTCCTGCCAATCCTGGCCTGGTCACCAACATCGATACGGGCAACATTCGTGTCGGTAAATTCGAAACAAGTGCTGACGCTGGCGAACTCGTCATCGTCAACATCGACCTCTGAGGAGAGCAACGATGTATCCGAATCAACATCTGACTCAGGACGACATGGTTGCTGTCGCGGGATATGCATCCCAGGCACGAACCTACATCGAGCCTGGCGTCAACATGATGCGCTACCCGGAATTCAACTATGCCCAGCTGGTGCCGATCGATATGTCGGCTCCTGAATGGACCCAGGTTGTCGAATTCTGGTCGGGCGATATGTATGGCCGAGCCCAGTGGTTCAACGCCAACAACGATGACGTTCCGACTGCCGGTCAAGTCCGCACGCGCGGGATGTCGACCGTCTACACCGCAGCCATCGGTTATGGCTGGGGCTATGAGGAACTGGTCGGCGCCATGGCTGCTGGTCGCAACCTGCCTGCAGAAGACGCTGTCGCTGCTCGTCGTGCCGCGGAAGACATGATCAACCGCATCTGCTTCGTCGGTGACTCCGAGAAGAACCTGAAGGGCGTGGTCAACCACAACGCCATCACCCCCCGCACTGCCCCCAACGGGGATTGGGCCAATGCTGACATCGACCAGATCCTGGCCGATTTCAACGAGGCACTGACTGTCTCCTGGAAAGACACGAAGTACACCTCGATCGCAGACACGGTGCTGCTGCCCTATGACATCATCACCCTGCTGGCAACTCGTCGGCTGACGGATGTGTCGGGCACCATGACGGCTGGTAGCCTCATGGAATACATCATGAAGTACAATCTGTACACGATTACCACTGGTCGTCCGCTGACGATTCGTGCAGTGTATGGGCTGGACAAAGCTGGTGTTGGTAACTCCAACCGGATCGTTGCCTATCGTCGGTCGCCGGAAGTGCTGAAGCTGCACATGCCGATGCCTCACCGCTTCTTCCCTGTGTATCAGTCCGGTCCGTTCCGCTGGGACGTTCCTGGTCTGTTCCGTCTGGGTGGTGTGGATATCCGTCGTCCCCTGGAAGTCACCTACATGGATGGAATCTGATGTCTGTTACAGATACCAATTTCAACCCAAGTGGTGACCCGATGATCACTCGAATCAAGGAGGCGAGTAACCAACTCGCTTCCATCATCGAGGAACTCCCTGCAGGGCGTCGGCGTTCTGTTGCCCTGACTAACCTGGAAACCGCGTCGATGTGGGCTGTAAAAGCTGCAGCTGTCGGCGACAATTGAGGACGGATCATGGCAAGTGTGAAAAACATTGGTGAACAGCGCGTCACCATCAGTGGTCAGGCTCTCGATGCCGGTGGTACTCTGGAAGTGGAGGGCCGCATTCCGCGGTCCCTTCGCAAACTGGAGCAACTCGGTGTTCTTGAGATCACTGGCGCTCCTGTGGACGAGGACGATGATTCGTTCCGCATCGTGGACGTTCAGAATCCTGAAACTGTCCAGGAAGCTGATGAGGAGCCTTCGGCTGATGAAGCCGACCAGGAAATCCTCGCAATCATGAAGTCGCTGCCTGATGACGCGATGATGGGTGATGGTCGTCCTGAAGTTCGTCGTGTGAACGAGAAGCTTCATGAAGCCGGCAAGCCGAACATCACGGCTGAAGAACGCGACCGCATCTGGGCTCTGTCCGAGAAAGCATAAGACAATGTATGGAACCCTGGAAAAAGCAACAACGTACTATGGCGCCAGTTTCCCTGAATGGGGTGATCTGGATGAAGCCCAAAAGACGACTGCGCTGACCCAGGGTTCCATGATCCTCGACGCTATCTATGCCCATCGTTTTCCTGGTCAAAAGACTGGTGGGATTGCTCAAATCCGCCAATGGCCTCGGGAAGGCGCACAAACAATTCGCGGGGAGTTGATCCCCTTCGATATGATTCCTCCTGCTGTTGAGGTTGCCGCCTTCGAGATTGCGAAGAGCGAAGTCCTCCGGCCTGGTGGTATCCTACCAACGAGTTTCGCTTCACAACAAGTGAAGAAGCAAAAGATAGATGTCCTTGAGCGAGAGTTCTTCAAGAACCAGTCGATGTACTCTCGTGACAATCTACCCTACCTTCCTGTAATCGAAGGTATCCTGATCGACATCATCAATGACAACCAGGGTTCCTTCCCCATTTTCTGGGTGCGATAATGAACCCCATCTACGCTGAATTTCGCTCAATGGCTGAAGAGATGCTTGCTGAGTTTGGTACAGAAGCATATCTCCTCAAGCCAGGACCAAAGACTGGTCCAGAGCATCGACCAACAATTGGTGAGCCAATTCGGAAGAGAATCACTGTCTTTCGGATCACAAAGACAATCACGTCACCCAATGACGCACGTCTTTCGATTACGAAGAACAGTTTCCTCATCTCGACTATTGGTCGTGTCAAAGTTGAAGACAATGATCAGATCGAGTTCGGAGATTCAATTCTGACGATCCAAACGGTCAAAGAGATCGCTCCAGCCGGTCTCACCGTACTTTGGAACGCTACGGTAGCGGGTTAGCCTTTGAAACGTACCTGAGAGCCGCTGAGCAGCCCGCTGGAGGCCCGGAACGCCCTAGCCGCTAGGGCGTTACCCGTTAGGGCGTTACGCCCGCCTGCGAGCCTCTCCAGCGCTCCTCAATATGGGGTCTGATATGGCGCGATTTCGCTTCTCACAGGCCGATCGCTGGGCCGCAATGGTCAAGCACCGTCTTGACTATGTTAAGGTGATGACTGCAGCGAGAATTATGCAGGCACAACAAAGACCTCGGAGTAGCGGCGGTCGGATGCCTGTTGTTACTGGCGAACTCCGAGACTCGCTTGTGGTAGATGCGGGAGGGACGCTTCTGATTGGTGCTGAAGCCTATCGGGAATTGATCTCTCTACCACCGTTTGAAGGCAATATCCGTTGGGGATGGACAGCACCTTATGCTGATCGTATCAACTATGGATTTACTGGAACCGACTCTCTGGGTCGATACTACAACCAGGCAGGTGTTCACTTCATCGAATATGGTGAAGGATTGGCGAAAAGGATCGCGAGGGACGAAGCCAAGAGAGCGAGTATGATGGAATGACTGAAGATGACATTCTGAATGCTGCGGCACTACATCTGACCGCGCTCTCTCCCCGCCCCTCGATTGTGTGGGAAAACCAACATTGGCAAGGTGAGGATGACACCTTGTTGATTGTAGAATCTGTTCCTGATGAACCTTTCCGGAGGTCTCTAGATGGAACGCATGAGTTCACAGGGAGATTTCAAATCTCTGTGAGGGTGCTTGCGAACACAGGTTCCGATGAAGCACTGACTGTTGCGCGAAGGGTCCAGAATCATTTCTATAATGCTGTGCTGGCTGGGGCGAGAGTCAATCATTGGCCTCATCGGCTTTCTGGATATCCGGATGGAGCAACACACTACCGAATGCCTGTGCAGGTCAGGTATCAAGGATTTATGAAACCTGCATAAATGCCATCTGGATAGGAGAAAATCATGGCTTGGCAAACTGCTGCAGGCGCGTCTCTTTCGATCGCGAGCACCCCAGGTGCCCCTGCTACCGCTGATGCAGCTGGATATGCTGCGAAGTCCTATGTCGCTGTCGGTGAGATCACGAACATCGGTGAATTCGGCAAAGAATTCGCCCTGGTGACTCACCAGCCTCTGAGCACCCGTGGTGTGAAGAAAGGCAAAGGCAGCTACAACAACGGGACTCTGAACCCCGCGCTGGCTCTGGACCCTGTGGATGCGGGTCAAATTCTGATGGAAGAAGCGCTGGAAAGCGATGAATCCTACGCATTCATGGTCACTCTGCAGAGTGGTGCGAAATACTATCTGATGGGCAAAGTGATGTCCTTCAAGCCGAACGTTGGTGGTGTCGATGACGTTGTCACTGCATCGCCGACCGTGGAAGTCGACAGCGACCTGATCGTCCGCGTCGCCGCCTAATCCATCAGCAGATGGGTGGCTGGGGTCGGGATTGGTCTCACCGACCCCAGCTTGAGACCTGAGACTATGGAAACTGAAAATGGATATCTTTGATCTTGACCTTGGCAACGCTGCCGAAGAAGGCGCTCCCATGGTTGTCCGGAACCCGGTGACGGGTGAAGAAATGACCTTCGTTGATGAGATGGGTGAGACGAAACCTATCCGCATCTTCCTGAAGGGGAACGATTCGAAGACCTTCCGCAACCGCATGGATTTTCACATGCGCCAGAACAGCAAGCGGAAGAACAAGGAACAATCTCTCGCCGAGATTGAGGAACAGAGTGCAGATTTGCTGGCCTCTGTGACCACCGGCTGGGAGGGCATGGTCTGGCCGAATGAGTACGGTGAGAAAGCAGAACTTGCTTGCACCCGTGAGAACGCCAAGATGATCTACAAGGCTCGTCCTTGGCTGCGTCGTCAGGTCGATGAATTTGTGGCTGAGGCCGAGAATTTTTTGCAGACCAACTCGAACAACTAACACTGTTTGTTCGACAGCATGCCTGGCTGTCGGCACCAGTTGAAGGATCGGGATCGCGGTGGAACACCACCACCGCGCACCTGCCTCCAGAACCAGAGATGAGTTATCTTGTCACTTGGTTGTTTGAGATAAACCCTGTTCGATCAACGGGATTTGGATATACAGGAATATCATGGCTAGATATTCTTGCATGGTCAAGCCTGATGGATCGCGAACTACAACACTGGGAAGTGAAGATTCTTTATCAACTTTCTCAGGAGTTCGCGCACCAATACAACCTGTCAACTGACAAAGCCTGTCCTCCTCCGTTCATTGTGGACATCGAAGAGCACAGAAAGAAAGTCAGTGATCAGCTTGACGCGATTCTGATGGCAATGATGGATAGGAATAATGGTCGACATCGTTGATATGGACATGGAACTCGACACCTCCGATATCGATCGGGGGAAGCGTTCAGTCGATCAACTTGCCGACTCTATGCAGAAGACTGCTGCAACATCTGCGCTTTTCAGTCGTCGTCTGGCTGGTGAATACAGCATGGCCGCGAATAAGATTGCGCAAGCCAGTCAGTCTATCGCACGCATGAAAGCAGAAGAGGCTCGGGCTGAGAAGTCGCGGGCCTCTTTGATCATCAACGCTGCGCGTGGTGTAGAAGCGATCCGTCAGCAGGAAGACAAGTCTGTCCGCCAGCAGTACTCCCGCTCTCTCCAACTTCAGCGTGCGCGTGAACAGGCAGCTGCGCAAGAAGTTCGGGTTGAACAACAGCGTGCTGCTGCCGCTGCTCGTGCAGAATCTGTTGCTGATCGTCAGATGCGTTCTGAGTATCGTCGCATTCTTGCGGCGCAGAAAGCGCGTGACCAAGCTGCGTTGCAGGAAGAACGTCAACGGGAACGTCAGATTGCTGCTTCTCGTCGTCAACAGGATGTCGAAGATCGCACAGCGCGTCAACAGTTCCAGCGTCTACTGACGATCCAAAAGGCTCGGGAACAAGAAGCCAATCGCGCAGCCCAAGCTGCTGCGAAACAAGAATCGATCGCTCGTCGGGCAGCTGATGCTGAAGAAGCCGCTTTCCGTCGCAATTATCGCAACTCTCTTCGCCTTCAAGCCGAACGTGATCGTGCCGCTGCTGCAGCTGAACGTCAGGCTCAAAGAGAAATTGCTGCCGCTGCCCGTGCTGAGCAGGCTGAAGGACGTCGTGTTGCATCGATGATGCGTGAACAGGCTCGCATGGACGCAATGTTCCGTCGTGCTGAAGCCGAGCGTCTCCGTGAAGCACAACGCATTGAAGACAGGAATAACCGTTCGGGACGTGGACTTCTCGGGACACTGTCTCGTATCCATGGTTCCCTCCTGTCGATTAATGGATTGATTGCAGGTATTGGTGTATTCGCAGTTTACAACTCGCTGAATAAGTACACCGAACTTACGAACATTTTGAAAGTCCTGGGTTTTGAAGGTGGACAAGCCGCCGAGAAACTGCGGGAAATTCAAGACATTGCTCGTACGACCCGATCTCCTGTCGACGAACTCGCGAAAATCTATCAGAAAACCACGATGGCAGCCAAAGAACTTGGTGCCTCGCAAGATCAGATTCTTCAATTCACGAAGAACGTTGGTCTTGCTCTTGCTCAGCAAGGTGGTGCAACAATTTCTACTCGCGGTGCTCTGCTCCAGTTGGCTCAGGCCATCGGTATGGGTACGGTCCGCGCAGAAGAATTCAACTCGCTGTTGGAAGGTGGTTATCCTATCCTGGTTGCTGTTGCACGAGGGATTGAGGAAACCGGCGGATCGGTGATGAAACTCCGCCAGATGATGCTGGCCGGAGAACTGTCTTCGAAGAAATTCTTTGACGCATTGCTGTCTCAATCGGATAACCTGGAAAAGACATTCGGCAAAACTGTGCCGACTCTCAGCCAGGCACTGACTGTGATGGCTGACACCTTCATGGTGTCAATCGGTGAAATGGACCACGCAGTTGGTTTCTCGCAAACACTTTCGCGCGGGATCATGCGAGTGTCGGAGAGTATGGTCAGCTTCAGCCGTTCTGTGGTTGAGAATGCTGGAACGGTTCGCGAACTGGCGGGGGACCTGCGTTTCCTCGGTCTGGTTGCAGCGTCACTGGCGACTCTGCACTTCGGACGTCAACTTCTAAGTGCTGTGACTGCTGCTGGTGGTGCTGTCGCATCGTTTACGAAGGTTGTCCAAGCTGCATCACTGGCGATGAAGACCTTCCTCCCCGCCATGCTTCTGGCCTCACTGGTCGGATTCGGGATGCAGATCAGCCGGAACCGAGAACTGGTTCAGGAATATGATGCCGCAATCAAGACTGCAACAGCTTCGCAGGAAGACTTCCAAAACAAGCTGCGTGCTTTCGAGAACCAGCGGAATCTAGATACAGCTGTTGGTCTAAAGACACAAGCAGATGCAGCCATTGCCGATATCAAAGCAGCATTGGCTGTTGCAGAGGAACGACTGGCAGCTGCAAAGTGGTGGACTGAACTCGACTTTGGTGTTGGTCCTTCACTTCAGTTGTTCGAGACCGATGCAATTCGCGAAGCCCAGGCAGAAGTCGATCGTTTGAACGGTCAACTTGCTGAACAAACTGGTTATCTTGGAATGGCTGACGCAATCCTCAAGTCCCTGGCTGGGACCTGGGGTAAGGTTGCCACTTCTACAGAAGGGATGACTGATAAGGCCATCCAAGAGGCTGCTCAAGCAAAATTTGCTGCAGAGTCTCAGATAGCTATGTCTCAAGCAATTCTGAGGTATGGTGAGAAGTCAATTGAAGTTGAGCGTCTGAAGCGTGAACAGGCTCGTCAGACTGCTCTTGCTTTTGCTGCCCAAAAAGACTTCAACGTTGACATCACTAAACAGTATGTCGAGCAGAAGATGCTCGAATATGATCTGGCTCGTTCTGTGGAACTTCGTGCTGAAGCAACCAAGACTTTTGCTGGCGCATGGGAAAAGCTGGTTGATGGTGCCAACGATCTTCTTGAGAAGATGCGTGAAAACCAAGATGAGATCAAGCAGATCACGAAAGAGACTGAGGATCGTATTCGTCTCGATCGTCTGGCGCTTCAGTACGGTCAAGATCACATCAGTGTTGTTCGGGAGCGTCAGCGTCAAGAAGCTGAGACCCTCAAGACTCAACTTGAGGGACTGGGTGCTTCTCAACAACAATTGAATCTCATTTTGACTTCTGTTGGTGCCGCTAACAATCTTGCGAACGCCTTCGGGATTATGAAGGGTGAGATTGGTGGAGCCTCTGATATGATGGCTTCGCTCTTGGCGAAGTTGTTGGCTGGCCTACGGGCATTTTCAGGGCTTCTCAAAGGCGTCTCAGCTATCGCGGGCGCTATACCGGGTTTAGGCGGTATTGGTGGAGCGGGCCAAGCTGCCGGTCAGGGACTTGGTGTTATTGGTAACATGCTCGGGAATGTCATCCCGAACGCTGGTCAGATTTCTCTCGCACTCAAGCATGTCCAAGATGGATATGAAGGTGCTGTTAATGCTGCCGAGAAACTCCATAAGGAGGAAGAAAAGGGTGCGAAGAAATCTAAGAAGGGCGCAAAAGACAAGGGCCAAGCACAGAAGGATATTCTGGCTGATATCCATAAGGAACTGGATTACAGAAAGTCTCTGATTGGTCTTTCTGATGAAGAGATTGAGCGTCGTGAGATTGCTAAGTCGGTTATCGACAAGGTTGCTCAGAGCGAGCGCAAATACAGCAAAGAAGCAATTCAAAATGCTATCGATCGTTCGATCGCAGTTGCTGCTGAAGAAAAAGCATGGGAGAAAGTCAAAGGAGCAATCGGTGAGATTGCTGACGCCTGGGGTGATTATGTTGCTTCTGGATTCTCTGATTTCAAAGAGTTTGCCAGTTCCGTTCTGAATGTGTTCAAGAACATGCTCTCTGAGATGATTGCAACTGCAGCACGTAACAGAATCATGATATCAATGGGGATGGATCCCCTTTCGAGTGCTCTTGGACTAGCAGGTGCTCCCGTTAGAAAAGGAATTCTCGGGAAGGCATTGGGAACTTGGGGTGCAGCTGCTGGCGGTGGTGTTCTGGGTGGTCTCTCTGGTGTCTGGTCTGGAATCAGTAGTGGATTTTCTAGTGGTGGTATTCTGGGCGCTCTTAGTGGTGGACTCAGTTCATCTATCTCTGGGATTGGTGCTGGTCTCTCTATGGGTGGGATTGCTGGCATCACTTCAGCAATCGGTGCAGCTGTTCCAATCATTGGTGCTGTCGTTGGTGTTGTTTCGCTGGCGAAAAAGATGTTTGGTCGCAAACTGAAGGACACAGGTATTGAGGCGACGTTCTCAATGGCCGAAGGAATTGCTGCCCACACCTACAAATTCTACAAGGGTGGTTGGTTCCGGAGTGACAAGACTAAGTGGTCTGAGGCTCCTGACGAACTCACCAACCCACTGGGTCAAGCATTCTCTGAGATTGGTAAGACTGTCACAGACTTCTCCAAGATTATGAAATTGAACTCTGCATCTCTCAAAGGTGTTGAGTTTGAGATGAAGTTCAGCACCAAGGGAATGTCTCAAGAGGAGATTCAAGAACGCCTGATGGAAGGCATGGAAGAATACAGCGAACTCTTGGTCAAGAAGGTGATTCCGAATATCGGTCGTTATCGTCAGGGCGAAGAGACAGCTGTTGAGACCATGCAACGATTGGCCACGAGCCTCTCGACTGTCAATGTGTTCATGAAAGACTTGGGTCTGAGGACTTTTGATTTGTCCGTGGCTGGTGCAGCTGCAGCATCGAAGTTTGCTGATCTCTTCGGTGGTCTGAATGAGTTTACTCAAGCGGCATCTTTCTATTATGAGAACTTCTACAGTCTTCAGGAGCGTGCAAAGAATGCACAGAAGTCCTTCAATGGTGCTCTGAAAGAACTGGGAATCAAGACTGTTCCTCAAACAACGGAACAGTTCCGGAAACTGGTCGACCGACTCAATGCTGCTGGTCGAACGAATGCTGTTGCGGAGTTGATGAAACTCGGACCAGCATTCATCGAGATGCTCAATATGCAGAAGGAACTGGCTGGCGAGACAGACAAGACCAACGACATTATGCAGGAACGTTATGATCTTGAGACTCGTCTGTTGACCGCTCAAGGAAACATCGCGGAACTGCGTCGTCGTGAACTTGCCGCTCTTCATCCGTCTAACCGAGCACTGCTTCGTCAGATTTGGGCTGTTGAAAAACAGAACGAAATCAATGACCAACGGAAGAATCTCGAGCAACAGTTGCTCCAAGTCCAAGGCAAAACGTATGCGTTGCGGCAACTGGAACTGGCTGCGCTTGATCCTTCTAACCGTGCATTGCAGCGTCGTATCTGGCAGATCGAAGAAGAGAATCGTGTTGCAGCTGAACGTGAAACTCTTGAACGTGCACTTCTCACTGCTCAGGGGAATACAGCCGAACTGCGTCGCCTAGAACTCGCCGCGCTCTCCCCCGCCAATCGTGCTCTTCAGAAGCAGATTTGGGCAGTGGAGAAAGCCAATGCGATCGCGCAAGAGCGGGAGGGTCTTGAGCGACAACTCCTTCAGTTGCAAGGAAACACTGCTGCTCTGCGCAAGTTGGAACTGGCTGCTCTTGATCCTGCGAACCGCGCTCTCCAGCGCCAAATTTGGCATCTGGAAGATCTCGCGAAGATTGAGGATGAACGCAAGGGTCTGGAACAACAGTGGTTGGAACTGACTGAGAACAACGCGGAACTGCGTCGTCTAGAGTTGGCTCAGCTTCATCCGTCTAACCGTGCACTTCAGCAACGTATCTGGGCTCTGGAGAAAACCAAAGCGATTGAAGCTGAACGGAAAGATCTGGAAGAGCAGTTGCTTGAAGTTCTGGGTCGTACCGGCACTTTGCGTCAGCGTGAGTTGCTGACTCTGGATGCGAGTAACCGTGCACTTCAGCAGCAAATCTGGGCAATCCAAGATGCTCAGGCTGCTGTGACTGAAGCTGAAAATGCTGCCCGTAACGCTGCAAATGCTGAGCGGGAGCGCATTAACACGCTGAAGTCAACATCTGATGCGATCCGTCAATTGGCGGATACGACGATGGAAGCTGCCTTCGCTACTGGTGAAGCACAACGCTTGGCTGCTGAACGTCAACTCCGGATTGCTCTGGAAACTGGGAAAGTTTGGGACACAAGTCTCCAGAATCTTGCTGAGCGAGCCGCTGCTGTTGATGTGAACAACTTCGGAAGTTACACTGACTTTGCGATCGCTTCTGCCCGTGCAGCAAGCCTCCTGAAGAGTGTGTCTGAGGAACAGGCTGAACAAGCGAAAGGTGCAGAACAGCGTCTTGAAGAAGCACTGAAGAAGTATGGTCTCCAGGAAGAGACTGTACTGTCTCTGACGGATGCTCTGAAAAACCTGGATAAAGCCATCGCCAAACTTGCGAATGCTGAAGCTGGTATCTTCGACTCACCTTTGAGTGATCCATCTGGTTCAGCAATTCCAGGTGCTCCTGTTGTTCCTGGTCAGGTTGGTGTTGTTAATCCAACCACGACGCTGATCCAAGAAGTAAAGGGTCTGCGAGATGAAGTGAAGCAGCTTCGTCAGGAGAACAACTCTGGAAATGCTCAGATCGCTCGTCAGGCAAAACAGAGTGCAGATATCCAACGTAAATGGGATGTTGATGGAACACCCCCTGTTCGTCCAGAGGTTAGCGTACCATGAAAATCCTGATCCCTGTTGACCCCGACAATGTGGTACTCACGTCATCGTCGGGGTCTGACCTAAGCGAATACCCAACTTGGTCAAGTGCCACAGCTTATGCGATTGGAGATCGAGTCTCTGCTTCAGATGGTGCCCTCCGGTATGATTTTGAAGCAATCGCCACGAGCACCAATGTGAACCCAGTTACAGATCAGTTGTCTGCTAATCCAAAATGGGTGAACATTGGATACTCTAATCGTTACAAAGTCTTCGATCGCGTACTTGGACAATCTGCAAAGGGTAATACTGGGCAGATGATTTATCGGTTTCAAATGACCGAAAACGTCACTGCTGTTGCACTCTTTGGGCTTGTTGGTGAAACAGTGACTGTAGCGATGCAGACGTTTGATGGAACATCCTATAGTACAATACCTGGAACGACTCAAACAAGAAAAGTGTCCAGCAGTCCAACAATTCGAAACTGGTTTGAATACTTCTTCTCAAAATATACGATGATACCTGATATGATCTTTACAGGTCTACCAGGTTATACAGGTAACTTTCTCTATGTTCGTGTGGACTCGTCAGCATCTGTAGAGATTGGTGAGATCGTGTATGGTGAGGAAATGGAAATTGGTGTCACCTTGGAGAAACCAACTTTCGGGATTCGAGATTATTCTCGCAAAGAGCGAGATGAGTTCGGACGTCCTGTCATCGTTGAGCGTCCTTACTCTATTTACGGTGACTTCAATATCGTCTATCCAAGTGATCAGACCAGGAGTCTCTTGACAGAACTTGCGAAGATTCGAGCGAAACCTTGTGTGTTCTATGTCGATGGGATGACTGATGGTGCCGGGACTATGATCTTTGGCTACTATACAGATTTCTCAGCAAACCTTGAAGTCGGTGCTGACAGTTATGCATCGATTACTGTAGAAGGATTGGTCTGATGGCCGCACCTGTACTCACACCACTCCCCGCTCCTCCTACTCGAGCGAACCCAGCCGATTTTGCGGCTCGGGCAGATTCGTTCATGGGTGCTCTTCCTGGTTTTGTTACTCAGTTGAACGCACTTGTTGCGTACTGGAACACGAACCTCGATACGACAGCATTCATCAATCGCAACGTGGCATCGACCATGTTGCAGACACTTACTTTTGCAATGCCTCCAGTTATGCAGGCATCTGCTACATCAGGCGACCAGGTTGCTCTAACATTGAGCAAGGGAACTACACAACGTCAATCGATCCGAATTGGTAACGATGGTTCGATTAACATTGTTCCTTTGAATGGTGCTACTGCCGCCTTGAAGGTGAACGGACAGACTGTCTATCATCCTGGTAATAAACCAACAGCAACTGAACTTGGTTTGGTTACTGCGGGTAACTTTACGGATGCTAACATTCTTACGATGCTCAAGAATGTTGATGGAGCGGGGAGTGGGCTTGATGCAGATTTGCTGGATGGCCAGCAAGGATCGTATTATCTAAACGCAGCCAATATGACGGGTACGTTTGCAGATGCTCGAGCACCTTCGACAATTGTAAGAACTTCTCGAAATATTACATCCGGTGACGGACTTTCTGGTGGTGGTAACCTTTCTGCAGATAGAACTCTTGCGGTTGATTCAACAGTTGCTCGGAGGAATGCAGGTAACACTTTCACTGGGTCACAGTATATCCTGGGGCACCTGTTTGTCGATGCTCCAACGGCGACAGGGAACTCCGAGTTCTGGCTTCGAGCTAACGATGGACTTCGCAGAGCCGTTCTCTTTTCTGGGGCGGATGCAAACACTCATCTTCGGTCTTATGCTACTGACGGGGTGAACTATAAAACCTTCAGTTTCAATGGGTCTACTGGTCGACTAAGCGCAGCCTCTTTTGGAGGGGACGGAAGCGCTCTGACAAACTTGAATCCTGCAAACATGGGGACTGGTGTCTTTGACGTTGATCGGATTCCCTCAAGTATTGCTCGAACTTCTGTGACTATCTCAGCCGGCGACGGGTTGAATGGTGGAGGTTCACTTGCCGGAAGCCGAACCTTGTCTGTAGACTCCACGGTAGTTCGGACATCTCGTCAGGTTTTGGCGGGCATGGGACTAGCCGGTGGAGGAAATCTTGGAGGAGATCGCACGATCTCACTTGGCATCCCCAGTTCCATTACTGCTGATTCTGAAAACACTCGAACTGACACTAGTCACACTCATTCATTGTCTGCAGCAGCTGTTGGTGAACTAACTTCTCGATTGGGGGTGGGGGCAATAGGGACCTATGCTCTACTTACCCCTGGGGGAACGGGAGCCTGGCAAGTTGGGCGAACGGTGTCAGGTAGTAGTCTTTACTATGCGAACGCCTCTGGACGGATCGACCACCCCGGTCAGTTTAATGCCCAATCTCCTTCCGGAACCTGGCAACTTCATGGTATCCTATCGTCCTACACTTCTGGCGATGGTCGAATGGTCTCACTCTTCAAGAGGATCTCCTGATGGATTTTCGTAACGCACGGTACATCAATCCTGATAAATCCCGAATTGATATGGATATCAAACATCCACACCATGGCTGGGTGCCAATCACAATCTCACAAAAAGAGTATCCAGCTGTTTGGGAAGACGTTGTAAGAACAAACCCGCCAATTCTTCCTCCTGGTCAATCTGATGTTTCTGATGTTGCTATTGAACTATGGCGAAAAACAGCGTCAGTGAGTAAGGCAGATTTCTGCCTCACTCTCATGAGAATGGGTATTCTTACTCCACAAGAAGCAAAAATCGCTGCTAAAGGAGATTGGCCACCTACTTTCCAATCTTTCTTAGAAAGCAGTGGAACTGGTATGTCTGCTGACGAAATTGAAGTTTTTTGGGCGGGTGTTACTCAAATTGAAAGGAATCATCCGTTATTTGAAGAAATCCGCAAGTATGCAAACATAACACCCAAACAAGCTGACGTTATGTTTGGTGCACCAACCTGAGGAAAATAAAATGACCATCAGTAAAGTAAAGGTTGAAGGAACGATCACTTTGCCAGATGGTCAAAGTGCAAATATCAAGTCGATCACTTTTCGACTAACAGGTTCTGACTTCGAGAATGGTGAATACATCGCTAAGAAATCTATCGCTGCAACACACAATGGTGAAGGTGAGTTCAGTGTAGATGTCTGGCCGAATGACGCTGGGTATTTTGCAGACACCAAGTACCAAGTTGTCATCGAGTTGAATGATGGAGCGGTGGTCGACCCTGTCCCCCCGCTCTACATTCGTAAAGAACGTCCTATTCATGATTTCGACTTGCTCGTAATTGAACAAGAGAATCTGGTGACTGGTTATCAAAACAGGGTTATCAGCAAACAGTTGTTTGACTCGATGACAAATCCAGAAAGAAACATGATCTACCTTGTGACGGTGTGACATGCGAAATCTATTCAAGAAGTTTGTTGAAATCTGGATTGTTGGTTCAGATGGTGTGAAGAAAAAAATTGTTCCATACTATATGGGACAACCAATTGAGTGGGATGGACAAGGAGAACTACTCCAAAAATTAACACTTGAGACACCAACGCAAATCTCTCCAGCAAATCCAAAGGCGGGGGAGGTTATAACCATCACACCAGCTACATATCTTGGAACTGGTCCAATAGTCTATATGGGTGTTCTTAAGTTTCGCGAACAAGTTGTCGCAACAAGAAATAATCAAGAGCCATTTCAAGTCACCCTCCCAGATATAGGTGATTTGACTTGGACTGCACAAGCTAAGGGACTACACCCGTCAGACCCTGAGCTAGAACAACGCGGTTGGTTTGTTGGCCCTGCCAATATTCCACAACCTGAATTTGTAAGACAACCGTCTATCACTCCTACGAATGCTTCTGTTGGTGATGAACTTCAAATTGACCCAGGGCAGGGTATTGGTTTAACCTGGAAGCTTGTTCTAGACAATGTTGATGTGTCTGAGGATGTTCTTTCAGAAACAACCGGAGGCGTATACATACCCGACCGCGCGGGTCAGCTCATCCTGACAAGCGTCCTTTATGATAGAGGTGTGACTCGAGAAGTAACAATCACAGTGGGTGTGATTGATTCACCTGTTTCCTTGTGGGATGTTCAGGGTGGTGATTCTAGAATCACCTTCAATAAGATGCCGGATGTGAATACGATCAATGTTTCTGGCGGTATTGAATGGATGAGTTTTGAGGAGACAGAAGATGCCTAAACTTTTCGTTGTTGACGACGACATCATCGACGTTCCCCTCTTTGTGAGAAGGAGAGGAAATTCTTTCGTCGAAGAAAAGGTTGCTCCTGGTTCTTATGAGATCTATAACACTCGTAAGATGCCAGGAACTGTGACTGTTACGAAAGAGCAAAATGCTCCTGTCGTTGCCAATCCTAATCCAGTTAATCTGGAACGGGGGCAGATGACTACAGTCAATCTCAATGACTTGGTATCTGGGGGTGTAACTCCATACACCTTCAGCTTGCAATCACCAATTACAGGATTCTCGATCTCTGGATCGGTCCTGACTGTCAACGGGAATGTTGCATCAATTGGTGCTGGTTTTGCGATCGTTGTGGTTACTGGAGCAAATGGTCAAAGCAACACCATCCGGGTGAACTACGAGATCAAACCAACCGCGGTCCCTGTGTTCACCCCCTTCGAGAACTCGATCTCGGTCCAGAACGCAGGGACCTTCCCTGACTACACCTTTACCGTCGGAGAGACGACGATCACCTTGGAGCGGACCAATGCCTGAAGTCAATGGTATCATTATCAAGAAAGCTTCGGAGACCCAATGGGATCTCCGGCCGGGGACTGGAAACTTCAACGTTCTTGGTCTCGATCCCAATACGAATTACCAGGCACGTCTCGTCGGACCTCAGGTCGATTTGAAGACCCTGGCTTCGACGGCTCCCTCCGCCCCTGCCCGTGTTTCTGATCCCCAAATCACGGGAACTGGATTGATTGGAGACACGATCACTCTTGCTGCTACGGGATCTGTTTCAGGAGTTCCAACTCCTAATCCAGGTGCACCTATCTGGCAGTATCGAATTGATGAGAATGCCTCGTGGGAGACTATCTCAGGACAGGCTGGGAACACCTATACACCTACTTCTGGATCGGTTACAGCTGGAGGTCGGATCCGGGCTGGGGTTCCTTATACCAACGACAGTGGGACAATCACCCTGTGGTCCAATGAACTAGAACTGTCGGAAATGCCACAGATCACGGCTGTCCTGAATCTCAACCCCGTCGATCAGCAGTCCCAGATCACCTTCAACACGGACATCAAAGGGCTCCCTACTATTACGCAGGGGCAGACGGTAGTCCCGGTGGTTCGGGATGGGACAACCAACCGCTGGCTCTTCATCGCTCGAGCCCAAGGACCCATCTCCTTTACGGCTATCAAGGATGGCTGGAAGACCTTCAACCTGAATGCTACGGTGGATTCGGCTTTGTCTGCCTTGGTTGAGCGCGACTATGAAATCATGTTGCAGGGTGACCCTGGTTCTGAGCCGGTGATCTTTGAGGAGCCGCAGGAATACGCAGGGTCTTACGTCACCCCGGACTCGTCCCTGACCAATGGCATGGCGAACCTCGTGGAAGCAGTGGTCTCGCGCAGCGGGGATGCCGTCACGACGACCCGCGATCCTCTGTTCACCTGGGATGACAGCATCGAGCCGATCCAGTTCGGCCATGCCTACTATCGCGGAACGACCGCGCTGGATGCGACCTTGATCGAGGGAACGGAAGGAGTCGCCATCTACACCGTCGATCCTGTCCTGGACGGCGGCAAGAACATCTATCGCCGCGACTGGATGGAAGGCGCGGGAAGCGACAGCGAACTGGCGGTGTTCAGCAACGGGATCGCGGTGGCGGCGCCTGCTAACTGGTGGGTGCCTGACAGTATTGTTGATGTGGACTTCCAGAACAACCGCGCTCGCATCAATGGTGTCAGCTACGCCAGCATCGAAGCGGCACGAACAGCCAATGCGATCAAGACCAGCCCTACCGGGGTTGATTATAGTGATGTGTCGGGCTTGGGCACTTCCTACGTTCTTGCCGCGAAGGGGATCACGGCTGATGTAAACCAAACGCAAATCCTAGCCGCGCTGGATGATGGAGACGATGGGATCACAAATGACGAAATCGTCTATGTGGGCCGGCACTTCGCGAATAACGAATATCGAGCAGCACTTTTCTCGCAAGCCGGTAACAGCTCCCGCCTCGGTTCGATCACCTCGCCCCTTCTGTCGACAAGCAGCCCTGTCCGAATGGCGGTGCGCGCCAAGAGCGGTAATTACTATGGGATGGTAAATGGGGTAGCAGGGGCATCTTCAGCCGCATCTGGCGCTCTGCCAGCCGTGAACCGTGTCGCCTACGGCAAGCGGTCTGTGGCCTCTGAACTGTCTTGGACCGGCGCTGTCCATCGTGTGGTGGTCATAAATGCCGATCTGACCAACGACCAAATCAACGCCCTTCTAGCCTGAGGATCATGACATGACCCGTAAGTTTGGACCTTATCTCAATGGCCGGACCGTCACGAAGCGGCATCGCGGCGTGACCAAGACCAGGGCGGATTGGGGCAATGAGCCTGCGCCCAGCGAGGAAATCACGATCACGGCCTGGGACGGCAAGACTGTCCTGGTGCCCGAAACCATTGCCTCGATCTCCCAAGGCCATGTGGTGCCTGCCGAGGAGGGCGGCACCTATGTCGTCCTCTCTGATCTGCCGGACTTCAACACGGTCACCGAACTGACGGGCGAGACGGACACCGGAACACCGGTCAAGATCAACCTGGTGCCGCGTCGGCAATACCGGGGCCATGCCAAGGGCATCAACTACATGCTGCCGATCGACAAGACGACCGGCATGGTCGCGTTCGAGAAAGGGCGGTCTGGGCACAAGTATTTCGCGACCCGCCGTCCCCGCAATGATGTGAGCGGCAAGGGTGGATATACCAAGCAGGACATCGCCACTGAATTGGGCGTGGCCTTGTCCTCGATCACCGACACCTGGATCAGGGATAATGGTATCTACGGCAAGTCCGAGAACAAGCCGCTGGCTTTCGAAACGGCCGCTGCATTGTGGTCGAACCTTCTCAAGACCCGGGGCGGAAATGGCCGCTTCTTCGAGTCAAACTGGCTCGTTATTGAGGCCGGGTTTGATTATTCGGACTTCCGTCACCCATCTGGCGGAAACTTCATCCCAGATCACACTTCAGGCGAAAGCCCGTTCCACCCGGTTCTGATTACCAGCTACGGGACCGGCACTCGCCCGTTCATCAACCATACCGGTGCAGCGCAGTTTCAAGACCGCGTAACGGGCAACTGGATTTGCCAGCAGAACGTGGATTGCCCCTACATCTGGAACCTTTCGGCCTTTAGTGCCATTTACAGCCACGTCGATGTGTGGGGTCACAAAGAAAGGCTGAGGTATCGCGGTGGCTTCTACCTTCAAGGCGGCGGCCACAAGACGATGTATCGGTGCGGCTCGTTCGACGCACATCCTCTGCCCGCTGATGCAAACTCGACGCAGCTTGCCAACAACAATTGGGGCAGTGGCGGAGCCAAGCACCACGCGAGCGTCTACACCGAGACGCTGGACAGCTTCCTGTGCTTGGAAAGCTATCCTGATATGGGAGGATGGGAGCGCGGGTATGACCTGACCAACAGGATTTTTGCCGATCCTGCGGACCCGACCACTTTCCTCCCCGTCCCGCCGACTGCCCTGGCCCATAACTTCTATATCCAGCACAACCATGCGAACGCCACGCTTCGGCGCAACTGGGTCACGCGCGGTTCGTCTCATGCGATCCAAATTCGACCGGGCGGGATCGTGGAAGATAACGTGCTGGCAGAGGCCAATGTCTTCGGCAACGCGCCCGGCACCAGCAAAGACCCAGTAACCGACATCAATTCAGTGGGTCGCATGGGGAATTATATTTCGTTTGTCGGCAACATCCTGACGTCCGGTGGGTATAAGCGCGTAGCATCAAACATGCGACCGGCTGCGGTCAATTTCGGCTTCTCCCTCGACGGGAGCGATCCGGAGGCGTTTGAAAACATCGTCATGCACTGGGCAAACCCGGATGACGCGGCGGAGCGGGTGGAAAAACTGACCAACCAGGGCAAGGAGCAGATGGCCTTCGCGTTCAACTATGGCTCTGATACCGAATATGCCCAGCCCCACGACAACTGCTTCTGGGATTGGGTAACGCCCACTTGGATAAGCAACCCCGACAACGCGATTGCCAAGGGTGCGGACCCTGCGGTCCTGGATGAAACCACAATCCAGCGTTTCGCCGCCACGCAGATGGACCTGACGGGCGTCGAAGAGGGCGATAAAATTCACGCCTATTTCGACTGGCTGCGGACCCTCACGCCTGCGCAGCGGGAAGAGCAGCGCCGCCTGTTCCAGCAGTATTTCCGCGAACCTTGGCCGGGGCTTTACCGCGCCCCGCGCACGGCAGCGACGACTGACGTGTTCCAGCCGAACCGGCGCTTCTCTGGCGTGCTGTGGGCGGATCGCCGCAACTGGCTGACGGAGATGGTGCCGGGCACGGTCTACAAGGACAGCGTGCAGCTTCGCGGGGCCACGACGCGCTTCGGGGAAGTCACGTCTGAACTGGCGACGGTGGACGGTGAAGGCGCTGCGCTGCTGGAATGTGTCTCGGGTCGTCTGACCGCCGACACCCTCAACAACATCGACGTGGTTCGCGTCAGGGACGTTTCCGGTCAGCTTTACATCAAGACCGCCACCAACGTCCCGACGTTCCTCGTCACCCAGGGCCGGCTGGTGTTCGACTGCCCCATCTCGGGCAAAGATCTGATCATTGATGACCAATATGCACAGGTGTTCCTTGGACCAGACTACACCGTCAGCAATGGCAAGGTGCTAGACATCAGGATCGGCAAGCAGGGCTATATCGGTCACAAGGGCAGCGGCACGGCTGCTCTAAAGGTCCAGTCCGGCGGCATCATGCGCTTCCGTCACTTCGATGCTGTCACGACCACGACCTCTCTGACGGCGGCGATGCCCAAGCTGGAGCGCATCCAGGAGGACTGGTCCACCCCAGCCTCGACAGTCAACGTCACGGTGACACTGGACGCGGGCAGTATCATCGAGGTTGAGAAGGGTGCGGCGGTTGCGGGTTCCGTCCACGACCTGACCGGGCCGGGCTACACCTTCGTAGACAATGGTGCGATCCTCCCGCCCGGTCTGGTCATCACGAACGGCAAGCCGATCTACACGGTCCCTGCCTGACCTGACTTCCGGCGCTTTCGCACCATCGCGAGAGCGCCGATCCCCGAGGGTGGAAAAATGACTGAGCCAAACATCATAGAACTAGCGAGGTCGCTTGAGAGAATAGCCGCCAGACTAGAAAAAGTCAATGAACCATGTCCATTTTCAGCAGAGGAAATTGCCCAACTCAAACGTGCCGGTGAACTCGTTCAATGGTTTGAGACAGCAGGATGGATGGGAAAGCGACTTCTGGCTTTCCTTGCAGCAATCATTCTTCTAATGAGCCAAGGACAATCGATATGGGACAAGTTCAAGGAATTCATGGGAGCAGGCCAATGAGCCCAACTGATAGGCGATCTATACGAGTCATCATGTGGTTCTTCGTTTTTCCAATTGCACTCGTGCTCTATACAGCAGCTTGGCTGGTCCCCGCAACATGGTGGTATGAGCCTGGTCGAATCTCCATCTCAGATGCTCAAGTTGGGGAAGAACCAATCGTCTCGATCACTCGAACAATCCACAGAAGCTTTGATGGAATGTACTCAGTGAGTATCTGGAAAGATCCACCTGATGGTCACATGACTTGTGGTGGTTCTGATAATTTGCGATATCGAGGTGGCTTGTTTGAGCCTCATGAAGCCCCAATCACACAATGGGCTGACGATGAATGGTGTGGTCGACTTCCTGTTGGTAAGTATTACGCCGAAGTGTGTTGGACAGTGATCCGACCTTTCGGTGGATTGCTTCCTGATAAAGTGGTCTGCACAACAAGCAACATGTTCTCTATCTTTCCAAGAGAGGAGATGGAATAATGTATGATTGGAAAGCAATCCAACAACGCCTGAAAGATTTGGGCTTCTACAGTGGTAAAGTTGACGGGGACCGTGGTCCCCTCACCAATCAAGCCATCGTAGCGTTCAAGAAATCTATCGGCTTTGTCGCGAGGGATTATTATGGGCCTCTGACCCATGAAGCCCTGATGAAGATTGCACATTCAACCAAAGAAGAACCTTGGATGTCCGAGGCTCTTCTGGTCAAGGGTCTACATGAACGGAAAAACTACACCACCCTGAAGCAGTGGTTCGACAAGTCTGTTCAATGGATCAATCCCAAAGAGATTCCCTGGTGCGGCGCATTCGTTGCCACCTGCTTCAGGAAATGGAATCCAGATATCAAGCTTCCTGAGAATCCTCTCGGAGCACGACAGTGGGGGGCGTTCGGGCAACCCGTCTCCCCCCGCCGTGGGTCAGTTCTCACATTCTGGCGGGGGAGTCCGAAAGGTTGGCAGGGTCATGTTGGATTTTACTATGCTGAGGACAGCAGCGCATACCATGTTCTCGGTGGGAACCAATCTGATGCTGTGACGATCACGCGCATCGCCAAGAACCGTCTTCTACAGTCACGCTGGCCGTTGGAGCGGGAAGTGAGTGGAAGTGTTGTGTTTGCAGATGCTTCTGGAAAACTGTCAACGAATGAGGCCTGAAATGAAAACAATCATTCCTATTTGGTTCGCCAAGACTGCAAGTTGGTGGACGGGACTTTTCCCAACGATCCTTGCAGCAATTGAATTCGTCTTCACCACCTTTGGTTCTGACCAGGGTGGTCCTGTCGCCGAGTCAATTGTCTATGTTCTTTCAGCATTCGGAGCAGACATCAGTGCTGAAATGATCTCTGAGGTCATTCGAAAGCTGACACCTCTCTACCTGCTACTGTTCGCGTACAACCGAGGAACCTTCACTGGACAAATCCCTCGGCCGTATGTGCTGACACCTACCAAGGAGAAACAGGTAGCGGCTGTCGTAGAGAATGGTCTGGAAGCCTTCAAAGAAGGTCAGAAGATTGGGAAACTGTTGAAATAACAAATGGGCCGGGGATCAAACCCTGGCCCATTTTCATTTTCACGCCCTGTACCGCGCCCCGCCGCCTATAACCGCCCGCCTAGTTATTTTCTTAACCGCTGGAGGCGCTGAGCAGCTGTTCTAGTCCTTGGTCAAAGCGCCGCGCTACCCGTATAGCGGCCCGCGTTACCGCCCGCCTACGGCCTGATTTTTACCTGTGGCAATTTCGGCGAGTTGGTTACGAAGACGAAGAGCAGCAACCTCTGCCAACAGTTGTTGGCGCTTGGCTTCCTTCTCAGCATCACGAGCCCTTTTCCGATTCTTCTTGGCATCAAACTCTTCCTTCAGCTTCTGCTCTTTCTTTTTGTATTGCCGCATACGCTTCAGGTTGGCACCAGGCATCGCAATCTTGTACTGTGGCTTCTTGGGCTCAGGCATTTTCCAAGTCAGGTAGATTGGTGCATCGTCCTGCTTTTCTCGAACGGGACATTTCGCAAACATTACCAGTTGGTCATACCTCACGCCACATTCGTTGCATACGTACTTCCCTTTCCTCTTCGGATCAGGCACCCATTCATGGCGAATTCGAGTATCGTTAGTGGGTTCCAAGAGTTTGTCTCGGACCCAGGACCACCGAGTTCCGTTCTTGATGTGGTAGACCATTTGAGAGGAGACTGCGAAATGCTTTCCAATCTCGTAGACAGGTACATCGCAGGAAAGCATGGCGAATATCTGGATGACCTTCTCAACATCGAGGTAGTGTCCTTGTTTCTTTTGATAGCCCTGTTTCTGGAAGTATGAACCGATGCCCTCAATATCCGTCTGGGTCATATCCTTCCTCCCCCGCTGGCCACGCATCATTGTCTACTGCATTGAACAAGAGTTGCTCGAGTTGTTTCAACTGCGCCGGGACCACCCTCTCTCGAACTTCGAACTCTGACCAATCCTCGCCGTTGATGGTCATAGGATAACCAACTTCCAAATCATGGTATTCTGTCCAAGGTTCATAATCATGAGGGAAGGAGCGGGGAGTCGCAGAAACCTCCGTTTCAACCTCGAGTTCGAGTTCGTTGAATGCTGCACAGATATGATCATCTGTCACAGTGACGGTTACTTTTTGATATACTCTAGGCATCCAGTCGGTTATCCTTATGCTGATGTCCACCAGTTCTTTCATATGTAACACCTTCCCAGAGACCACATTTCCAACATGACTGGAATTTCTTCCGAGTCCAAGTACCACAGTGTTCACAGACACGTTCAGCGTGTTCTTCAATTTCTTTTGAGAGATCGAGACTCATAGCAACCACTCCCTCGGATCATCACCCAGAATCGTGCTGGCGATATCCATCTTGTTACGGAAACTCTTCAGCATCTTCACTTGGATCGTGCCTGGTGTAACCAAGTCTGTGTAAAAACAAGTCTCACGTTGCCCTGCCCGGTGCGGACGATCTTCCGACTGGAGACGGTGTTCCAAATCCTCTGAATTGGAATAGAAAATTGTCTGTCTTCCATTGAGCCAGGTGTTGCCGAAGCCACCTGATTGTTGGGTTGAGACGATGAAGCGGCATTCTTTTTCTGTGATAAATCGAGTGGCTTCAGAATCTCTTGTGCGGGTGTTGCCGCCGTGAAATTGCGCAATAGAGTTGTCGCCATACTCCTTTTTGACCGCTTCGACAATCCGATCAATATCTTCACGGTATCGAGACCAGATAATACAGTCGGACGATGTCTCCTCAATAGTTTCGAGAAGAGCATCGATTCTGTTTGTTGAGAGTCGGTGAACATTTCCCTCTGCATCCTTTACGTGACCACATACGATCTGCTGGAGTTTCATCAAGATGGTGATTGCGTTTTGAGCAGAAGTGAAACCGCCCTTGAATTCTGCGAAGGCCTGATCTCGCATCTGAGTGTAGACCGACATCTGTTCATCCGTCAGTTCTACTTCTCGCATCTGATAGACTTTCTCGGGGAGATCGAGACAATCTTCTTTTAGAACACGATAACTGTGATGTTGTATCTTATCCTTCAGTTCTTCCTGATTTCGGAAGCCGACAATCACCTTGGCTTTCCGCGTACCAAAGTGACGCTCCTGCATGACCGCGTAACGCGCACGGAACGAGAACCAGCTGTTGTGACCCAGAATCTTCGGATCAAGGAACGTGAACTGCCCATACGCATCCAGAGGATTCTTGGTGATCGGAGAGCCGGTCAGGATGCGTCTGAATGCACATAGCTTCCCGAGATTGATGATGTTGATGGTGCGCTGTGCCTCAGGGTTCTTGATCCTTGTGGCTTCGTCGACAGACATCTTCACCTTGTATTTTCCTTCGGGGTTCTTGGAGCATGACTCAATGAAACGCTTCACATACTCGAGTGCTTTCTTGCCCGAGGACACGGACTCGATGTTGATAACCAGGATTCTCAGAGAATTGGCGGGGGAGAGAAGCTTCTCGAGCGCACGCTTGTTCTTACTGTTGCCGCCCCCCGCTTCCCATTTGGCTGCGACATAGGGAATCGCCATATGTGTCTCGAGTTCGCCAGATGTCTTGATCCAGTTGTTGTACACACCTTTCGGAGCCCAAATCACCCATGCATCAAGCAGTCCACAGGAATACATGATCCCTGTCTCATCACAGTCGACTTTCGACTTTCCGGTACCCATTTCCATCAGCCATGCATAGGCGGGGCGGGGGCGACGGTCCAGAATCCCTGACTTACGAAGAGCAGTCTTCTGGTGCTCATAGGGTTTGGTCTTGAACTCGTAGAGCATGTTAACCTCACGTGGGGAGAATGTCCACCTAGTATAGCCTAACAAACGCCCGAAGAAAAGCGTCGCCTTAATGCACCCGTATATGAGAACTTGAAACTTTGTCGCCTCCCCCGCACACACTATTCCAGCGTCATTGTGGCACGTAATCCTATTGCTTTATTATTTTACTTTTCGGAAGCAATAATAAAAACGATAATGTGATTTTTCTTTTATTACAACGGGTTGCGTATCTTGCTTTTCGGTTATTATTGTTTTATTAGTTTTTCCTCACATGTGCTATACGTACGTGTGAGCATATACGTGTATCACACCTGACGAATAATCCAATAAAGCAATAATGATTTTACTATAGGGTTTTTCAGCGTATTAGATGGTATTGTTTTTCGGTTATTACTTTATTACTTCCGCTTAAAATGCTAGTAGCGCCCGAGCGTTTGCCGGGTTATAGTAGGGCTTCCAGTAAGTTTATCCGGAGACATCAATGGGTATTTTCGAGGAATTAGCCGAAGAGGCTAAGGACGTCAGCGGTGTGGCGAGCGACGCTGATCTCAAAACCCTCTCGGAAAAGGCAGCAGAATTCGTTGCTTTGGAACAGAAGAAGAAGGTTCTCGAATCGGAACTCGAGAATCTGAATAAAGATATCCATGAGATGAAGCACAAGACGCTTCCGGATATCATGCTGAGCCTCGATGTCGACAAGCACGGTCTCGCGAGTGCTGGTGTTGATATTGTGCTCGAAGATTATGCGAAGGCGAACATTTCTGCGGAATGGGAACCCGAGCGTCAGGATGCAGCTTTCGCGCATCTGGAAGAACTGGGTGTGTCGGATATTATTCGCACACAGGTGACCTTCTCCTTCAGTAAAGATCAGTATGCGCATGCGATGACTGTCGTGGCGATGCTGAATCTGATGGCGGAGAAGATTGACGAATTTGGTGGTACGGAGATTCCGATTCCGTCCGTCAAGAAGAGCGTTCCTTGGAACACTCTGACTGCAACGATCAAAGAGTTGCACAAGAAGGGTGTCGCTGTAGATCTCGAGAAACTCGGCGGCATGATCGGTAATATTGTCAAAATCAAAGTGAGGAAGTGACTATGGCTAAAGCAGCTGTAAAGAATGATGCTGAGACCGTTGAGATTTCGGACGAAGCGAATCTGCCTGCGACCAGTGAAGGTGGATTCCAGCTTCCCGCTGGCTTGATGGACGAAGTTGCCGAAGTTGGCGATCTTGGCTATTCGGAGAAGCAAGAAGACTCGATGATCCCGATTCTGGCGATTCTCCAGGATCAGTCGGGTGAGGTGAAGGCGAGACATTCGAAGCGCATCGATGGTGCTCAGGCGGGCGACCTGATCATTCGGTCGATTCAGAAGGTTATCAACATCGCCCAGGACGGGCCGATGATCTTCCAACCTTGTGGCTTCCAGCATGTCTGGGTCGAGTGGCAGGGTGAAGTCGGTGAAGGTGTTCCTGTCGGTCAGTTCGATTTCGATTCGCCGCCGGAAGACACCAAGGAAGTTCAAGACCCTGAGAACCCGGACAAGAAGATGCTGATCCGGGACAACGGCAACCGTCTGGTGGATACTCGCTACCATTTCGGCTATGCTCTGACGGACGACGGTGCGATGCCCCTGGTAATTCCGATGGCCGGCACGAACCACACCGTGTCGCGTCAATGGACTGCCACCATGAAGCAATTCAAGCTTCCGAATGGCACCAAGGCCGCAGCGTTCTTCCGGAAATATGCGGTCAGCACCAAATACCGCGAGCGTGGATCGCAGTCCTGGTTCAACTATGACGTGAAAGACTTGGGCTGGATCCATGACGAGAATCAGCTGCGGGCTGGTCTGGAACTTCTGAAGTCCCTGAAGGACAACAAGGTTCAGGCGAACGTTGCTGAGATGGGCGAAGGATCAGGCGCTTCGGTGGTTGATCCGGATACGCTGCCGATCTGAAATGACCAGGCTCTCGAAGGAACAGTTGCTTGCTCTCGTTAATGAGGGCAAGCAGATGGTCGAAGTCGATCGCGAGTACACACACAAGAAGTCTGGTGACGTGTATTGTGTCAGTGAGGTTGGACTTAACGAGTCGGACCTATCATTAACAATCGCATATTATGACCCAGAATGGCCTGATGTGACATTCTATCGGCATATTGTCGACTTCCTCAACAAATTCGAGTAGAGTAGTGGCCGGGGATTCCCGGCCATAACTTTGCGAATTGGAGGGTCCGGTGAGGAACACTGCAGAAAGATTCATGGCCCTGTTCGCAGGGTACGAAGATGCGCATGGAACGCATGGTAAAACGGATAAGAACGATGCGAAAGGTGGAAAACTCGAGATCAAGAAATCAGCACGAACCCTTCGTGAGTCAGTTACCATTGAGATGTGGGAACAGCATCTATCAGGTGACAGAGCACTTGGGATTATCCCGATTCGAAAAGATAGCACATGTCTCTGGGGATGTATTGACGTCGATCGATATGACATCAACCACGGAGAGGTAGTGAAGGAACTGAAGAAGCGAGGCCTCCCGCTGGTCGTGTGTAAGACCAAGAGCGGGGGAGCGCATGCATATTTGTTCCTCAAGTATCCAGAATCAGCAGAAGATCTTCGTGCTACTCTGAAGAATGTTGCAGCATCTATGGGTTGGGGTGATTGCGAGATATTTCCGAAGCAGAATCGCATTCTGTCTGAAAAAGGTGACCTGGGTAACTGGCTCAATATGCCCTATCTAGGTGGTGATGAGTCTAATCGTTACGGTGTACGTGAGAACGGTCTCGCGATGACGGTTGAAGAGTTTTTGAATTATGCCGAGTCGATGGCTGTCGCACTTCATGAAGTGAAGTACACCCGACCGATTGCAACTGAGAAGCGTGGTCAATCTGAGTCGGATATTCCATTCGCGGATGGTCCTCCATGTCTTCAGCACCTATCACTCCTCGGATTACCTGAAGGAACAAGGAACAAGGGTCTCTTCGCGTTCGGCGTGTACTGTAAGAAGAAATACGGCGAGAGTTGGAAAGATCAGCTAGAAGAGATCAATCGTAAATACATTACTCCACCGCTCGATTCTGAAGAGATGATGGGCATCATCAAAAATCTTGAGAAATCAGAATACAATTACAGTTGTCGTGATACACCACTCTGTAACCATTGTGAGTCAACCGTGTGTCGAACACGGAAGTTTGGTGTTGGTGGGACAGGTCTCTATCCAGTTGTGAGTGGTCTGTCGAAGTTGAACTCAGAACCACCTATCTGGTTCTTGGATATCGATGGTGATCGGATTGAGTTGTCAACTGATGCTCTACAGAACTACCGATCGTTCCAGGCGGCATGTATGGAGCAACTAACAATCTTCTTCATGCCAGTGAAACATGATGTCTGGTCTCAGATGATTGGTGAGGCGATGCAGAATGCTACGATCATCGAGGTGCCACCAGAAATGTCCATTAAGGGTCACTTTATGGAACTCCTTGAGGCATTCATCACTGACCGACACAAGGGCGAACGGTGGGAAGACATCCATCAGGGACGTCCTTACTTTGATCCAGAAACAGCTCAGCACTGGTTCCGTTTGCAAGATTTCATGAAGCTACTCGAGCGAGAGAACTTCAAAGTCTGGGGACGGAACAAAGTGGGGAAACTCCTCGGTGATCTGGGAACCAAGAAGGGAAAGAACATTGGTGGCAAATTCGTGAACCTCTTTGCAGTTCCGGACAACTTGTTCACTGCTGATCCAGAAGCTATCATTCCGGACGTTCCAGTAGACCCAATCTAGGTGATGTAATGATACATGCAAAAGTTCCAACATTCACACATGCTCAGTTGATTAAACTGATCCATTATGATCCTATAACTGGGATAATGACTTGGAGAGAAAGTAGAGGGCGATGTAAAGCTGGAGAAGAGGCTGGATGGAAACAAGCTGATGGACATCGAGCTATTTGTTTGTTTCGAGAGAATTGGTATGTGTCACGACTTGCAGTTTTCTATATGACTGGTGAATATCCCCCACCAGAATTAGTTGTCGATCACGAAAATAGAATAAGAGATGACAATCGCTGGAAGAATATACGAGTAGTTACACAGTCAGTGAATGTTCAGAATAGTCACTATATGGAGCAGGCAGCAACTAGGAGAGATCTTTATGTTGGAACCTGAAATTATTCTCGGTCCTCCAGGTTGTGGAAAAACTACATCACTTCTTAATATTGTTGACGAAGAACTCTCAATCGGAACTCCACCCGACAGAATTGGGTTCTTCTCATTCACGAAGAAAGCTGCGAATGAAGCAATAGATCGAGCCGTCAAGAAGTTCAATCTACAAAAGACAGATCTACCATTCTTCCGGACACTACATTCGATGTGCTTTCACACACTTGGCTTGAGTAATGCTGATGTGTTTGAAGGCAAGAAGCTGCTGGAATTTGGAGACTGGCTCGGAATACGATTGAGTCAGTCTCTAAAGATGGATGACTCAACACTCTTTGGGTTTACCGAAGGGGACCGTGCACTTCATATGGAGAACATGGCTCGGGTGATGTGTGTTCCACTTCGCCAGCTGTATGATCAGTATCACGATGGTCTTCCTTGGACGTTCGTGGACCGTGTGGCTCGTGGTCTGGAAAAGTTCAAGCGAGCCAAGAATCTCTACGACTACACAGACATGCTGTCAATGTTTGCAGATGGGGACTGGGCACCACAGCTTGAAGTTCTCATCGTAGACGAAGCACAAGACTTGAGTCTGCTGCAGTGGAGAGTTGTCGAGAAACTCGCCTCCCGCTCCTCCCGTGTCGTTGTGGCCGGAGACGATGATCAGGCCATTTATCGTTGGGCTGGTGCAGCTGTTGAACATTTCGTGGACATGCGGGGGAACACACGAGTTCTGGGTCAATCATGGCGGGTGCCAGCTGAGATACAGGAGATTTCGAATGAACTCATTGGCAAAGTTAAGCATCGTCGTGATAAGGAATGGAGACCTAAAGAAGGACAAGGAATACTGGAGCGAGCAAGTTCGATCTATGACATCGATTATTCCGGCACTGACATACTTGTATTGGCCCGGAATGTCTTCTCTCTCAGAAATCTCGCTGCGCATCTTCGAAGGGAAGGTCACCAGTTCGATTTACGATCATCACCATCTATTAAGCCTGCGGTTATCGGTGCGGTTAGAAGATGGGAGGACCTTCGAAGAGGCAAGGAAATATCCGTCGACGATGCTCGATTCCTTTACGAACAAATGTCGAGTGGCAAAGGTGTTAGAAGAGGATATAAAAAGATTCCTGGACATCCTGATGATCTCCAAGTCGACCTCGCGTGGCTGAAGAAGAATGCTGGATTGTTGACTGACAAACCTTGGTTCGATGCTCTAGATCGTATTCCGAGGGAAGAATTGAATTACATTCGTGCGGTGATCCAGCGTGGCGAGACGCTTGGGAAATCGAACATTCGACTGTCTACAATCCATGGTTCAAAAGGTGGCGAGGCCGACCATGTGATTCTTATTCCAGATATGGCGAAACGAACACATCAAGAGATGCAAAGTAACCCTGAAGACGAGGCTCGTGTATGGTATGTTGGAGTGACTCGGACTCGTCAAAAACTCACTCTGGTGAAGCCGAGTGATGTTCTCCACTATGACCTATAAAAATATCAACTTGGGCGTAAAATAACGCTTTACAACGTCCTGATGCGGGGGTAAATTAAGAATATGGTTGAAGCGGCGGAAAAGGGAGTTGTTGCAGTTACCCGGAATGGGGAAGGTGATTTCTGGTGGTTTCCTGATTGGAAGTCAGCATATACCCACCCTCTTATCCAGTACGGGGATGTGATCTGTGAAGGCCCAGATTTCATCGAGAGGAATTGGACTCGTCGAGAATTTCCCTGGTTGTTGTCAGTTCTGGTTGATCCAGTTGAACGTTCGGAGATTCTTGTAGACTTCAAATCTAAAGGATGGGACAACTGGATCCTCACCATGGATCGCTATCGCGGGCTTCTTTGGCAAAAGATGCTCGATAAGTGCAAACCTCTACCCACTGAGGCAGAAACCATTTTTGAAATCATCAAGCGAGATCGTCTCGCACCAAACCTGGAGACCAGAAAGATGGCTAAAGACCCGAAGAACACCGAAGCTGCTGCGACCACCGAGACCAATGCTGGTCAAATCGTGAGCGATGCTGCTCCTGCTTCGGAAGCGACCACCGAAAAAGGTACCACGAAGCGCAAGCCTCCGGTCCGTGAGCCCAAGTACAAGAACGAGTCGATCATCACGCTGCTCGCCGACAAGGATGGCAATCCCTATGGCGCCGAGAACAATCCGAAGCGTGCTGGTTCGAAATCGGCTGAGCGGTTCGCGCTCTACACCAATGGCATGACTGTCGAACAGGCCATTGCTGCCGGCCTGACTCGTGGTGACCTGGAGTTCGACGTCCAGAAGAACTTCATCGCGATCAAGAACCCTGCCTGAGTTTCCAGGATCGGGCCTGGGTGTTTTCGGAATGGTTGCAGCCTGATCGCGCCACGACTGACTGAACTCAATCCTACGCACATGGCCCGTCGACCCCGGAGAGAAATCTCCGGGGTTTTTCAGTTTTACGGCAGACCGCTGAAGCGGTATAATTCTTGTATAACGTAACGCTGGAGACCCACCAATGGACCAACAAATCGAAGCACTCTTGAAGACAACAATCCAGGCGAAGGTGATCGAAGCATTCAACACAACACCTGAAATGGTTGAGAAGTTGATTGCTGCAGCCTTCAACAAACCTGTAAGTGAAAACACAGGTCATCCGAAGACTTCGCATGAGTATGGTGTCAAAGAAGTTTCATATCTTGATTGGTTGGTCGGTCATGAACTTCGCAATGCGGCTCGGGAAGCTGTGCGAGAGTACATGGTCGAGCATAATGCTGCTGTCAAGGCGAAGGTTGTTGCAGCAATTCAAGCTGGTGAGTTTGGAAGTAAGATTGGTGAAAGAGTTGCTGAGATGATGGAACAAGACTGGCGTTGGTCTTTCAGCATTGAGAGGAAGGATTGAATCATGGATCCCACACCCTTCTTCAATTTCATCCAGGAACGCTACCGCATCTTCCTGAAGAAGCAGGCCGGGGAGCCTCGTCCTTGGACCAAGGATGAGATTCTCGACTATTACAAATTCACGAACGTGTTTCGTGAAGATGATCGCACGACTGTGTGGTTCCGAGAGAATGTTCGTGATCCGCTCCGGAATCGAGAAGACATCATTCTGGCGACGGTTCTGTTCCGTTGGTTCAATCGGACTGTGAGTGGTGAAGCATTGTTCAACACCGATGATCTTTATGTTGGAGATAATCCATATGAAGAGTTCCGAAAGTCTGGTGATGGGCAGATCATCAAGGATGCTTTGCTCAAGCATATTGGTCCTCATGGTCCCTTCGTCACAGGTGCCTACATCATCAAGACTCCGAGCGGAATGACAAAACTGCACGGTGTGTGTTGGGCCTTGGAGCATTTCTGGAGGGATAAGTACCCACTTCGATACACGCGACACAATGTAGAACGTGATTGTGTCCTCATCGACAATGTCAGTTGGAGAGGAGGTGCAGAAATCATGTTTGATACAAATTGCACGGTCACTCTCCAAGACGCCTGGGACTGGCTTCGCAAGTTCAGCTACCTGGGTGATTTCATGGCCTATGAGGTTGTGACCGACCTCCGCTTCACTCGGGCCTTGGAGCGTGCTCCCGATATCATGACCTGGGCCAATGCTGGACCCGGTGCGATGCGTGGTCTAAACAGACTTCATGGTCGGAAGCTGAATTTCACTCAGAAGAAGGAAGAGTGGAATAAAGAAATGTTTGATCTTCGAGTTATGTCGAGACCAACTGAAAATTGGCCTTGGCCCGAGCGTCCATTAGAGATGCGAGAGATCGAGCACTCGCTATGCGAGTTCGACAAGTACCAGCGAGCAAACAATGGTGAAGGAAGGCCACGAGGAACGTATCGATGAAACCTCTGAAGAAGAAAAGGGAATACAACGAATGGGCTGTTCAGTCTCGATTTCCAGGTGGTAGGAAATACATCGCCTGGAATGCTGAGAGCAGGACATACGTCAATTACAGTTGCCTTGGCGAAACAACTGACCGCAACTATGCATGGGTTGGTACTGCTGAACAGTTCAAGAACATGCAGAAGGAATATCCTTGGACGATCGACTTCAAGCGATATCTTGACGGTGACGAGAAACAAATCTAAGCACCTCTAAGGAGCAACCACATGACCCCACCCCGTAAGCGCATCTATCTCGAACGTATCCCGCTGAAGGATCGGGTAAAAATGTTCAGATCGAGCGAACTTGCCTCTGTGTTGTCCGCAGTGATCTTTACCATGTTCGTCGCTGCGTCAGGCTCGTTCATTATTTTTCTGTTCGGTTAGGAGCATCCCCATGAAACACTTCGACCGAGCGCTTCTCCCCGCTGATCCCCGTAGCGCCAGCCCTTTTGACAGGGTATAATACCCTAAGAGAAGGAGAAATCTGATGTATCTACCATTCCCAAACCCTGTAATCAGTGCAGCGGTTTTACCGGATAACGTCGTTCTGGACAACTTTCGTGACGCTCGTGATCTTCATCGAGACATTCAGGCGGGGGAGGCTGAAGATTCTGAGTGGAAGCCATACCTGGTCTATCTCATGATGATCGGAGACTGTATGGCTCGAGAGATTGTTCGCCGTGGTCTTATATTCGAGCCAAATCTAATTCTACAGCATCCACAGAACCAGTATCCTGATTATTGGAAGAGCATCCTTGTTCCGAATTTCGAGTTCTGGCACGGTGATATGGATCAGGATGGATCATTAGGATGGTTTCCAGATACATATCCGGGGAAAGAAGATGAGCCGGCTCCAGGAAGCACTGACGTTCCTGCTGGGGATGAATATCTCGAGGGAATCACCAGGAAACTTGAGGAGTCCGAAAATGTCGAATGATATGATGATCGCGATTCCTTCTCGGGGTCGTCACAAGCAGGTGCTAGGATTCCGGGACACTCTCAAATGTCTGTCACCGAAGCTTCGTGAACACACGTTTATGTTCACGCACGTTGAAGATGGTGGGCGTTACCGTGATCCGAAGATTCTTGAGCACGTTAATGACGTTATGATGTTGGGTTATTGGAACATTGGAGAGAAGCGCCGGCAGATGGCCGTTGAAGCGCGAAAGCGTGGATACAAGAAGATCCTGATGGTCGACGATGATGTAAACTTCCTGGTCCGTCGAGCACCCGACAATTGGCAGTTGAGGTACACGGAAGATGACGAAACAGTCGACATGTACAATGACGTCATTAGCTTGTTGGATTCTGGATATGCGCAAGTCTCCTTGGGTGCCCGAGAAGGAAACAATCGCTTGGGCCTCGGAGGTCGCGAAGCAGTACAACCTCACTATCGAGGGATGCGTGCCAACGCCTTCTCGGTCGATGAGTTTCTCTCACTGGAACATGGGCGGGTTCCGGTTATGGAGGATTTCGACATCACCTTACAACTCCTCCGCAGGAAGCGTCTCACTTGTGTAACTGTCTATTGGGCCACGGGCCAGAAGGCAACGAACACTGAGGGTGGTTGCTCGATCTGGCGCACACATGACCTACAAGAGCAAGCAGTGTACAAGCTGATGGATTTGCATCCTGGTTACGTGTCCGCACGTGTCAAGGAGAACAAGGGCGGTGGTGAGTTCGGCACTCGTGTCGAGGCCACCGTTCAGTGGAAGAAGGCGTATGAGATAGGAGACCGAGCATGACATATGTACTGAGTGGGCGCAACATCAACGATCTTTATCCTCAGGCACTCCATTTCGTCCAGCGAGATGGAGTGATTGAGGATTCGCGGGCTGGTCAGGTGAAGGTTGTCCCCTTCCCGGTTATGACTGTCACGGATCGACCCATGGAGCGCGTTCTCTTCGATGAGAATAGGGACGCCAATCCGTTCTTCCATCTGTTCGAGTGTTTGTGGATGTTGCACGGTGATCGGGATGGTCGCTGGCTGGATCGATTTGTGGGAGACTTTTCAAGTCGATTTGGTGAAGAGGGTGGAAATATTCATGGTGCTTATGGTCGTCGTTGGAGAGATTGGACGGGTTATGACCAGCTGGATCGAACAGTTGAAAGACTGAAAGCTGATCCGAAAGATCGACGTGTCGTTATCTCAATGTGGGATATGTACGTCGACTTCCAGAACCTGGGTGCGAAGCAGTGGAAAGATGTCCCCTGCAACACACACATCTATCCACGTATCGTGAATGGTGCTTTGGACATCACCGTCTGTGTTCGATCCAATGACGTGATTTATGGCGCTTACGGTGCCAACGCGGTACACATGACGTTCTTACAGGAATACCTCGCTGGCAGAATTGGTGTACCTGTAGGTAAGTTCTACCAGATGAGTAACAACTGGCACGCCTACACAGATGTGCTAAACAAGTTTGCGATTCATGGCATGATTGACACGAACTTCTATCGAACTGGTCGAGTCGAACCTTGGTCGATTATGTCCAATCCTGACAAGTGGGACCAGGATCTCCACAAGTTCATGATGGATCCAGTGAATACTCACGATTATGAGAACATGTGGTTCTATCTGACGGCTCGTCCTGCTTGGATGGCGCATCTGGCTTTCAAGGAGAAGAACTGGGAACAGTGTTACGAGTGGTTGGGTTGTATCGAAGCCACAGACTGGCAACTAGCTATGCAGCTGTGGATCAATCGTCGTTTCCAAAAGTGGACCAATAAACATGCTGAGTAACGGATTGAGTTCTCGACATATTGGTGACGTCCAGCGTTACCATATCTGGCCAACTGTTCAGAAGCAGAACGTGGGTCATCACACGTTCAACGTTCTGCGTATCTATATCGAGATGTTCGGATCACCACCTTCGAATGTCACTGTGGCAATCGTGTACCATGATGCTGGCGAACTTGGTACAGGTGACATTCCTTTCGATGCGAAGCGAGCGAATCCTGATCTGGCGCAGGTTGCAGAACGGATTGATTCTGAAACAGCATTTGAAGTTTCCGCTGGTAAGTACCATGACGGACTTGTCTCAACTGAAGAAGCTGTGAAGATCAAATGCGCTGATCTGATTGAAATGCTTGAGTTCGCAATAGAAGAGATGCGTCTCGGAAATGTTCACTATGGTTGGCAAATCGCTGAGAAGATTATTCCAGCTGTTCGAGTACTGATGAATAAGAATATGGATATGTTCTCTCAATACAATACAGATTACTTTAACGATCGTGCTCAAATGGCACGTCAACTTGGAGGAAAGAAATGACTGATCAATATCCGTGGCTCAAGCACCTCGAATCCATCGCAGGTGGAATCGTCAGCACTCTCCATGAGAAGGAGAAAGCATACGGTGGTTCCTGGCAGAAGCGTGGTGGTCCAGGTGCCTTCATGATGCTGGCTCGGAAGTGGGACCGCATCGAGAATATGGTGAGTTCTGCTCACTACGATATCTTCGAACTGGTGAAGACGAATCACGGAGACATCATCGACGACATCGATGACCTGATCGGGTATCTGCTTCTGGTCCGCGCCAAGGCGAAAGCAGATATTCTCGCAGCAGCTGATCGGAAGATGATCTCAAGCATGGAGCCTGGTCCAGGATACGTGAACCAAGACCCAGATATTGAGTCCCGAACCACACCGAATAGCACACCACATTCCACTGGATATATTGATTGGGAGAAAGAACTCTCTCCCCCGCTCCATCCGAAGCATAAGCCGCTCAGCGGGGAGATGAGAAGTGGTGTCGTACCTCACAAGATCAACACCACCCCAGAGATTTGATCAATGTCAGAACTCTCTTTGAAAGAGGGTGCATACTACACGGACCGACAAGGAAATCTTGTCGGTCCAATGGTTCGTATCGCACCGGCAGGACATAGGAGTTCATGGTTCGGTTGGGAATCATGGGAGTTTCAATGTGGTGATACATTTTACCATGCAAATGGTCAAACTCACATGCACAAAAGCAAGAGACTTGGTGATCTGGTCTCTGAAGTAATCCTGATTGAAAACGAGGAACTAGAATGTCCAAGCGGAAGAAAAATCCAGACCAACTCCCAATGGGATTCCTCCTTCCTGAAACGAATTGGGAGGTTCCTCGGTCTCTTCCGGATCTAACCGGAGAGAGAATCGTAGCTGTAGACATCGAGACCAAAGATGATGGACTGGCAAACGATATTGGACCTGGTTGGGTCTACGGTTTGGGGTGGATCGCTGGTGTTGGCATATCGACTTCTCGCGGATCATGGTATTATCCCATACGGCATCCCGAGACCTCGAACTGGGACCAAGGGCCAGTACGAGATTTTCTTCGTGAACTCTTCCTTTCTGATCGCCAAGTGGTTTTTCACAGGGCTATCTACGACCTTGGCTGGCTCACTACAAGTTGGGATCTCCCTCTTCCAAGGAATATTGAAGACACCATGATTATGGAGTTCACGCTCCATGAATATGAGAAGACATTCAACCTTGATGACACCTGTAAGAGGAACGGGATCAAGGGAAAAGATGAGCATCTGCTTCGGGCTGCAGCTGAAGCCTATGGATGTGATCCGAAGAAAGACATGTGGCGAATGCCAGCCAAGTATGTTGGACCATACGGTGAGCAGGATGGTGTAGCAACATTAGAAGCCGCCAAGCTTCTTTATCCTCAGATCGTGAACCAAGGTTGTGAAGCCGCGTATCGACTTGAGATGGACCTTGTTCCTATGGTCCTTGATATGCGTCGCACTGGTATTCCTGTCAACTCAACTTATGCTGAAGAACTCAAGCATCAGTTCATTGTTGATCGGAACAACATCCTTGGTGAGATCAGCCGGCGTCTTGCTGTGGGTCGTGAAGTCACGATTGGTGACATCAACTCACCACAGTTCCTGATGCGAGCGTTCGAGTCAGAGGGAATTCCTGTTCCTCGGACAGCGAAAGGCAACCCGTCATTCGAATCTGATGTCATCTCAAAGATTGATCACTGGCTTCCTGATCTAGTGGTCCAGTCAAAGCAGATGAACGAGGCTTCGAACAAGTTCATTGGAAACTACATCCAGGGATACACTCACAGGGGAAGAATCCATGCCGAAATCCATCAGACTAAAAGTGATGACGGAGGGACACGCACCACACGAATTGCCTATTCCGACCCTCCGCTCCAACAAATGCCTTCAAGAAATCCTCGAATCAAAAGGCGAATTCGTCAGATCTTTCAGCCTGAAAAGGGAACCATCTGGGGCGCGTTGGATTACTCGCAACAAGAATATCGACTGATTGTTCACTTCGCATATCTCATGAATCTGCCAGGTGCAGCTGAGGCAGTTGCGAAGTATCGGAATGATCCACGGACCGACTTCCATACTCTCGTCGCTGAGATGACGAAGCTTCCACGGAAGAAGGCCAAGGATGTTAACTTTGCCAAAGCATTCGGTGCTGGTGTTGCCAAGTTTGCTCTGATGACAGGTATGACCCTGGAAGAAGCAGCTGCAGTCATGGACCAATACGATGGTGAAATGCCTTTTGTGAAGATGCTAGGGGAAGCCTGTAGTCGGATTGCAAATCAGCGTGGGTATATTCGACTACTGGATGGTGCACGGTCCCGGTACGAACTCTGGGAACCTCGCTACCAAGACGGAGAGTTCTTGGCTGCTGTGAAGATTGAAGAGGCACAGAGTCGTATCCATGATGAGCACCACCCGTGGTACAAGAAGCGCCTGAAGCGGGCCATGACCCACAAGGCAATGAACTCACTGATCCAAGGTTCAGCTGCCCGTATGACAAAGTTGGCGATGCGTGCTTCATATCAAGCGGGCCTTGTACCGATGCTTCAAATGCACGACGAACTTGATTATAGTTTCAACGATCCTCGAGATGCGCAGCGTGCTTATGAGATCATGCGTGACACTGTGAAGTTGGAAGTTCCTGTTGTCGTGGATATGGAGTTCGGCGATACATGGGGAAGTGCAGAAGCTGATAAAGAAAATAATTGGGGTGCAACATGGGACGAAGCATGGGAGAAAGTACATGGAACACGATATACAGGTCACACAATTAGTTCCAATTGAGCAGTCGTACTTTGTTGAGGACAATGGCTGCTGGACCTGGGAAGGCTCTAAAGATCAGGATGGTTATGGACTGATCTCAGCTGTTCGTAATGGTTACAAAACTAAGATTCGTGCGAATCGTTGGTTCTATGAGAAATATAAAGGACCACTTCCTCCGGGAAAGAAAGCTTGTCACACATGTGATAATACAAGTTGTGTTAACCCTGAGCATCTTTTCGCAGGAACATCTAAAGAGAACTCACAAGATATGGTGAAGAAAGGTCGGCACAGAGGAATGCACGGTAAGCGTCAGTCGGATAAGACTCGAAAAGCTGTTGCAGAATCTAATAGGAGAAGACAACAACCAATTGGTAGAAACGGTCGTTTCATTAAAAAGAGTTAGTCACCAACCCGCTGTAGGGTTATAGTTACCTTATAGCTTACTTATACGCTTATCGGAGGTTAGGATATGAAAGCTTGGAATGTGCACCTGATGGATGAAAATCGTATCGGTGCTCAATGGTTAATTCTCGCAGGAGAAGACCTTACTCACGACGCGCTGATGGATGATATTGCTGATACGGGAACAGTCAATGGATTGTTCTACCGTCTGATGCATACATACACCAATGAACGAGGGACACGTCGAGGAGTTCTGGTTCCTGATCGAGTTCGAATTGTGCCGATGCATATGGTGGCACATATTGAGGAAACCAACTACATTGGAGAACTGCAGAAATGAGCGAATGGTTCACCTGTGATGTAGAATTCGTCCGTCGCAGCAAGGATGCTGTGCTTGTACGGAACGAAGACGACAAGGAGGTCTGGCTTCCAATCTCCTTGGTCGAAACAGACTCGGACATCTTCGAGTTTGACGGCGACGAAGTTTTTCAAATTTCAATCCCGGTCTGGCTGGCCGAAGAAAAAGGAATGTGCTAATGGACGCTCGAAAAAAAGCTGCACGTGAAGCTATCACTCAACTTGCTGATGAACTACTGATGGAGATTGCTGATCCAGTCACCAAGAAGCTGGTGATGTGGGCGAAGGATATCCGTGCTGCGAATCAGGATGAACTGTTGGAATATGTTAAAGGTGATAAGAACCTTGATGATGCTCCAATTCATCCAATCGCCACACTCCAGGCGAAGAGCCTTTTGGTGCTGTTGCTTCAGAATCCTGAAGCTGTCTTGAAGGTGGTCACACTACTATTCCAACACCACCGGAAACACGGAACGACACCTGTGACTCTGCCGGAGAAGTTTCAATGAAAAAGTTCTGGTTCGCTGGTGACACCGAGACCACTGGTTTCGAGGCAGAGACGAACAGTATTGTGGAGATTGCTTTCGTTGACCAGCGTGGGGAATGGTCCCATTCCCTGGTGAATCCCACGACACCAATCAGCTTCGGAGCAATGGCCACTCACCATATCACGCTTGATATGGTCAGGAACGCTCAAGATCTTCCAGGTGCTCTGGTTCTAATGGGGTTAGGACCCACAGCTATCTCACACATGGAAGCAGATGGTATCGAACCAATCCTCGTCTTCCACAACGCAGAGTTCGATCGAGCCTTTCTCCCCCCGCACCTTCAGGATTTGCGGTACGTGTGCACCTGGCGGTGTGCTGTGGCCATGTTCCCCAATGCTGAGTCCCATTCCAATGGGGCTCTTTGGTACGAGTTCGGTCTCAACCGGCCGATGCCGGAGGAGGCGGGGAGTATGCCCCATCGTGCGTTGTTCGACGCGCTGATGACTGCGGACCTCATGAAGTATATGCTCAAGCATGTCGAGGAAGAGAATCCGAATATCGGTGATCCTCTTGAGCATCTAATTTGGCTCTCTCAGGAACCAATTCTTCTCGACACTGTTCGGTTTGGCAAGCACCGTGGGATGAAGTGGAAGGAAGTTCCCTACGATTATCTCCAGTGGTGTCGCCGGCAAGACATGGACAAGGACGTGCTGTTCACAGCTGACTTCTGGATGAAGGAGCATAGTCGTGGGTAGGTATGATTCAATGGGTGATCCATATAATGACAGAACAACCTGGCAAGAGGATCTGATTCCTGATCCAATGGTCCCAAGAAAAAGGAAAGATCCTCGTGCCAATTGGCCTGATGGTCTGAAGAAGTTCTTTGAGAACTACAACGCATTCTTTGTTCTCGAGTCCGTGAAGAGTTATCCTGGTCAGTGTGTTGCAAAGTTCTGGTTCGATATACAACAACCTGGAATCTATTCACGTTCTGAGATCGCACGACTACTGAGTCAGTGTGGAGGAAGTGGTTCCGTGTATCCGGATTCACGGCCATCACATAGTCATATAATGTGGCTAAGAGCAACGTTCCCTTCCACCGGCGCAGTGTTCGAACAAAATCAACCCAAAGTGAAGAAAGAGACCAAAACTATGAACGAAGATACCGAATTCTATCTCGCCCTGCTTCAGTCCTCTGGTGTGAAGATGGTGGTTGTGTTTCTGGGAAAACAGGAATATAATTATCTTGCAGCCATCGACGTGAAGAAGGGTGATCACGTCATTGTACAGGCGCGTGATCAGATGATGGTCGGCGAGGTTGAAGAAGTCCTTGAAGAATGGGACATGGACATCGTCGAGAATCTCGGTGGTGAACTCAAATGGATCATCAACACGGTCGACGTCAGCAACGCCAAGCTGTACGAGGAGCAGAAAAAGCAAGTCTTCCGCGACCTCCGTCAGTCTCGTCTGGTGCAGAAAGCCAAGTCTTTCGCCGGCAATGCGAACTTGGATTTCAACAGCCTGGTTCAAAAGACGCAGAACAGTCTGGCTATCGAGCACTCGGACGTAGTTTACGAGACGCCCCCTAGCGCGCCCGGTGGCACGGTCTGACAGCCCCTGAGCAGCCCTACCAGCGGTCCCTCAACGGGGGCCGCTACCCGTATAGCCTAACCGCCTAACGCCCGCCAGCGCCCTGAAAAACGCCTTAAACAATTGGAGGATGAAATGTGCCGCATGTGTGCTGAAGAAGGAAAGAAACCCGACGATCGGATTCAGCGTCAAGACGAGGATGTTGATGCTCTCTACAACGAGGGTCTGAATGTCGATGATGTTTTGATGCTTGCGTTTGATCGTCTTGAAGTGAATGCTGAGGACCAGGTTGCACGGAACACCTTCTATGTCTTGGCAGCACTGTTCTACAGAACTGATCCGGTCTTCTTGTACCAATCTGTCCGGAAGGAACGGGAAGGTGCGATCGACAATATTGTAAAGGCGATGAAGCATTGAGCGATGACGGTGGATTGCGACCCTTGTTCCGATCTAAACTCCAAGCAGGTTTCCACTGGCAATCAGTGGAAACCGGACTGGTTGGTCCCGGAACGCCTGATTCAAATTTTGGCGCAAGAGGCGTTGAAAGATGGATTGAGTACAAACAGACTTCCGGATGGAAACCTGGAATTCGTACCGAGCAACCTGGATGGCACCTTCACCGTAGAATGGTTGGAGGTGTTTCTTTCATTGCTATTCGACGATGGCACGACGGAGGACCTCGCAAAGGCCCAGCAGTGGATGAACTCTGGCTCTGTCAAGGACATCATCTTGCCACGATTAACAGAACTAACATGCTCGACAGCAGTATCCTATGGCTTGGGAAGTGGTCAGGTGGCCCTCCCCGCTGGTCCTGGGATGAAATTGCCGAAATCCTTACAGCCGGTAAAGGCGTTAAAGGTATAATTTAACGCTTTACCGCAAGCCGCTGCCGGCCTATAGTTAAATTATACCGTAACGCTAAACCCGGAGAGTGGAAATGGCGCTTGAAGTTGAGAAGTTTGAGTTCGAAATCGAGGATGGTTTCGAGGTACATGATAGGGATACACTCCAGGCAGGATATCCTTTCGACAAGCTGAACGTGGGTCAATCTTTCTTCGTTCCTGACAAGACCCCACAGCAGATGTCTGCCGCCAAAGGCTATTGGAAGCGCAAGTTTCCTGATCGTCAATGGGCAACTCGCCGTGACAAGAAAGAAATCAACGGCGAAATGCGTGACGGCACTCGTGTGGGGCGTACGCAATGAAGAAATATTCGAACGACCTGTACTCCATCGGTGATCCGGTGGAGATTTCAGGTTTTGAGATCAAGAACATGCGGGGAGACTATCGAGTTTCCTGGCGACCAGCAACGGTATCTGATGTTCATCCACAACTAACAGTAGCTTTCCATGATGGCTCTCGGTTAGTTGTCGAACACACAAGTCAGATTCGTACACCAAGATGGGCTCTTGAACGCTATAGGAGGATAGCATGAGCGAAGAACAGCAACTTCAGTCCCTGGGTCTCACGCCTTTGACCAAGGAAGAGATTACTGCTTTGGCGACAGGTATCGTCAAATCCGAAATCTTTACGAGTGTTCATGTTCCTCCTGAAGATATGGACATGTTGAGGCACATCTGGATGCCTTTGGGTCTTGGACTACTGGCTGGGAAAGATCATACTGAGATTGGTATGTTCTATTCTAATCTCAAAGATGCTGGCCCAATGTCAATTAATGGATATCCGATGTTTATGTCCATTAGTATCCTTCGACATGACCAGTTTGAAGAACTTCGTCAGGAAGTTCTCCGTGTTTCTACAGAGTTGGGTATTGGCTGATGCAAACGTTCCTTCCATATGCTGACTTCCAGAAATCTGTTGAGTGCCTTGACACCAAGCGTTTGGGCAAGCAGCGTGTAGAAGGAATGCAGCTTGTGAATGCTATCTACAATATTGGTGGCTGGTCGAATCATCCAGCTGCCCGTATGTGGAGAGACCATGTCCCACAACTTCGGTTGTATACTGATTTTTGTATCAGGGAGTGGATTCGTCGTGGGTACAATAACACAATGGCTTTCGAACATAATCCAGTTATTCTGGACCTCTGCTTCGAAAGATACCGAATGCCAAGCTGGTTCGGAGACGAAGCCTTTCACGCATCTCATCGAAGCAATCTCCTACGAAAAGACCCCGACCACTACTCTCAGTTTGGCTGGGTGGAAGTGGACTCCCTACCATATGTTTGGCCAGAGTGAGGAGGAAGAGATGGCGAAGCCGTGGGACTCAACATTTGCTCGACTTGTGGATAAGAAGATGACTCCTGATCCGAAGAGAGTGGCCCTTGATCTGAATGGTGATCCAATCGCACTTGATTTGACACTGTATGACGTTCGAGAAACTCGAACACCGACTGGTCGGATCATTCGTGAACCTATCTCTGCTTCTTGGGATTACTCTCCAGAATCACGACTTCACGACTGGCGTGGGTTGGAAGAGGCACATAGGCGTCTTATCCATCACGGTTCATATCCTCCTGGCACTATTCGGATACGGAAAACACTTGACGGAACAATCATTGTTGAGTCTGATGATGATATTGACAGCTACAAGGGTGACCCGATGTACGCTCCGAAACCCAAGTTCCAGAATACCCAGGAAGGTCGCCAGAAAGAACGTCTCTACGACAAGAAGTCTGAGATCACAGCCAAGGAAGCCAATGCGTGGCTCGCGTCGCTTCCTCCAGTGGAGCCTGTGTGGTGAGTAATGTTAGAACAGTTAATATGGGAGTTGAATAAACCATGACCATCCAACCTGAACAAATCCTCGGAAATCAGAATGAGATAGACGAGCAATTCGGTGAAGGGACCATGCACCTTCAGCAAATGGACCAGGACAATCCTATCTTCAAAATGAAGATGGATGTCGTGAACACCTTGCAGGACTATGGCCGGCAGCATGGAGTCAAGGACCCTGATGTTGCAGCTGTCCTGGCAAACATTTTGGGCATGGTACGTTATTTCCTTGTGAAGGCAGGCATGTCTCACGAAGAGTTCGAGAATCTTCTTAACCTCAACATGGATCTTGACTACAAGGTTCTGGAAGAACAAGAACGGTTGCTCGCACAGATTGCAGCTGCTGACGAGAAACCGAAGAAGAAAAGCTGGCGCAATCTCTTGGGATTCAAAAGGAGGTAGTCATGACCCATGTGGCTTGTTCTGAACCTATTCCATGCCTGTGGAAATACGAAGTCAAAGCGACTGGTGATCAAGAGCAAGATACCGTTATGTTCCGTTGGTCATCGGCCAAGAACCTTGGGACGATAGAACAAGTCAACATGCAGATTGTCCCTCTCGAAGAAGATTGGATCGAATTTCAATTTCTGGCAGGCAAAGCACCCAAGTACACTCCAGTTGAGGAAGTAATTGAAACACTCCTCGGCGAACCTCTCCCCCCGCTGATTCTTGTTCCGGAGAGCGGGGGAGGGATGACTTGGACTAGTGTGCCGACGAATATCTGGAATCCTTTCCATCCGAACAATCCATGGTTCCCTTGGAATCCTGGTGGTGGTTGCAAGCACTCTTGTGGTACACCTGATAATCCTGTCAATCCTGCTCCTGTCCCCATTCCTGCTGGTGCGTTCTTGTTGCCTGTAGCGATGGTTGCTCTTTATCTGGTAAAGAAGTGTCGTAAACAAGGCTTTACTTCAGCCGCCTGACCAGCTATAATGTAAGTCCAGCAATCCTGCTGGGATCACTGTACCCTCGTACGCGACTTGCGCCCGGTGCCATTGGTATCCGGGCGTCTTTTTATTCAATAACCGGGCCGCTAAGGCCGGGTTAGTGACCAAGACCTACAGACCCCTGAGCAGCCCTGTCAACCGCCTATCAACCGTGCCGGGTATAGGGGTAGCGGCCCGGCCTAGCGCCCGCCTAGCGGCTGAAAATAGGGCTAAAATTACGGCAGCTGGACAGCGCCCTGGGAGGCTCCAGGGAGAGGGCTTTTGCGGCCGCTACCCCTATAGCCTAACCCTAGTAAAGCCCGCTGACAGACGCTGGAGAGCGCTGGTTTTTGTGGGCTATAGGTAAAAGAAAACCCGCCTAGCAAAAGCTGGCGGGTTCAGGTAGATTAGATTGTGGAAAGAGTTAGTCGCTCACAACCTCATCATAGTTTTCCCATGCAACATTGTCACATTCCTGCATGATCTGAAAGAGAGTCATGTCTTCAGGAAGACCATTAACAAAGACATCACCACCTGTTACTCGAGAAATTACCTTGTGATCCTCTTTCCAGAGACCTTGTGCTGTTCCAAGATTAATGGCACGATCACCATCAGCCGAGAACAGGAAGAGACTCCCGCTGAGCAAAAGACACTGGATCATTTCTTCTCCTTCCTGCGAATAAATGCAAGGACATCGCCACGCTTCACCTTGCCTTCGTATTGCCATTTCTTGCGACTGGGCCAGTAATCCAGCTTCTTCCCCGCCACTTGCCGTGACCAATGGAACTCGGTGTGCTTTGTCCAACCACCGTCATCGTTCTCAATGGCTTGCTCCATGAACCGCTTTCGGTCGCTGTCGAACTTCTCTTTGGAATGCTGTTTCAGATCATCCCAGATGGGGTCGCGGGTCACTCTTTTACCTCCTTGAATGTTTTGATGCGGCTCTTGGCTCGTTCAATTGCTTTGTCGGCTCCAGGTTCATCTCCAATCACTGTTCGCAAGAACAACTCGTTGACGTCAGTCATCACACCAAAGCCAAGTCCATTCTCACGGGCACGATTCTGCGCCCGGAGATATGCAATTGCCAGCTTGCGTGGATCACCGCCTGTCTGCTGAAGAACACGCTGGATCTGTTCTTCAGTTGGGACAAAGGGTTCAGGCTTCTGGGTCATATGAAGATTCCCACTATTTGAGACGAAAGCAGGAGTAGTCCATAAACGAGTCCCAGAAATAGAAGCAGTAGAAATCCGCAATGGATCAAATATATAATGAGCGCCCAAAACTTATCCATCATTTCTCACCTCCTGGAAACCAGATTCCACGATTACTGTCCTTATCGACACTCAGAGTCGTGAGTCGCGGTTCACGGCCATCGTACAGATAGACAGCTTGACCATTCGGCAGTTCCCAGACCCAGAGTTCCTTCTCCGAGTCATCATCCATCTGACACATACGCATCTTGCGACCCTTGCGGGGGAGACGGACAAGCTTCCTCCCCTCCGCTGTCTCGATCGACGTGATCCAATCACCAGGGAAACAGACGTTGTTACTGTCACCATACTCATCATCGTACAGAACAATACCTTCGCTGTCACCTTCCCAACGCTCGTGCTCGTTGAGCCAGTTGATCATGTCTTCTGATGGATCAACGTCACGATCAGGAACACGGAAGCATTTGAACTCGCTCATTCACACACCCTCCGTTTCTTCGACGCCAAGACCACCAGGATAGATGGTGATGTTCATTTGTCCGTCTGGTAGTGGTCGGAACTCTCCAATGGTCATCGTATCTGGAAGTTCCTTATCGCCTTGCAGAAATCTTACGACGACATTCTCTGGTTTGACATTGGGGATTTGTTTCCACATGTCCAACCTCTGTGCGTATTTCTTGAGTTCTCCGAGTGTGATGTCTCCGGGAACTGCTTGATCAAGAATCGTCTCGATGAGATCTTTGGTGTTCATTTCACTGGTACCTCCGAGCAAAAGCCCAGCCACTCCGGATCACCAGGACATCCTGGGCCTGTTCCTTCACCGAAGACACTCGCAATCGTGAACACGACAGTCATTGCAACCACTGCGATTGCATTCAGCGCGAGCACTATGACAAAGGTCTTGAAGAGAACTTCTTTCATTTCTTCGCATCCTTCTCTTTCATTGCCTGGACGAGCACGAGCATCATCCAGATGCTCGGCCCAGCGTTGACAGGAAGTCCGTCAGGGATTCCCATAAACTTGCTCCTCGAGATTTTCGATTCGTTTCTCGATTTCATCAAAATGCCAACCATTGATAAGCGTGATGATGAGCAGAGCGAATGCTACAAAAACCCCTGGCATTATTCAGGATCCTTCAGAGTGATGAAGCCTTTGCTGACGTCGTGCTTGATGTCGCCAGCGGTGCCACCTGCAGCGATGAACTCGGTGACCGTCATACCTTCCTTGTAGAGCATGTACCGTTCATAGGACGCCGATCCGGGGCGCTTGGCACCTTCCTTGATATTGTGGATGGTGCGCGGGTCATTCTTGAGCAGTTTCGGCTTCGGTGCTCCTTCGACCTTGGCTCGCTGAACTTTCCCGACCGGAGCAGTCTTCGGGACTTCCTTGATGATCTTGTTGCCGACGACCTTCTCCAGGATGGTGATGGCCATAGGGCTGGGGTCCGTGGCGAGCGACATGCACGCCGTCTTGTGGTCGATATTTTCTGCGACCAGCGCCAGATACAGATCACCACCACTCCGGGCACTTGCCACGTTGTACTGCTGCTCGGGCTTGGGCTCCAGGTTCAGAGCGCCGACGATCGCATCTGCGAAGTACTCGGCCTCGTCATTGCTGAGGCTGGCGAAATGGGTAGCATATTTGTTTTGCATTTTGGTCTCTGTCCTATGCTAAGATTACGAACCGATATACAGCAGCGCTGCAAGTATCAGTACACACACGTAGAAAGCAGGCATCTTATTCCTCGATGTTACCTTATTCCGAGTTACCTGGTAGCGCCGTTTAACCGCTACCCGTAAAGGTATAAGGTACGTATAAACTGCAGTAAAGTTCTTTATTGCTGAAATAACCCTGTCAACGCTCTTTTTACAGTGATTTGGCTCGTCTCTTTGCGACGATTGTCGCTCGCACAATACGCCGAGCACTAAAGAGGTTTACTGCGCCCGCGCGGGCGTATATAAGTATAAAGCGGCTAACCTAGCGCGTTGCTAGTAAAGCTCTTTATGATAGGATAGTGATATGATTGAACTTCGTGACAAGCTGAACTCTCTGAATGTAGGGAACTTTGTTATCCTTGGTGAAAATGTGACTGCTTCAACTGCGTTCGCCTATGGCTTGGGTGTTCCGGCTGAACTTGGTCTCCCTGAGGATGCTGAGGTAATCTGGTGTGGTGGGTATATCCTCTATTACGATCGCTGTTCCCAAGTGTTCTTCGATGACCTCGCTGCGGTGATTCGGTTCTTCGAACTGGTGGTATTTGACCGTGATGTTGTCCGCCTTCGCGTTGACGTTGCGGGTTGTGAATGGGCTAACTATGAAAATGGTGATGAGGAGTGAATCAAATGAAACTTCTGTTAACAAAAGACGACCTGATCCAAGAACTGATGACCGGAGGATTTGGTCCAATGTCCAAAGATGATCTAGCTTGTTGGGCGGATGCTGATCAAGGGACCTTGATCGCATTCCCGAAGCGTGGGCGGGAGAGTTATGCCGTTCTTTTCAGTCCGAAGTTGGGTGAGTTCGAAATCTATCCTGCTGGTGACACAACAGCCAATGGTAACAATTGCTGGGTCATCGATGGTCTGACTGGAAAGGTGCAAGAGCGATGAAACGTGTTCTCGACTGGTTGTTCCACTTCATCTGCTATGATGCAATTTGGGAACATAACGAGGTAAATAAGGATGTCGATTAACAAGTTTCGCGGATTCCTGTACGCACTGGCCAAGGTGCTGGGTGATATTCAGGCCATCCGATCTCCCCGCCCTGGTGCGATTGAACGGAGACTCAAGCGTCGATTGCTTGGGAAGATTATGGGTCGAATCATGGGGAAGATTAAATAATCAGCAGCTGACAGCGTTAAAGAGTTTTACTTCACGCTAAGGCCGCGCTAACCTATATAAGTAGGGCGCGGCCCGCTAACTTAGGATAAAGGTAACAGTTATGAAAGCCACTGACTTTGAACCACTTGTCTCAGCGTACATGGGATACTATGAGATCACTGAGGAGGAAGCACGCACCAGAATCGAAGATAATGGTGTAGAAAATCGTCTGGCTGTGTATCTTGAATGGAATGGTATCATCGGATACACCGGATCCATTCTTCGGGTTGTGAGGGCAGAGTGATGAAAGTCTATCTCCTTTTCTCTTCTAGTCATCTGACCCAGGAAATGGTGGATCGGATTGAGGGTGGTGTCTTAACGATGACTGAACTGGAATCAGCCCGATGGATGTACCGGACTGTGGGTGTCGGATTAGAGTACAAGACTGACAGGACACCGAAAGAGATTCTTGAGTCCTGGGATGAAGATGGTCTCGAGTTCGGGACCGACTACCAAACAATCAGCTTTGAGGTGTGATGTGAAAGACGTGATGGAAGAGATCCTGTACTGGGTGCTGATGCCTATCTGGATTCCAATGGTGATCATTGCATTCTGGAATTACGAGGAGGACGAGGAATGACTCGTTATCTGAGTGCAGAGAAGGAGACGCATGACGATTTTGGAGTCATGTTTACCCATAGAGAGGGTAAAATCGTGTATGATGCGAAGACGAAGGCTGGTCCTTGTGCCATGATGACACAGACTTCTTACGATATCTGGGCGATTGGGTCCTTGGGCCTTGGTCTGGGGCAGAAATATGTACGCAATGCGGCCGGTGAGCTGCATCTGGTGGAGGGGTTGTGATGACATTGTTGGATCTCCTGAAGCAACTGCACGAAAGAATGCAAGACAAGAAAAACTGGACGAAAAGTGGAATTTGCGTCACTATTCGTGAACAACTGAACACAGAAGAACTCGTGGATTTATGGTGGGACGATCCTGGCTACAGCGAAAGAATGTATCAATTGTTTTGCACATGGCCAAAGTTCAGTGGTCACTCATCTTTCCCTCTTCCTGGTGGTTGTGAGGCATATGATATCTGGGCTCTCAATTTCAATCTTGCTGAAGATCAAAAGGCACGAATGTGGGATCGAGTCAACAGTCCATATGCTGCACTCCGCTGGGAACTGCTTGAGTGGATGATTGCTGAATTGGAGAAGCAACAATGACACTATTGGAAGCACTGAAAGCTGTACACACAAAGATGCAAGATCAGAAGAACTGGTCTCGTTTCGGGATTTGTGACGTAATCGACAGTGTCCATCAAATGGATTACAGTAATTTAAGAGAAGAGTTCCAAGAGTTCGCTAAAGGATGGTCAAAACATTCAGGAGCCAACTGTTATCCAATCCCTGGTAGCTTCTGGCAAAGTATTGAATCCAATGACGATGAGGATCAGAATAGACAGTATTCCTGGGACCGTGAAAACAGTCCATATGCTGCACTCCGCTGGGAACTGCTCGAATGGATGATCGAACAACTGGAGAAAGAACAATGCACGGCTGGTCAGAATTCATAAAGTCCATCGAACCATCAGTTCGTACAGGCAATGTCCTCACCCGTATGGGTGTGGACAGCATGGTCCAGTTCATGGATCTCGAGCCTGAGCAGATACTTGATCAGAAGGGAGCGGGGAGGAAAGTCTTATCCGAAGTTCAGCACAAGCAGGAATACTTCAGGAAACTTGGAGAGACCAAGATCAATCCTGTTGAGATGCTCCGAGAGGAAATCCTGCACTCCATCAACAAGACCAACTTCCCTCCCCGCCTCCTTCTGGGATTGCTGGAAGAGATCAAATTCACTCTGTATACGAGGCTGTAACATGGACACTTTTCTCGCTTTCGCATGTCTGATTTTGCGATATACTTGGGTCACAAATCTAACGATGTGGTTGTCTTGTATATCTGTGTAATCCTGTGCATGGTCGCAGTCTGTCTCTTCACCTACTCTCTTCTGTATTCGCCCTGATCATAAGGACTCTCTCGAATGACACGCTCTCAGTTCGCAATCGTTCTCTTCATGTTTGTACTTCTCTACAGCATGATGGCACAACTACACTATACACAACTCGATCATGAAGCAGATCGATTGATTGAGAGAGCAAATGAGAGTGTTGGGCGAACTCGACAAGCAGCTGAAAGAATTGCTGAATAATTTTATCGGCTATTTACTGCCTTATCCTGATAGGGTATAGTTTAACTATAAGCCGCTAAAGGCTTTAGCATAGGAGTAGGATAAAATGACCCAGAATCTCGGAAAAGCAATCTCGATTTTGATGAAACCCCATAATCGGGACGCTGCCATCGTCGATGATATTTATGCGATGGGTGCTCCGTCGGAGTGCTATGCTTTGGCCAAAGTCTCTGGAAATGAGTATCGTTTGGCTCGTCGTCATGCCTGTAAGGTGGCAGGTGTGAAAAGCATGCGTCTCTTGCGTAAAGCTATCCGTGCTCGGATTGGTAATGATGCACCAATCTATCGTCGTTATGGCTTTGTTCCGTACTGAGGCGTGTGATCCATGAACCGCATCCAACGAGAACTCCACCAGATTCACGACATCCTGGAGGGGTACCAAATCCCGGATTCGCACGACGATGACGGACATCCGGAGTACTACGACACCATTACAGAGGATGAGGTCAAACTCATCCACAGAGCCCAGCAACTGGTGGAACTGCTCCATCTGAGCGAGTCAGTGATGTTCAAGCCAGAGCACTATTCCATCGAACCACTCTACAGGGAGTACCACGATCAGAATATGATTTGGGGTACTTGTCCCTGCCCTGGCGTAACATATGATTGAGGAGTGAGACCATGACTTACCAAGTCGCACAAGAAGACGTGTACGAAGAACAAGCATACAGGGATGCATGTGTTCGATATCCGTATCGAGAAGCTGAAGTCTTTGCCTTTTCTCGTGTTCAAGAAATGACGGAGCAGGTCTATGCTGAATGCTTTGTAACATGGTTGCAGGTAAACGAATAGACCACAACAACACGTGCCAACCTTCCACCACCGTCCCCCGCACCATCGTCTCTGGATATGCGGGGGAGGTTCTTTGGGGAGATGAATGGGGACTGGGACAGTCTTATTGGCTGTCGCCTTTTACGTCTATCAAATTTGAGCGTCGTTTGTATTTAGGTTGGGTACTGATTCCAGTATTTTCTGATTATTAGCTGGCCTAATGTACCAGGTAGCCTGATTATTAGTTGGGGTAATGATGATTCGGTGGTCGTCTCTCAGGGACCTTGGTTCATGGGCCTTGTGATTATTAAATTGGGTAATGATCCACGGTCCTTGATTATTAGTTGAGGTAATGTTCTGGGTGTTTTATGGGTGACGGTCCTTGGGGCTTGGGTCAAGCGATCCTCGCACCGATCCTTGCATCAAGAGCAACCCACCACTCTCGAGCAACCACTATCCCACACGCACAATCCCAGACACACAATCCCCTGTGCAGGTGCTTCCTCCAGGGTCCATGCACCGAGCCAATATGTCATCCTATCATGATGTCATGGCACGTGCACTGGCGACCATGGACCACTCCAGCCTGAGCGCTCAGCCGGTGTCACGATCCCTGTTTTCGATGTCCGCATGCTGAGATGCAGGGACCATGGTTCAGCGACGTTTACACGTTATCATCCTGTCATGGTGTCGTGATTCCCCGAGAGCAGATGCATGCACGCAGACGCACACCCCGACGCACAAGATAGGTAATAACATAACGCTAAACCGCTAACCGCTAACTTAACTTTTATTAAGTATAAAACCGCTTTACTTCCCCAGTTAAGCGCGGTATAAGGATTATACGGAAGCGATAAACGCTAACCGCTAACCCTTAGAGATAGGATAAGATAAAATGACCGCTAACGCTAAAAAACCCGCCGTCGAAACCGCTACCGAAACCGTCGC